>Ga0364893_10084_pt1 | contig 61600 bp, 64 predicted proteins | sample ExccelJu500001D3_FD_206943 | JGI IMG/M metagenome (GOLD analysis project Ga0364893, IMG submission 206943) | Enriched cells from Trout Bog Lake Hypolimnion, Wisconsin, USA - BchlTB.July16.5000.01.D3 | ecosystem: Environmental > Aquatic > Freshwater > Lake > Hypolimnion/Profundal zone | place: USA...
CAAAGAGCATTTGGATTTTCGAGTGCGGCACAAATTTATTTTGGAATTGAGCTCAAAGATATAACGATTGCCCAGTCTGCAATGCTGGCTGGTTTGCCTAAGGCGCCATCAGCCTATAACCCAGTAACCAATTTTCGACGTGCAAAGATTCGCCAAGAATATATCTTGCAGCGGATGAGGGATTTGGGTTACATCACCACTGACGAATATCAAAAGGCGATGGCCGAAGAGCTTCATATTCGTGGGCTTGGTAATGAATTTAGCGTCCGCGCTGATTTCCCTGCAGAAATGGTGCGCCAATTACTATTTACCCAATATGGCGAGGCGATCTATTCGCAGGGTGTTGAGGTTTACACGACCATCTTAAAAGCAGACCAAGATGCCGCTTATAAAGCAGTACGCCGTGGTATTTTTGAATATGACCTTCGTCATGCCTATCGTGGCCCCGAGGGATTTATTGATCTTCCAGGGGATTTGATCAAACGCCAACGTGCAATTGACGAGGCTTTGTTGGCTTACCCACAGTTAGATGATTTACAGTCAGGCGTGGTTCTGGAGGTAAAGCCAAAAGAGATGCAAGTCATGATTGCTACTGGGGACACTATTACCATTAAGGCTGATGGATTGAAGCTAGCAGCCGCCTCAATCACGGATAGTAGCCAACCTAAAAAACATTTACGTCCTGGCGCAGTTGTGCGATTGCTCTTAGATGGTGGTGTTTGGAAGTTGGCGCAACTCCCTCAAGTAGAGGCAGCTTTTGTCTCTCTGAATGCAGAGACTGGAGCGATTCGCTCTTTGGTCGGGGGTTTTGATTTCCGTCGCAATCAATTTAATCACGTTACACAAGCATTGCGTCAGCCTGGCTCCTCATTTAAACCCTTTATCTATGCCGCAGCCATTGAAAAAGGTTTTTCACCGAGCACTATTGTCAATGATGCTCCTTTGTCTATTGGCAGCATGGAGACTGGTAGTCAGGCATGGGAGCCAAAAAACTATGACGGTAAGTACGATGGAATGATGCGTTTACGCAATGCTTTAGCAAAGTCTAAAAACGTAGTTTCTGTACGAATCCTGCGTGCCATTGGTCCATCCTATGCGCAAGAATATATTCAGCGTTTTGGTTTTGAGCCAGAAAAACACCCACCTTATTTAACGATGGCATTAGGTGCTGGTTCTGTAACACCACTACAAATGGCTGCCGCTTATAGTGTCTTTGCAAATGGCGGTTATCGTGTTGATCCCTACCTAATAGACAAGATGATTGACTCAAAAGGAGCTGTTTTATTTGAGGCAAAACCAACCCATGCCCGTGAAGATGCAACCCGAGTGTTAGATGCCCGCACTGCTTTTGTCATGGATAGCATGTTGCAAGAGGTTACCAAGACAGGAACAGCTGCAAGTGCTAGAGGTAAATTGGGTCGCACTGATATTGCTGGTAAAACGGGTACAACTAACGACTCCCACGATGCTTGGTTCGCTGGCTATAACCCTAAAGTAGTAGCAGTTTCATGGATTGGCTTTGATAAGCCAGCTAGCCTAGGTGATCGTGAGACTGGTGGCGGTCTCGCTTTGCCCATGTGGATTTCCTATATGCAAATAGCCCTTCGAGATGAGCCACAACAAGGGCGCGAGGTGCCTTCTGGAGTTACTCAATTTGATGGTGATTGGTTTATCCCCGATTTTTCTACCAATGGCGGCGTACGCGAACTGCAGTAGTTCGTTTTAGTAATGGCACGGCAAGCGCGTACGATTATTCCTGGCCAAGCCATGCATGTCATGGTGCGTGGCAATAATCGCGAAGTACTTTTTTTTAGCGATGCGGATCGCCGTATCTATTTAGATTGGCTACGTGAAGCAGCTCGACAATTTGGTAGTGTGGTGCATGCCTTTGCTTTAATGCCCAACCATGTCCACCTCTTAATTACCCCCCAAAATGCAGATTCGCTTGCCAAAACTATGCAATCTTTGGGTAGGCGTTACGCTCAATATTTCAATCAACAGCAGCATCGCTCAGGCACGATTTGGGAAGGGCGATACCGCTCCTCTTTAATAGACCCTGATTATTTTTTGCGGTGCCAGCGATATATTGAGTTAAATCCAGTGAGGGCGGGATTTGAATCCACCCCCCAAGATTCGTCGTGGACTAGTTTTGCATCCCATATCGGTGGAAATACAGAGCCTTGGTTGGTAGACCATCAGTATTTTTGGAAACTGGGTAATACGCCTTTTGAAAGGCAGATGGCCTGGTCTGCATTTGTGAGGGAAGGGGCCCCCTACTGGGAAGACCGTCAAATTACAGAAGCATTGCTTCGGTCTAAGCCGTGGGTAAGTGATATTTTTGCTCAAAAGCTCTTTAAAGATAAGCCGGAACAGATATTAATTCGATATCGCGGGCGACCAAAGAAAATAAACTCAATAAATACAATAGCTTAGATATGGTTTTATCCATTTAGGGGAGTGAGGGATGGGGTTAAGGATGTTAGTCTGTCCCCTTTTTTAGAATCCATTTTAGAGCCCCCTATTATTAAATGGGACAGACTCAATTTATTTCTGTTGCATCAGCATGGGTATTCACCTATATTTGATCTTCCAAAAGTTATCAGGCCATGAATGGCATACGGAAATACTATGAATACACCAATAAATTCTGATCTTCGTCCGGGCGCGCAAGGCCTATATGACCCGCAAAATGAGCATGATGCTTGTGGCGTTGGATTTATAGCTCACATTAAGGGTAAAAAATCCCACGAGATAGTTGCTCAAGGTTTGAAAATTCTTGAGAACTTAGATCACCGTGGTGCAGTTGGTGCGGACCCCTTGATGGGCGATGGTGCTGGTATTTTGATTCAGATTCCCGATACTTTGTATCGCGAAGAAATGGCCAAACAAGACGTCATCTTACCGCCGCTAGGTGAGTATGGCGTTGGCATGATCTTTTTACCAAAAGAGCAAGCTTCCCGTTTGGCTTGTGAGCAGGAATTGGAGCGTACTGTCCGCCTAGAGGGACAGGTTGTATTGGGCTGGAGAGATGTGCCGGTAGATGTGAAGTTACCGATGTCTCCAACGGTTCGAATGACAGAGCCGTTTATTCGTCAGATTTTTATTGGCCGTGGACGAGACATCATGACCACTGATGCTCTGGAGCGTAAGTTGTACGTCATTCGTAAAACAGCCAGTCACGCTATACAAGATTTGCATTTAAAACATGGTAAAGAGTATTTTGTGACCTCCATGTCTGCTCGCACGATTGTTTATAAAGGCTTGCTCTTGGCAAACCAGGTAGGCGCGTATTACGAAGACTTACAAGATTCTCGTACTATTTCAGCGTTAGCTTTAGTGCATCAACGCTTCTCCACCAATACCTTCCCAGCATGGGAGCTGGCGCATCCATACCGCATGATTGCTCATAATGGCGAGATCAATACGGTTAAAGGAAATGTCAATTGGGTGAATGCCCGCGAGGGAGCAATTAGCTCCCCAGTGCTCGGTGATGATCTTAAAAAACTTTGGCCATTAATTTACCCAGGCCAATCTGATACAGCATGTTTTGATAACTGTTTAGAGTTACTAGTAATGGCAGGCTATCCATTGGCGCAAGCAATGATGATGATGATTCCAGAAGCATGGGAGCAGCATGCCTTGATGGACGATAACCGTCGCGCATTTTATGAGTATCACGCTTCAATGATGGAGCCTTGGGATGGCCCAGCTGCCATGGCCTTTACTGATGGTCGCCAAATTGGCGCGACATTAGATCGCAATGGTTTGCGTCCAGCGCGTTATTACGTGACTGATGATGACTTAGTCATCATGGCCTCTGAAGCCGGCGTATTGCCCATCCCAGAGAGTAAGATCATTCAAAAATGGCGCTTGCAACCTGGCAAGATGTTCATGATTGATATGGAGCAGGGCCGCATTATTGATGATATTGAGTTAAAGGATGCGGTATCCAAAGCTAAACCCTATAAGAGCTGGATTGATGCGGTACGTGTAAAGCTAGATGAGGTTGATGTTAGTAAGCGGGATCTGGCAGATGAAGAAAATACCATTCGTCCGGCGGCTAATTTATTAGATCGTCAACAGGCCTTTGGTTATACCCAAGAGGATATTAAGTTCCTCATGGCACCAATGGCATTGAATGGTGAAGAGGCTATTGGCTCGATGGGCAACGACAGTCCTTTAGCAGTACTCTCAAATAAGAACAAGCCACTCTATAACTACTTCAAGCAATTATTTGCGCAGGTAACCAATCCACCGATTGACTCTATCCGCGAAAACCTGGTGATGTCTTTGGTTTCTTTTATCGGACCAAAACCCAATTTATTGGATACCAACAATATTAATCCGCCAATGCGCTTAGAAGTAAGTCAGCCTATTTTGGATTTTTCTGACATTACTAAAATTCGTCATATCGGGCATTACACCAACGGCAAATTCCGTTCGTATGAACTTGATATTTGTTACCCAGCCGTTTGGGGTAAAGCAGGAATTGAGGCGCGCTTAGCATCGTTATGTGCAGAAGCGGCTGATGCAGTACGTTCTGGTTACAACATTTTGATCGTGAGCGATCGCCAGGTTGATCAGGCACACGTTGCCATTCCAGCGCTATTGGCTACTTCTGCAATCCATCAGCATCTGGTGGAAAAAGGCTTACGTACTAGCGTTGGACTAGTCGTCGAGACTGGCAGTGCTCGCGAGACGCATCACTTTGCACTCTTAGCTGGTTATGGGGCTGAAGCAGTCCATCCCTACTTGGCAATGGAAACTTTGGCTGACATGGCTAAAGGTTTATCTGGCGACTTATCCGCCGAAAAAGCAGTCAAGAACTTTGTAAAAGCAGTCGGCAAGGGCTTGCAAAAAGTGATGTCAAAGATGGGCATTTCTACATATATGTCTTACACCGGGTCACAGATTTTTGAAGCCATTGGCTTGAATCATGATGTGATTGAGCATTACTTCAAAGGTACTCCATCGAATGTTGGTGGTATTGGTGTATTTGAAGTGGCTGAAGAAGCATTACGCATGCACTCTGCAGCCTTCGGAGCGGATCCTGTTCTGAGCAACATGTTGGAGGCTGGCGGTGAATATGCTTTCCGTATTCGCGGTGAAAATCATATGTGGACCCCTGAGACTATTGCCAAATTGCAACATGCCACTCGGGTTGGTTCTGAGAAGGGTTATCAGACTTATAAAGAGTACGCCAATATCATTAATGACCAAACTAAGCGTCAGATGACTTTGCGTGGATTGTTTGAATTTAAAATTGATCCGGTCAAAGCTATTGCGTTAGATGAGGTGGAATCCGCCAAAGAAATCGTTAAACGTTTTGCAACGGGCGCGATGTCATTGGGCTCCATCTCAACAGAAGCCCATGCAACTTTAGCAATTGCGATGAATCGTATTGGCGGTAAATCGAATACGGGTGAAGGCGGCGAAGATCCCAATCGCTATGTGAATGAGCTAAAAGGTATCCCTATTAAGAAGGGTGAAACCTTGGCAAGTATTTTGGGGGATGATGTCGTGGAAGCGCATATTCCATTGCTTGACGGTGACTCCCTGCGCTCCAAAATTAAACAAGTTGCCTCTGGACGTTTTGGCGTTACTACGGAATACTTACGCTCCGCCGATCAGATCCAGATCAAGATGGCCCAAGGCGCAAAACCAGGTGAGGGTGGCCAATTGCCTGGTGGCAAGGTTTCTGATTACATTGGCAAATTACGCTTCTCGGTGCCTGGTGTTGGGCTGATTTCTCCACCTCCACACCACGATATTTATTCTATTGAAGATATCGCTCAGTTGATTCATGACTTGAAGAACGTGAATCCTGCTGCAGATGTATCAGTAAAGTTGGTTTCTGAAGTGGGTGTAGGAACGATCGCCGCCGGCGTGGCTAAAGCCAAAGCGGATCACGTAGTGATCGCTGGACATGATGGTGGTACTGGCGCTTCTCCACTCTCTTCCATTAAGCATGCGGGCTCCCCATGGGAATTGGGCTTAGCTGAGACTCAGCAAACTTTGGTGCTCAATGGTTTACGTAGTCGCATTCGTGTGCAGGCTGACGGTCAAATGAAGACCGGGCGCGATGTGGTTATTGGCGCATTATTAGGCGCAGATGAGTTTGGTTTTGCCACAGCGCCATTGGTGGTCGAAGGTTGCATCATGATGCGCAAATGCCATTTGAATACTTGCCCAGTAGGGGTTGCTACCCAAGATCCAGAATTACGTAAGAAGTTCTCTGGAAAACCAGAGCATGTTGTGAACTTCTTTTTCTTTATCGCAGAGGAAGTACGCGAAATCATGGCGCAACTCGGTATTCGTCGGTTTGATGAATTAATCGGTCGCGTTGATCTTTTGGATACTCGCAAAGGAATCGATAACTGGAAAGTACATGGCTTAGATTTCAGCAAGATTTTCGCTGCCCCTCAAGTTGCTGCAGACGTTCCTCGTTATCAAATTCTGACTCAAGATCATGGCTTAGCTAGCGCCTTAGATAACATCTTGATTGAAAAGAGTGAGCCAGCCTTAGAGCGCGGAGAAAAAGTGTCCTTCATCGTTCCAGTTAAGAATGTGAACCGCACTGTTGGCGCTATGCTTTCTGGGGAGCTTGCTCAACGCTATGGTCATGCGGGGTTGCCTGATGACACAATTCATATTCAACTAAACGGTACTGCTGGTCAAAGTTTTGCGGCTTTCTTGGCGCGAGGCGTCACCTTAGATTTGGTCGGCGATGGCAATGACTACGTGGGTAAAGGTTTATCAGGTGGGCGGGTGATTGTTCGTGCGCCTCATGAGTTCCGTGGCGATACCGCCAAAAACATCATCGTAGGCAATACGGTTCTGTACGGCGCCATTGGTGGTGAGGCTTTCTTTAATGGTGTCGCTGGCGAACGTTTCGCGGTTCGCAACTCTGGAGCCACTACGGTTGTTGAGGGTACCGGTGATCATGGTTGTGAATATATGACTGGTGGGACTGTCGTGGTGTTAGGTGCAACGGGTCGCAATTTCGCTGCGGGTATGAGCGGTGGCATTGCTTATGTCTATGACGAAGATGGTTTATTTGATAAGCGCTGCAATACCAGTATGGCTAGCTTAGAAAAGGTCTTGTCTACAGCCGAGCAAATTGCCAAGGTACCGCAATCTGAATGGCACGCGCCTATCGATGTTAAAGATGGCGGTGAGCGCTTTACTGATGAGCAAATTTTGAAGGGCTTAATTGAGCGCCATTTCCATCACACTGGTTCAGAGCGCGCAAAAGTACTTTTGGCGGATTGGGAAAATGCCCGCACACGCTTTGTGAAGGTTCTGCCAACTGAGTACAAGCGGGCCCTAGGTGAATTGTGGGAAAAAGCCCAAAGTAAAACAGTTGCTGCTTAATTAATAGAGACATTAAGAAAAGATACTAAGGATTCGATATGGGTAAAGTCACTGGATTTATGGAGTTCGAGCGCGTCAATGAGACATACGAAGCGCCAATTAAACGACTCCATCACTACAAAGAGTTTGTTCTCGCTCTCACTGATGCGGAAGCAAAAGTGCAGGGCGCACGCTGTATGGATTGCGGCATTCCGTTCTGTAACGACGGTTGCCCAGTCAACAATATTATTCCCGACTTTAACGACCTTGTATTTCATGATGATTGGAAGAATGCATTAAATGTTTTGCAATCAACCAATAACTTCCCCGAGTTTACTGGCCGGATTTGCCCTGCGCCTTGTGAGGCTGCATGTACTTTAGCGATTAATAGTGATGCAGTAGGAATTAAATCCATTGAGCATGCCATTATTGATAAGGGCTGGGAAAATGGTTGGGTTACTCCGCAGCTACCAAAAAGCAAAACCGGTAAAAGGGTGGCAATTGTTGGTGGTGGTCCTGCTGGCATGGCCGCAGCTCAGCAACTTGCGCGCGTGGGTCATGATGTCACTGTATTTGAAAAGAATGATCGCATCGGTGGATTACTCCGTTATGGCATTCCAGATTTCAAAATGGAAAAATGGCTGATTGATCGTCGCGTTGAGCAGATGCAGGCTGAAGGTGTGAAATTTGAAACGGGCGTTTTTATTGGTAAAGAAGCCCTTGGTGCTGAAGTAAAGAACTATTCAACAAAAACCGTTTCACCTGATCAGCTGATGAAAGACTTTGATGCAGTTGTGATTACTGGTGGTGCAGAGCAGCCTCGTGATTTGCCAGTACCTGGCCGTGAGCTAGCGGGCGTGCATTACGCTTTGGAGTTTTTGATTCCCCAGAATAAAGAAAATGCAGGCGATTTCAAAAATGAAATTCGCGCAACAGGCAAGCATGTCGTCGTTATCGGCGGCGGCGATACGGGTTCTGATTGTGTGGGTACATCAAACCGTCATGGCGCCACCCAAGTTACTCAATTTGAGTTGTTGCCACAGCCTCCAGAAGTAGAAAATAAGCCTTTGGTATGGCCTTATTGGCCAACTAAGTTGCGCACTTCCTCATCCCATGCTGAAGGTTGTGAGCGGGATTGGTCAGTAGGGACTAAGCGTTTTGAAGGTAAAAACGGCAAAGTAGAAAAATTGATCGGTGTTCGCTTGGAGTGGAAAGACGGAAAAATGTCAGAAATGCCAAACTCTGAATTCGAAATTAAGGCAGATTTAGTGCTGTTGGCTATGGGATTTGTATCCCCGGCACAACAAGTGCTCAATGCCTTTGGGGTTGAAAAAGATGCCCGCGGTAATGCAAAAGCTACTGTGGAGGGGCAAAAAGCCTATCAAACCAATATTTCTAAAGTATTTGCTGCAGGTGATATGCGCCGTGGTCAATCTTTAGTGGTTTGGGCAATCCGAGAGGGCCGTCAGTGCGCGCAGGCAGTCGATGAGTATTTAATGGGGTCTTCGGTTCTGCCACGATAATATCGAGGTCATGAATGAAAGCCACGCAAACCCTTTGAACACAAGCAAACAAGCTATAGGTGAAGTTGTCGTTTCGGTTAAGGACGTTAACTTTTCTTATGCTCCCGGTGAAAGACAGGTTTTGTTGGGGCTCAATATGGAGTTTCGCCGCGGACAAGTAGTTGCCGTGATGGGTGGATCGGGTTGCGGTAAGACTACGATTCTCAGACTCATTGGCGGTCAATTTACTGCACAGTCAGGCGAGATTCTTTTTGAAGGTCGCGATATTGGCAAAATGAATAATGCCGAGCTCATGACTGCCCGCCGTCGGATGGGAATGCTTTTTCAGTTCGGCGCTCTTTTTACCGATTTAACGGTGTTTGAGAATGTTGCCTTTCCTTTGCGCGAGCATACCAATTTGAGCGAAGAACTTTTGCGCTCATTGGTGCTGATGAAGCTAAATGCAGTTGGCCTCAGAGGTGCGCGCGACCTAATGCCAGCGCAAATCTCTGGCGGTATGTCTAGGCGTGTTGCACTCGCTCGTGCAATTGCCTTGGATCCACCTTTGATCATGTACGACGAGCCTTTTGCTGGTTTAGATCCTATCTCCCTAGGGATCACCGCTCGCCTGATTCGAGATCTGAACAATGCTTTGGGAGCAACCAGCCTAGTAGTCACGCATGATGTTGAAGAGACTTTCGAAATTGCAGACTATGTGTATTTCATTGCCAATGGCCGCATTGGTGCAGAGGGTACACCGGAGGAGTTGAGTCGTTCTGTGGATCCTTTTGTTCGTCAATTTTTGGATGCAGCGCCTGATGGCCCTGTGCCATTTCACTATCCCGGTCAAACTTTGGAAGAAGACTTTGGGGTGAGCGCTTTATGAGCATCTTTTATAAAGCCCTCGATCTATTTGGGGATCTCGGATTTTTTGTTCGTCGTAACCTAACTAGTCTTGGGCTTGCGGCGCGTATGTTTGTCGCAGTCGTTTGGCGTTCGGGTTTTCTATTAAAGAGACCTCGTTTAGTTTCCGATCAAATACTGTTTGTGGGCAACCACTCGTTTGTGATCATCGCCGTATCTGGCTTATTTGTCGGTTTTGTATTGGGTTTGCAAGGCTATTACACGTTGAACCGCTATGGCTCAGAGCAGGCATTGGGTTTATTGGTCGCCCTTTCCTTAACACGTGAGTTAGGTCCCGTGATCACTGCCTTATTATTTGCTGGTCGCGCAGGAACTTCACTGACTGCTGAGATCGGATTAATGAAAGCGGGTGAACAACTCAGCGCCATGGAGATGATGGCGGTTGATCCGCTAAGTCGTGTGATTGCACCGCGACTGTGGGCTGGCATTATTGCAATGCCTATTTTGGCTACAATTTTTACTGCTGTTGGTGTGATGGGCGGCTACTTTGTAGGCGTTCCCTTGATTGGGGTTGATTCAGGGGCTTTCTGGTCACAGATGCAGGGCGGAGTAGACCTCTTCTCTGATATTGGCAACGGCTTAATTAAAAGTGCCGTGTTTGGTGTAGCGGTTACATTTATTGCCCTTTATCAAGGGTATGAAGCTAACCCCACGCCAGAGGGTGTATCCAAAGCAACTACCCGTACGGTAGTGATCTCTTCTTTATCGGTTTTAGCATTGGATTTTCTGCTAACCGCAATGATGTTCTCGAATTAGAAAGCATAAACTGGGACTCTTATGAGAAAAAGTGCAATTGATATCTGGGTCGGAATTTTTGTAGCCATTGGTTTGTTGGCGGCATTATTTTTGGCGCTCAAAGTGGGTAATATGAATGCGGTTTCCTTTACACCTACCTACAAAATTTCAGCCCGTTTTGATAATATTGGCGGATTAAAGCCTCGCGCACCCGTTAAAAGTGCGGGAGTAGTGGTTGGGCGTATCGCCAATATTTCATTCGACGATAAAACGTATCAAGCCACTGTAGTCATGACGATTGATGAGCTGTATAAATTTCCTAAAGATTCTTCGGCTAAGATTTTGACTTCAGGTCTATTGGGCGAGCAGTACATTGGCTTAGAGGCCGGTGGTTCTGATGATATGTTGGTAGCTGGTGAAAAAATCACGCAAACCCAATCAGCCATCGTCTTAGAAAACCTGATTAGCCAGTTCCTCTACAACAAGGCGGCTGATAGTGGCCAAGACAAAGGCGCGGCAAAGTGATTTTAGATGCGGCGAAGCTCAAAAATTTCCTCGTTATGGGCATTGCCACGGTATTAGTAGGTTGCGCATCTATCCCTGCTGGCGTTGAGCCGTCCCCGAATGATCCTTGGGAACCATTCAATCGTTCGGTTTTTGAATTTAACGAAAACTTGGATGCGTATTTCTTAAAGCCAGTAGTTACTGGCTACCGTTTTGTTTTGCCTGAGTTTGTGCGCGACGGTATTTATAACTTTTTTAGTAATTACAACGATATTTACACTGCCCTGAATAATCTCTTGCAAGGTAAGCCTAGCGACGCCTTTAGCGATCTCACGCGGGTCGTGGTCAATACGACGTTTGGTCTGGGTGGTTTTATTGATATGGCTACCCCAGGTGGCCTAGAAAAACACAAAGAAGATTGGGGTCAAACATTTGGTGTTTGGGGTGTTCCTTCTGGGCCGTATGTTGTTCTGCCATTTTTCGGACCAAGCTCTGTTCGCGATACCTTTGGTACGGCTGCTGACTTAGAGACGGACTACTTCTTTAAATATATTCCGGACGTGGGATTGCGCAATAGCGTGACCGGTTTGCGGGTTGTGAACGCCCGAAATACCTATTACGAGGCCGGTGATTTGCTAAATGGCGCGGCGATTGATAAGTACAGTTTTTTGCGGGATGCCTATATACAGAGGCGTGAATATCAAATTAATGACGGGCGTGAAGATGAAGAGCCCCTCATGCCGCCTTATGAGAATGGCTATGAGTAAGTTAAGTTAGCCTTAAAGGAATAAAATCAGGCCTCATTACGGTTGGTTGCTTAGGAATATATGAAAAGTTTTAAAACGATGCAAAAAGGTTTGGCTTTAGCACTTTTGAGAGTAGTTTCCGGATTATTTTTGATAGTTGGTACTGCGTATGCTCAGGCTCCAGATCAATCGACTCCGGATGGCTTAATTAAGGCAGTGGTTTCGGATGTAATGGCTTCAGTGAAATCGGATCCCGAAATTCAAAAAGGGAACATTCCCCGCATTGTGGATTTGGTTGATAAGAAAATTGTTCCGCATACCGATATGCGTCGCACGACCGAAATGGCTATGGGGCCTAATTGGAAAAAGGCCTCTCCAGAGCAGCAGACTCAGTTGGTGGCAGAATTTAAGACGCTATTGATCCGCACATACTCTGGTGCCCTGAGTCAGTTACGCGACCAAACAGTGCAATTCAAACCATTGAGGGCTGCGCCTGATGACAACCAAGTGGTCGTTAAAACGGTTGTCCTCGGTCATGGTGATCCAGTGCCGCTAGATTACCGCCTAGAAAAAACGGCTACTGGCTGGAAAGTCTATGACATGAACATCATGGGCGTTTGGTTGGTAGAGGCTTACCGCAATCAATTTGCTAATCAAATTAGTCAAAACGGTGTTGATGGCTTAGTCAAGTTTTTGCAAGAGCGCAATAAACAACTGGCATCAGCTAAACCCGTTAACTAAAGATCGCCGAAATCATGACCTTCTTATTACCAGCTTCTGTAACGCAAGAAAATGTTTTGCGGCTGGAGAAAGAGGGCTTATTGAATTTAACGACTGTTAAAACCGTAGATTGTTCAGCGCTCAGTGATTTTGATTCCACTGTAATTACAGTGATGCTCGCCTGGCAAAAGAAATTACAGGCAGATGGTCAGCAGTTGAAGATTGTCCATGCTCCTGAGAAATTAAAAGTATTGGCCAGTGTTTATGGTGTTTCTACGCTGCTTGGTTTGTCATAGTATGCGCGCTGCCATATCCATTAAAAACATATCCAAAAGTTATGGAGCACTTCAGGCCTTGGATGATGTTTCTCTATCGATTGAGCCAGGTGAGTTCTTTGGTTTGCTTGGACCGAATGGAGCTGGCAAGACCACTTTGATCTCCATCTTAGCTGGATTGGTAAAGGCAGATCGTGGCCACGCCTCAATTATGGGGGCTGATGTGCAAAGTGCTTTTCGTGAAGCACGACGTATGTTGGGGGTTGTCCCACAAGAATTGGTATTTGACCCCTTTTTTACTGTGCGTGAAACTTTGCAATTTCAGTCGGGCTACTTTGGTATTCGTAACAATGATGCTTGGGTGGATGAAATCATTGCGCACCTAGATCTCACAAGTAAAGCAGATAGCAATATGCGTTCTTTGTCTGGCGGCATGAAGCGACGGGTTTTGGTTGCTCAAGCACTGGTACACAGACCGCCAGTCATTATTTTGGATGAGCCCACGGCAGGAGTCGATGTGGAGTTGCGTCAATCACTTTGGCAGTTTATTAGTCGCCTTAATCAAGATGGTCACACGATCGTCCTTACCACCCATTATCTCGAGGAAGCGGAAGCATTGTGTCAACGCATTGCGATGCTAAAGCAAGGAAAAATTGTAGCCCTGGATACTACTGAAAATTTATTAAGTCAGTACGGCTCGATTAAAAAAGATGGTGAAGGTAAAGTGGCCCTAGAGGATGTGTTTGTCAACATCATGTCAGGGGGCGCACTATGAAACAGCCCGCCAATCAATCTCCACCCATGCTCGTATATGGAAGTGGTTTTCCAACCTTGCTGCGCAAAGAAGTAAAGCGTTTTTATAAGGTAGCCTTTCAAACAGTTGCTGCGCCAGTGCTCACCGCGATCTTGTACCTCATGATTTTTGGGCATGTACTTGAAGGCAAGCAAATGTATGGGCATCTCAGTTATGCCGCATTCTTGATTCCCGGCTTAGTCATGATGAGTGTTTTGCAAAATGCTTTTGCGAATACCTCCTCTTCCTTAATTCAGTCAAAAATCACCGGTAATCTGGTATTTGTCTTACTTGCCCCCTTTAGTCATTTTGAGTTTTACGCTGCCTATGTTTTAGCAGCAGTATTTCGTGGGGTGATGGTCGGCTTGGGAGTTTTGGTAATTACGGCTTGGTATGCCCCTCCAACATTTGAGTATCCTATTTGGATTTTGACCTTTGCTTTTTTAGGCGCCGCTATTTTGGGAAGTATGGGACTTATTGCTGGTATCTGGGCGGATAAGTATGATCAATTGGCTGGATTTCAGAATTTCCTCATCATGCCTGCCACGATGTTATCTGGCGTGTTCTATTCAATTCACTCTCTGCCACCAGCATGGCAAGCCGTTTCGAATTTCAATCCCTTCTTTTATATGATTGATGGATTTCGTTATGGGTTTTTTGGAGTTTCGGATGTTTCTCCTTGGAATAGCCTGGGGATCGTCATGTGCTTTTTTGTGCTGGTCTCAGCAGTCGCTTTGCGTTTATTACAAAAAGGCTATAAGTTAAGGAATTAAGTAGTGTTTCACCAAAATAACGTATTAGCTAAATTGAGATTTATCAGGAGATCATGATGTTGCCAACCCCCGAGCAAATTGAAGACTATATCAAGCAAGGTATCGTCTGCACCCACATTCAGGTTGAGGGCGATGGCCAACATTTCTTTGCCACCATTGTGAGTCCAGAGTTTGAGAGTAAGCGCCTCATCCAACGTCATCAATTGGTCTATGCGGCCATGGGCGATCGCATGAAGGCCGAAGTTCATGCCTTATCGATTAAAGCGTTTACTCCTGAAGAGTTTGCTCAGAATTCAGCTTCCTAAAATATTAGATTAGATTTTTACTGGAATAGTTTCATGGATAAATTACGAATGATTGGCGGAGTCCCGCTCGTGGGCGAAGTCAAGATCGCAGGGGCAAAGAACGCTGCGTTACCCATCTTATGCGCCTGCTTACTGACCGATCAACCCATCACGTTGCGTAATGTTCCTGATTTGCAAGATGTGAGGACAATGATCAAGATCTTGCAGGAGATGGGTGTTCAAGTCAGCTTTCCTGATGCAACCGATCATCATCATTTGGTGCTCAATGCGGCTAACATCAAAAGTTCTGAAGCCACCTATGAGATGGTTAAAACCATGCGCGCCTCTATTTTGGTTCTGGGCCCCCTGTTGGCTAGAATGCACAGCGCCAAAGTATCTTTGCCAGGCGGATGCGCCATTGGTGCTCGTCCAGTAGATCAGCACATTAAAGGCTTAAAAGCGATGGGCGCCACCATTCACATTAAGGGTGGTTATATTGAAGCGCAAACCACAGCGTCAGTGGGTCGCTTGCAGGGTGCCTCGATTTTGACCGACATGATTACGGTAACCGGTACAGAAAATTTGTTAATGGCAGCCACGTTGGCTTCTGGCACAACTATTTTGGAAAATGCTGCGCGCGAGCCAGAGGTGGGCGATTTAGCTGAACTACTGGTGAAGATGGGCGCGAAAATTACGGGAATTGGCAGTGATCGTTTAGTCATTGAGGGCGTAGAAAAACTGCATAGTGCTGAACATGCGGTGATTGCTGATCGGATCGAAGCGGGAACTTTCTTGTGCGCTGTCGCTGCGGTGGGCGGTGAAATTTTGGTGAAAGACTGTCGTCCGGATACGCTCGATGCCGTCATCGTCAAACTAAAAGAAGTGGGCCTAGAAATGGAAGTGGGCCCTGATTGGATTAAGGCGTCTATGCGGGGTCGACCCAAGGCGGTGAGCTTTCGCACCTCTGAATACCCCGCCTTTCCAACCGATATGCAGGCTCAATTAATGGCTGTCAATGCGGTAGCTATCGGTAACTCCACTATTACCGAGACTATTTTTGAGAATCGCTTTATGCACGTTCAAGAATTAAATCGTTTGGGCGCTGATATTGCAATTGAGGGCAATACCGCAATTGCCCAAGGTGTGGAGAAGCTTTCTGGGGCCATCGTGATGGCTACTGATCTGCGCGCTTCAGCCAGTTTGGTGATTGCTGGTTTAGCCGCTCAAGGGGAGACTCAGGTCGACCGAATCTATCATCTAGACCGTGGTTACGATCGTATGGAGCAAAAGTTGACCTTATTAGGGGCCAACATTGAGCGCGTGAAGTAAGCCTAAGGGATAATTAGTTCATGAAGTTAACTCTAGCCCTCTCGAAGGGGCGCATCTTCGAAGAAACCGCTGAAATCTTATCTAAGATTGGTATTCGGCCGTTAGAAGATCCAGAAAAATCACGCAAACTGATTATTGAGACCTCCAATCCGGAGGTTCGTCTGATTATTGTGCGAGCCTCTGATGTGCCTACTTATGTGCAATTTGGTGGGGCTGATTTTGGGGTCGCTGGTTTAGATGTGCTCATGGAAAATGGAACCGATGGCCTCTATGTTCCATTTGATCTGCATATTGCTAAGTGCCGCATGTCCGTTGCTGTCAAAGAAGGTTTTGATTACGCCTCCGCAGTCAAGCAAGGTTCCCGCCTAAAAGTCGCAACTAAGTACGTCAATTGCGCCCGTGAGCACTTTGCCAATAAAGGGGTTCATATCGATACGATTCATTTGTATGGATCAATGGAGCTTGCTCCATTGGTGGGTCTGGCAGATGCGATCGTCGATTTGGTTTCTACTGGTAATACCCTGCGTGCGAATGGCTTAATTGAAGTAGAGCCGATTGCCGATATCAGTGCGCGCCTAGTGGTAAATCAAGCTTCATATAAGCGAAAGCGTGCTCAGCTTCAACCGTTCTTTGAGTTATTAAAGTAAAAAATCATGTCTGCCCCACACATCAATATCAAACGTCTTCAGAGCAAAGAAGCTGGGTTTAAAGAGACCTTGTTGGCTAGCTTATCGCTGCCGATGGCAGATGACGAGGCGATTGATAAAGCTGTGGCCCATATTTTGGCGCAGGTCAAATTGACGGGCGATGAAGCTGTACTCAGTTTTACCAAGCAGTTTGACCGCTTAAATGTGGCTAACGTTTCCGAATTGGAAATTTCTCGTAAAGAGTTAGAGCTCGCTTATCTGGGTTTATCTGCTGAGCAAAAAAATGCCTTAGATGTGGCCGCTAAGCGCGTACGCATTTATCACGAGAGGCAAAAAATTGAAGTCGGCTGCCACTCTTGGGAATATGAAGAGGCTGACGGTACTCGCTTGGGTCAAAAAGTCACCCCGCTTGATCGTGTTGGTATTTATGTTCCAGGCGGTAAGGCGGCTTATCCCTCTTCAGTTTTGATGAATGCCATTCCTGCAAAGGTTGCTGGTGTGAATGAAGTCATCATGGTGGTGCCTACCCCTGATGGTGCAAGAAACCCTTTGGTTTTAGCTGCAGCATGGCTTTCAGGGGTTGATCACGTCTTTACGATTGGTGGAGCACAAGCAGTTGGGGCTTTGGCTTACGGCACAAAAACCATTCCATCAGTCGATAAGATCGTGGGCCCTGGTAACGCTTATGTAGCGGCTGCTAAGCGCAGAGTATTTGGAACTGTCGGTATCGATATGATTGCAGGCCCTTCAGAAATCTTAATATTGTGTGATGGCTCTAGTAATCCCGATTGGATTGCCATGGATTTATTCTCCCAGGCAGAGCACGATGAGCAAGCGCAATCGATTTTGCTTTGTCCTGATGCGCAATTTATTGAGCAGGTTCAAGCAAGTATTAATGCATTATTGCCAGAGATGCCTAGACGCAAAGTGATTGAAGCATCCTTAACTAATCGCGCATTATTGATTCAAGTAAAAGATATGGGTGAGGCCTGTGAAATTGCTAATGCAATTGCGGCTGAACATTTAGAGATTTGTGCTGTAGAGCCTCGTCAGTGGGCAGAGCAAATTCGTCACGCAGGCGCGATCTTTATGGGCAACTACACCAGTGAATCTCTTGGAGATTATTGTGCTGGTCCGAATCACGTTTTACCAACTGCGCGCACAGCGCGTTTCTCCTCTCCATTGGGCGTATATGACTTTATTAAACGCTCAAGCATGATTGAGGTTAGTGAGGCTGGTGCGCAAACGCTTGGTGCTGTAGCTAGTACATTAGCTCATGGTGAAGGTTTGCAGGCTCACGCGCGTGCTGCTGAGATGCGACTTAAAAAGTAGACAAAATCTCTTTCAAAGCAGCAACGAATTCATCATTTTGGGCATTTGTACCAATCGTAATTCGCAGAAAATTCTCAATACGCGCTGATTTGAAATGGCGAACAATGATGCCTCGATCACGGAGAGCTTGGTATAGAACTGCGCCAGCATGCCGGGGGTGACGAGTAAAAATGAAGTTTGCTGTAGAAGGTAAGGTATCAAACCCTAACGTTGCCAACTCTGCTACCAAGTGCTCACGCGTTTGAATGACTTTGTTACTAGTTTGCTCTAAGTGGGCTTGATCTTGAATGGCGGCAATAGCGCCAGCTTGCGCTAAGCGTCCCAAAGGGTAGGAGTTAAAACTATTCTTAACGCGCTCAAGACCCTCAATTAAGGCGGGATGACCCACCGCGAAGCCAACTCTCAGACCAGCCAATGCGCGAGATTTTGAGAGAGTGTGAACGACTAAGAGATTTTCTGGACAGGACGGGCCACGCAGGAGCTCAATACAAGACTGCGTGCCGTAATCAACATACGCCTCATCGATCACCACTACTGAGTCTGTATTTCTGGCGAGCAGGTCTTCAATTTCACGGCGCGTAATCGCTCTACCCGTTGGGGCATTGGGATTAGGAAAGATAATTCCGCCATTGGGGGATTGGTAGTCGGAGGCTTGGATGCCAAAATCAGACCCTAACGGGATAGTTTGATAATGAATGTCGAAGAGCTTGCAGTAGACCGGGTAAAAACTATAGGTAATATCCGGAAATTGGACTGGCAAGTTTTGTTTTAAAAGTCCTAAAAAGACGTGGGCCAGAACTTCATCTGAGCCATTTCCTAAAAATACCTGCTTTGGATCTAAACCATGTAAATCAGCAATGGCTTGCTTGAGCGCCAGTCCTTCGGGATCTGGGTACAGGCGTAAATCATCGTTGGTTTGCTCGTGGATAGCTGCTAGTGCCTTGGGTGATGGCCCATAAGGACTTTCGTTGGTGTTGAGTTTGACCAACCTCGCCATTTTTGGCTGTTCCCCTGGAACATAAGGGGTAAGGGTCTGAACAACGGGGCTCCAAAAACGGCTCATGAGGGACTTTGGTTAAAAATCAGCAAAAAATAAAATCAACGTAGTAAAGCAAACTCAGTATTTATGTCTCTATTAGGAATGATATTATGAAGCTTCCATCAATACTTCGCCTCGCGGCGCAATGAAGCATGCGGCAAGCCGACGTCACCCGAAACACTTCGGAAACCAAAATCCACATCACCATTAATCTAGATGGTTCAGGTAAGGCTGAGCTTGCCTCAGGCGTCCCTTTTTTGGATCACATGCTCGATCAAATTGCCCGTCACGGCATGATTGACTTAAAAGTCGTCGCGAATGGAGATACCCATATCGATGATCATCATACGGTTGAGGATGTTGGCATTACCTTGGGTCAAGCGTTTGCTAAGGCGGTCGGCGATAAAGCGGGCATTACTCGCTATGGTCACTCTTATGTGCCCTTGGATGAAACTTTGTCCCGTGTAGTGATCGATTTTTCTGGCCGTCCAGGCCTAGAATTTAACGTTCCCTTCACCCGCGCGCGGGTAGGTGACTTTGATGTGGATCTAAGTATTGAGTTTTTCCGCGGTTTTGTAAACCATGCCGGCGTGACCTTGCATATCGATAATTTACGTGGCATTAATGCCCATCATCAGATTGAAACCGTATTTAAAGCCTTTGGTCGCGCTTTGCGCATGGCCTTGGAAATTGATCCGCGTGCATCTGGTGCCGTTCCTTCTACTAAGGGCAGTCTTTAATCTAGAGCTTTTCTAGTGCCCAGTAGAAAACAGCAGAACACAGGTTAAAAGTTGGTGCAAACAATTGCGATCGTAGATTACGGAATGGGTAACCTACGTTCCGTATATCAGGCCTTTCATCATGTAGCGCCAGATGCCAATATCTTGATTGCCCGTACCCCTGAAGAAATTAGATTGGCAGAGCGTGTAGTTCTTCCCGGCCAAGGCGCTATGCCCGATTGTATGAAGCACTTAGAAGAGTCTGGTTTACTCGAAGCCCTTTTAGAGGCCGCGCAAAATAAACCGCTATTGGGGGTTTGCGTAGGGGAGCAAATGCTTTTTGATCAAAGCGCCGAAGCGCGCACTGGGGCTCATTCAAGCTGGACCCCTTGTTTAGGTTTAATCCCAGGTGAAGTCCGCCGTTTTGATTTGGCAGGACAACTACAGCCAGATGGCTCTGCTTATAAAGTCCCTCATATGGGCTGGAATCAAGTGCGTCAAGATCGCCAGCACCCTATTTGGGAAGGCATTCCGGATTTAACGAGTTTTTACTTTGTGCATAGCTACTACGTGGTGGCCCAACGCAGTGAAGATATTGCGGGCTCAACGGAGTATGGCGATTGGTTTACTTCTGCGGTTGCAAGGGATAATATTTTTGCAACCCAGTTTCATCCAGAAAAAAGTGCAGAATATGGTTTACAGCTTTATAAAAATTTTGTTTCTTGGCAACCTTAATTATTCTTTGACATGCTGCTGATTCCCGCAATTGATCTAAAAGATGGCCACTGTGTTCGACTAGAACAAGGTGATATGGATAGAGCTACGGTCTTTTCAGAAGACCCTGGTGCCATGGCCGCGCATTGGATTAGTAAAGGCGCACGACGTTTGCACCTAGTTGATCTCAATGGCGCGTTTGCTGGCAAGCTGAAAAATGAAGCTGCGATTAAATCGATCCTTAAAGCCGTGGGAGATGAGATTCCAGTGCAATTGGGTGGCGGTATTCGGGATTTGGATACCATTGAGCGCTTACTAGATGACGGTATCAGCACGGTCATTATTGGTACTGCTGCAGTCAAGAATCCTGGGTTTGTTCAAGATGCCTGTACGGCATTTCCAGGGCACATCATGGTGGGCCTAGATGCTCGCGATGGCAAGGTGGCAACAGATGGTTGGAGCAAGATTACTGGCCATGAAGTGATTGACTTGGCCAAGAAATTTGAAGACTGGGGTGTTGAAGCCATTATTTATACCGACATTGGGCGAGATGGCATGCTCAAGGGGGTCAACATGGAAGCCACCATTAAATTGGCTCAAGCCATTCGGATTCCTGTGATTGCTAGTGGCGGCCTATCGAACAATCATGATATTGAAGCGCTCTGCGCTGCTGAAGCCGAAGGCATTATGGGTGTGATTGCAGGCCGATCTATTTATGCAGGCGACCTTGATCTGACCGTGGCGCAAAAATATGCCGATGAGCTGACGCTTCAGTTCGCCAAGAAAATTACCTAAGGTGTTAACGAAAAGAATCATTCCTTGCCTGGATGTCACTGCAGGGCGCGTGGTTAAGGGTGTGAACTTTGTGGGCTTGCGTGATGCCGGCGATCCAGTAGAAATTGCCCGTCGTTATGACTTGCAGGGTGCTGACGAGCTGACTTTTTTAGATATTACTGCCACCTCGGATGGGCGGGATTTAATTTTGCACATCATCGAGGATGTCGCATCTCAGGTATTTATTCCATTAACGGTTGGTGGTGGCGTACGCGCGGTTGCTGATGTTCGACGCTTGCTGAATGCTGGCGCTGATAAGGTCAGCATGAATTCCTCAGCAGTTGCCAAACCCGATCTGGTTTCTGATGCGGCGGCATATTATGGTTCTCAATGCATTGTGGTTGCCATCGATGCCAAAAAAACAGCCGCGGGCAACTGGGAAGTATTTACCCATGGTGGCAGAACTGCTACCGGCATGGATGTAGTGACATGGGCAATGGAAGTGGCTCAGCGAGGCGCTGGTGAGATTCTCCTAACCAGCATGAACCGAGATGGTAGCAAAGATGGGTTTGATCTCGAATTAACCGCTGCTGTGAGTGACGCTGTCAGTATTCCGGTGATTGCTTCTGGCGGAGTGGGTAATTTGCAGCATTTAGTAGACGGCATTACTAAAGGCCATGCGGATGCTGTCCTCGCCGCTAGCATCTTTCACTATGGCGAATACACCGTGCAACAAGCCAAGGAATATATGGCAAGCCAAGGAATTCCGGTTCGAATTTAAGTGGTGAGTTTGGATTAGTTGTAAAGTTCAAACATGAGCGCACCGAAGATCCCACCCAAGAGTACATTTACCCCTGTTGATTCTTTGATGCCAGGACCTTGGCTAGATGCCGTGACTTGGAATGATCAAGGTCTGGTACCCGTGATTGCTCAAGAGGTTGGCAGCAAAGACATCTTGATGATGGCTTGGATGAATCGGGATGCCTTATTAGAAACTCTGCGTTTAGGCGAGGCTGTTTACTGGACCCGTTCACGACAAAAGCTGTGGCATAAGGGTGAAGAATCAGGCCATACTCAAAAGATTAAAGAAATTCATCTCGACTGCGATGGCGACACTATATTGCTTTTAGTGGAACAAAAAGACGGTATTGCTTGCCACACGGGGGAGCACAGTTGCTTTTTCAGGGCTTGGGATTCTGCCCAATCTGCCTGGGTGGATGAGTCTCAGTCTAAAAAGTAAGTCAAACTTAAAAAGAGGCACCCAGGGCGTATGTATTGTTTCGTCATGAAAAAGACCTAAAATCACTCTATGACTAGTTCTGTGAATACACCAACACATTTAGACTCTGCTTTTGCCCATTTAGCGGATGTCGTGGATCAACGCCGGGATGCTTTTAAAGCGGGCCAGCTTGATCCTAAGACTTCTTACACCGCCTTGCTCTTTTCCAAGGGCGATGATGGGATTTTGAAAAAGATTGGCGAGGAGGCGACCGAGACAGTAATGGCTGCCAAGGATACCCGTCACTCAAATTTAGCCCCAGAGCAACAAAAGTTCTTGGTTGGTGAAATGGCTGACCTTTGGTTTCATTGTCTGGTTGCACTTTCTCAATTTCATTTGCGCCCAGAAGACGTGATTTCTGAGCTGGATCGCCGCTTGGGTACCTCAGGAATCGAAGAAAAGGCCGCTAGAAAAGCTGCCGTTAAAGAGTAAATACAAAATAAACCATGCCATACGATCCTAATTGCTTATTTTGTAAGATTGCTCAAGGGCTTATTCCTTCCCAGAAGGTGTATGAAGATGAGGAAATCTTCGCCTTTAAAGATATTCACCCAGCTGCGCCAGTGCATTTCTTAATCATTCCCAAGAAACATATTCCGATGCTGGAATCTGCAGAACCCATGGATGCACCATTGCTGGGTAGAATGATGGAATTAGCACCGCGTCTTGCCAAAGAGCAGGGCTCCCGTCCCGGAAAAGATGGTGGCTTTAGGGTAATGGTGAACAATGGTGTAGATGGTGGGCAGGAGGTTTATCACTTGCATTTACATGTGATGGGCGGTCCCCGCCCCTGGAAAAAATAATCCGAGGAGATTTGAAAATGGGTTCATTTAGCATTTGGCATTGGTTAATTGTGTTGGTCATCGTAATGCTGGTATTTGGTACCAAAAAATTACGTAACATTGGTCAAGATTTAGGTGGCGCCGTAAAGGGCTTCAAAGATGGCATGAAAACAGCGGAGACGCCAGAAGCACCAAAAGATCAAATTGTGCAAAACACCGCTGTTCCAGCAGATAAGACTGTGGACGTGCAGGCTAAAGACATTAGCAAGTGATTAAAGAGGCGCGTGAAGAGATGATGTGGTCTCTTAAATGATTGATCTGGGCGTTTCAAAACTTGCTCTTATTGCAGTAGTCGCTTTAGTAGTGGTTGGTCCAGAGCGCTTGCCAAAAGTGGCTCGTATGGCGGGCAATTTATTTGGCCGTGCGCAGCGTTATATGGCAGAGGTCAAATCTGAAGTCAGTCGTCAGATGGAAGTTGAAGAATTTAAGCAGCTGCGCGAAGAGGGTGCGGCGGCCTTAAGGGAAGTGGAGAGTAGCCTTCAGTCCACTGTTCAAGAGGCAAACGCCCACCTAAGCGATCAAGCAGATATTTTTGAGCACAATTTCACCAAGCCTGTATTGAATGAAAAAGAAGTTCTGCAAAAATCAAAACGCCAAGGACGAAACAGCTGGGGCATTAAGCGGGCAGCCAGGCCTATTTGGTTTAAGCGCTCTACTGGAATGCGTACGCGAGTACAGTCTGGTGCGGCTAGGATGAAACGGTTTCATCACAGCTCCAACCCATAAACTGAGTAATAGATAAAAGCCCCGAAGCTCCTAACTAATGACGCAAAATTACTCCACCGAAGATTCCGGTATACAGGAATCTTTCTTATCGCATTTATATGAGTTGCGTGACCGCGTCATTAAGGCTGGCTTAGCGATCATTATTGTTTTTATCGGCCTAGTGTATTGGGCGCCTGATATTTTTCATTTATTTGCGCAGCCATTATTAGAGGCTCTGCCAGTCGGGGGCAAGATGATCGTGACTGATGTCACGGGGTCATTTTTCGTGCCAATGAAGGTGACGATGCTGGTGGCTTTCGTCATCGCATTACCAGTAGTGATGTATCAGTTGTGGGCATTTATTGCCCCCGGCCTTTATCTTCATGAGCGCAAGTTAATTTTGCCGTTGGTGGTCAGTAGCTACACCTTATTTATTGTCGGTATGGCATTTGCCTATTTTTTAGTGTTTCCGACGGTATTTAAATTTATGGCCAGTTACAACGCACCGCTGGGCGCGGAGATGTCTACTGACATTGATAACTACCTTAGTTTTGCGATGACTACCTTCTTGGCCTTTGGTATTACCTTTGAAGTGCCTGTAGTAGTGGTGGTGCTGGTGCGAATGGGTCTAGTTCCCTTGGCTAAGCTAAAAGAAATCCGTCCTTATGTCATCGTAGGGGCTTTTATTGTTGCCGCGGTAGTAACGCCCCCGGATATATTGTCGCAACTGCTCTTGGCAGTGCCCATGACCTTGCTGTACGAGTTGGGCTTATTGGTAGCGCGCTTTTACGTGCCAAAACCCTCAAGCGATGAAGTGGATGACACTGCGGCTACTGAGTCAAAAACAAGCTAGGCTGTTGTAGCTTCTGCTGAGGTTTTAGAAAAGGTGGCATTCAGCCACTTATTCACTCGGTCAAAACGATAGCGTCTTTGTCGAAGATTACCTTCCACTCCTGACTCAATGCCTGCAAATACTTTTCCTGCTGCTAATAAGGAGCGGCGTTGTTGGGTGGTGTCTATCTGGATCAGTCTGGGTAATATCTTTGGTAGTTCCCAGCGGATGTCGACCACCACACAATGCTCATGCTGGAGCTGGCCTACTTCACAAAGGAGTAGTTCAGCTTTACTCAGATTAAATTGGTTAGCAATAATGAGGCGATGGCACATCAAGATCCATTCCTCATCTAACTTATGTTCCGCATGGTTTAAAGCAAGATCAGCAAAGGTTGCGAGCTTGAACCATTCATTGCCCTTAGGATTGGAAACATTCTCCAAAATTTTGACCAGTAGATCTTTTGCTTCAGGCACTCCTTGCTGATGCGCCTGCCAAACCCAGTAAGAAGCTTGAAGGCCACGAACTGTCTCTTCAATCTTTTCGCGCTTACGCCACAGGTTAGCCCCTTTGCGAAATTGCGCCTGCGCATGACCAAGATCAGCGGCGTTATCAAAACAACGGTTACTCTCAGTGGCGTTATATCCCGAAAATTGGGGCTTGCGATAAATTTCACCTAGAGCAAACCACGCATCTCGATCTCCGTCTTTGGCAGCAAGCTCCAGCCAATGTGCTGCTTTTTTAAGGGAGGCATTCGAATTGTTGGGGGCACCCTTCTTCTTGGTAGAAACTTCCCCTTCAAGTTGTGCAAGCCTCAAGCCAAGTGTCAACTTAGCAACCGTAAGACCTAATTCGGCGGCCTGCAAAAGAGCACGTTCATTTTTTTCAGAAAGCCAATCTTGCCAAAGCGAGGAGAGTGTTTCATTTTTCGGTTGTAGCTGAACTAGCAACTCTTTTGCTTGAATATAAAAGGCGTTCTCAGAATTAGCTAGTTCCAATAAAAACTGCATGGCAATTTTTTTTAGTGAGGCAAATTCAGTTTTATTATCCTTTTTAGCAAGCCACCTCGTTAACTCTATTTGCAGATCTTTTTTATCTGGATGGAGTAAAAGCTCAGCTAATTGCCATTGCGTTGCGACACTCGCATCGGTATTAGCATTGGCAATCTTCCAAAATAAGTCCCACCCAAAAGAAAACGCTGGTGAATTAAAGGTAGAGGCTAGGGGAACAGTGGATATTTGCTCGAGAACAGCTAAAAATTCAGGCGATTGCAGTCCCTGAGAAAAATAATCAGATGCATCAAGATCTAATTTCTTAAGTATCTGATTTTCAATAGAAAAATAAGATTTTTCTAACCAAAGCAGGGCATTGGAAGGCTGAATGGGCGTTTTAAAAGCCCCAGTGAGGTATGCAGAGGCAAGTTTTTGTTGCGCAGATACATCACCTAATCGTGCATAACCCAGCGTTTTTAAGAATTCACGGCTTGCCATATGACAATTCTGTCATTTAAAGGCCTTAAAAGACAGAAATCAAAGACTTTGTTGTCGAGATACAACGAAGAAGGCCAAAAAACTACCTTTTGACAAGCAAAAAGAGCTCCTACATAACCTTACCCCTAGTCTAGCAAGACAAAACAAGCAAAATTCATTAGTCCCATTTTTATTTGGGCATTAATTTCAATTTATGGAGATTTAAAGAATGAAAAAATCGCTATTTGCATTAGCAGCATTGACAGCATTTGCTGGCGCTGCTTCAGCTCAGTCAAGCGTGACTGTTTACGGTATCTTGGACGTTGGCTTCATCGGTGGCAATACCACTGTTAATAACTCCAACCCAGCCACAAACACTCCGACTACTGTAAGAACTACTGGTAACCAGTTTGGCGAATCCGCTGAACAAACTTCACGTTTAGGTTTTAAGGGTTCAGAAGATCTAGGTAACGGTACACAAGCTGTTTTCACAGCTGAATTTGGTTTAGCTCCAGCTGATGCAAACTTGTCAGGTAACACTGCTGCCACTTCTTCTTATGGCGCATCTGGCACAGGCTTGGTAAATCGTCAAACTTTTGTTGGCTTACATAAGAATGGTTTAGGTCAAGCTGCAATCGGCACACAGTACACAGGTATTCATAATGCTGTTAACGCAACTGATCCAGGTGGCGCTAACAATATGATGGGTAACGTAATCTATCCATACAGCTCAGGTACTGCGACTAACGGCCAAGCTACTTCTCAAGGCAATACTGTTGCTTACACAGTGCGTATGGCGAACTCATTAACATTGCAAAGTGATGAATTTGCTGGTTTCCGTGTTAACGCAATGGCTGTATTGAACAACAAAAATGCAACACAATATGATGCAACGCATGGCGGCAACACCAACACCAATGGTTTTGGTATCGGTGCTGACTACACATACAATAAAGCGTATGTAACTGCTCAATATCAAGCATTTAAGCAATTTACAACTGGTGGTTCTGTAGCTTCTGCTCAGCCATTTAACCAAGCTGGTGCTGGTCTAGTGTCTCTTGTACCAAGCGTCGCTGGTGTTGCTCCTGCTGGTACAGATGCAGTTCCAGTTACACAAGGCAATAACGTTCAAGATAACCAAACTTATGTTGCTGCAACATATGACTTTGGCATCTTGAAGGCATATGCTCAGTATGTTTCACGCAAAGCATCTGCAACTGCAGATTCAAATGTGTACATCAAGCGTGCTGCAGAGCAGATCGGTGTTCGTAGCTTTATTACACCAACTGTTGAAGCTTGGGCATCTGCTGGTTTGGGGCGCTACACAACATTTGGTTCAGGTCAGCCTACAGCTAACTTCAACGCATGGCAGTTAGGTTCTAACTACTGGTTGAGCAAGCGTACTAACTTGTATGCTATCTATGGTGGTACAACAACGTCTACCTCCAGCGCCAATGCAACAACAGGCACTGTAGCGACTAACGCCGGTATGATCAGCCAGTCTGGTCAGAACTACGCAGTTGGCGTACGTCACACTTTCTAATTTAACGCTAGCGTAAGCTAGTCGTAAATTTAGAAAACAGTTGTAAATTGAAACCCATCGTAGAAATACGGTGGGTTTTTTCTTACTTGTAATTTAAGATTTGTGTAAATCAACTCATTGGTGATTTAACTTCTATTGCTGTTGTCGCATGCGCTATTCTGTAATCACTTGGTTTAGGTTGTTGTATTGAGTGACTCATAAAAACGAGCTTGTGTTACCTTAGGCAGTGAAAATAATGAGCATTAAGAATTGGCGTTTATTTTTTTAAACTAGCCCTCAGACTAGATAAAAGTTCAAAACTCTGCTAAAAAAGGAAGATGATACATTCCACCAATTACACAATGGCATTCAAATAAGATAGATTAATATGAAAAAGACACATTCAAGTGGTATTTTAGTAAGTTCAGTACTTATTTTTTCTGCGGCCCTTTCTCTTTTTTCAGTTGGCGCGCTTGCAGCAAGCCCAACCATGGATAAAATTAAATCAAGTGGCACAGTAACAATGGGCGTACGTGAATCATCAATTCCCATGTCCTACACCACTGGTGATAGCCGTTTTGATGGCTATCATGTGGAAATTTGCCGGATGATTTTAGGTGACATAAAAGACAAATTAGGCCTCAGTACTTTGCGAATTAATTATCAGCCTGTTACATCGCAAAACCGAGTGCCATTAGTGCAAAACGGTACAGTAGATATTGAGTGCGGAACAACAACCAACAATACAGCGCGCGCAAAAGATGTAAGTTTTGCAAACACTTTGTATGTCGAAGAAGTACGCATTGCTGTTAAAGCTAACTCAGGAATCACTTCTATATCTCAGCTCAATGGCAAGAAAGTGGCTACCACTACCGGAACAACCTCAGTTCAACTATTGCGCAAACACGAAAAAGCAAATGGTGTCAGTTTCGATGAAGTATATGGTAAAGATCATGCTGATAGTTTCTTATTGCTTGAGTCTGGTCGCGCTGATGCATTTGTCATGGACGGCTCAATTTTGGCTGGCAATATCGCTAACTCCAAAAATCCTAAAGAATACAAAATTGTTGGAGAGGTTTTGAGTACTGAACCAATTGCAATTATGGTCCGCAAAGATGATCCAGAGTTTCAGGCAGCAGTAAATGCAGCGATTGCGAAAATAGTTGCCAATGGAAATATGCCTAAACTATGGGATAAATGGTTTTTAAAGCCAATTCCTCCTAAGGGTATTATTGTTGGTTTAGAGCTCTCTCCTGCTACAAAAAATGCTTGGGCAAATCCCAACAACAGGCCTGCAGAAGACTATCAACAGAAGAAATAAAGTGTCAAAACACCACTCGCTAAACGGCAACATCATCTTTCGCAAAGGCGAGTAAGAGTATGGCTCTAGATATGGGTGTTTTTTGTAAAAGCACCTTGGATGGCGATGCGGTAGATCACTGCTTTTCCGCTTTATTTGGCCTCGGTCAAAATGCTGACCCTAGTTACTTAGATTGGCTTATGAAAGCCTGGGGCTGGACTTTGGCCGTCGCTGGGCTAGGTCTAGCAATTGCCTTAGTCTTGGGTGCGGTAATGGGTACTTTGCGCACGCTTCCGAATGCTGGGAGATCTAGCAGGGTGCTTATTCTCCTCTCGACTGCTTGGGTTGAATTATTTAGAAATATTCCCATACTCGTGCAGGTATTTCTTTGGTATCACGTTATTCCAGCATTTGTATTGCCCTTAAAAGCACTTCCATCTTATTGGCTGGTCAGTATCGCTCTTGGCTTCTTTACCTCAGCCCGTATTGCAGAGCAGGTGAGAGCAGGTATTCAGTCCTTACCTACTGGTCAGAATGCGGCGGCTATCGCTCTTGGTCTTACTACTGCTCAAAGCTATCGCTATGTCATTCTCCCGATGGCATTGCGGATTATTATTCCACCGCTGACATCTGAGAGCATGAATTTGATTAAGAATTCTTCAGTGGCATTTGCTGTTTCGGTTCCAGAGCTCACCCTGTTTGCCATGCAGGCTCAAGAAGAGACTTCACATGGTGTTGAAATCTATTTAGCTGTGACTGCTTTATATGCACTGACTGCCTTTGCAGTAAATCGAGTCATGGCCACGATTGAAAAGAGAAGTCGCATTCCAGGTTTCATCGCTTCAACCAATGATGCAGGGGCTCACTAAATGGCATTGATATGATGAGCATTGATTTAAGTTTCTATAACTGGGAACTATTTACCAATTACATCCTCAAGGGTTTGTTATTTAGCATCCAGTTAACGGTAATCGCTACAGTCGGTGGTATTGTGTTCGGCACCTTTTTAGCGCTCATGCGCTTATCTGGGAAGCCTGCCTTAGTGTATCCAGCTACGTTTTATATTAATACCATGCGCTCAATTCCATTAGTCATGGTCATTCTTTGGTTTTTTCTATTAATGCCGCTTTTGATTGGTAGGCCGATTGGGGCGGATCTTTCAGCCACTATTACCTTCATCGCATTTGAAGCGGCATTTTTCTCAGAAATTGTGAGGGCTGGAATCCAATCTGTTCCTAGAGGACAAGCCTATGCGGCACAAGCACTAGGGATGACTTATGGTCAGAATATGCGCTTAGTGGTTTTACCCCAAGCCTTTAGAAATATGATTCCCGTATTTATGACTCAGACAATCATCTTATTCCAAGACACTTCTTTGGTTTATGCCATTGGAGCTTACGATCTATTAAAAGGTTTTGAGATTGCGGGAAAGAATTACGGTCGCCCGATTGAAACTTATGTATTGGCTGCTGCTACGTATTGGGTTATTTGCTTCTCGCTCTCTAAAGTGGTTCGAAAGATCCAGATGAAAGTTGCGATCATTCGTTAATTTAATTGCTATAAATATATATAGACCATCATGATTGAACTTAATAGCGTTTCGAAATGGTACGACTCCTTTCAGGTTTTAACTGATTGCACTACCTCGATCAAAAAAGGAGAAGTGGTTGTTATTTGCGGTCCATCTGGATCTGGAAAATCGACTTTGATTAAAACTATCAATGCTTTGGAGCCCTTTCAAGCTGGAGAGATTGTGGTTGATGGCGTTCGACTTCACGATCCAAAAACAAATTTATCAAAGCTGAGAGCTAGGGTGGGAATGGTATTCCAACACTTTGAACTTTTTCCACATTTAAGTGTTACTGAAAATCTCACGCTTGCGCAAATGAAAGTATTGGGCCGTTCCAGCGATGAGGCAATGGCTCATGGCCTCAAATATTTAGAGCGCGTTGGCTTAATTGCTCAAAAAGATAAATTTCCCGGTCAACTCTCAGGCGGCCAGCAGCAACGAGTTGCCATTGCACGTGCTTTGAGCATGAACCCGATCGTCATGTTGTTTGATGAGCCTACCTCTGCACTCGATCCCGAAATGGTCGGTGAAGTCTTGGATGTTATGGTGAAGCTTGCTAATGAAGGCATGACAATGTGTTGCGTTACTCATGAGATGGGGTTTGCACGCAAGGTCAGCAATCGTGTAATTTTTATGGATCACGGAAAAATTATCGAAGACTGTAGTAAGGAAGATTTTTTTGGAAACCCTGATGCTCGGTCCCCAAGGGCAAAAGATTTTCTCTCGAAAATTCTTGCCCACTAATTAATGCATCGTTTTTTGTTTTGGACGCATTCCGATTTCGATTTTTAGATCAAGCTCCTTACCTTTGCGTAGCACTGTCGCATTGACATCACTCCCAGGTCTAAATTGCGCTACTTGATTAAGTAGACTACGGACATCTTGAATTGGTTGATTATTAATAGCGATAAGTACATCTCCTGGTTTTACTCCAGCGCGATCTGCTGGCCCACCTTCCAGCACTCCAGAAAGCAATACTCCACCAGTCTTGGACGGTAATTTTAAGGACTCAGCAAGCTCCTTCGAAAGATTGAGAGGTTCCACACCGATCCAGCCACGAGTCATGGCCCCATTTTTGAGAATGGATTCCATGACTTGCCTGACTAGATTGGCGGGTATCGCAAATCCAATGCCCATTGAACCCCCGTTATTTGAGTAGATCGCCGTGTTAATGCCAATTAGATTTCCGCGAGTATCAATTAATGCGCCACCAGAGTTACCGGGATTAATAGCTGCGTCTGTTTGTATAAAGTTCTCAAAAGTATTAATGCCAAGATGGTCTCGTCCCATTGCAGAAACAATTCCCGAGGTGACGGTCTGTCCAACCCCAAATGGATTGCCGATAGCAAGTACTACATCCCCTACATGAACTGATTCCATTGCGCCAAACGTAATAGCTGGAGGTAGTTGGTTGGCATCAATTTTTAAAACCGCAATATCGGTTTCTGGATCGCCCCCGATCATTTTTGCTTTGAATTTTCTTCCATCTGCTAAAGCCACCTCAATTTCATCCGCTTCACTAATGACATGGTAATTAGTCAAAATGATTCCTTCAGGGCTTGCTAAAACACCTGATCCTAAGCTTGAGCTTGGACTTTCTTCAGGAGCCTGATCTCCAAAAAAGAATTTGAAGAAAGGATCCCCTAAATTAGAGACGTTACCTTTATGCGGTTTAGTCTTGTTTGCCACCGTGCTTGTAAAAATATTCACTACTGCGGGCATCGATCGCTTCACGGCCTCATGGTATGACCCAGGGCTGAGTTGGCCATCGTAGGCAGCCTCTTTTAAGGAGGCATTCTCAATTAAAGAGCTTATTTGCACGCTACCAATCCATTGGGGTTTAAGAGTTGCCACAATGAGCCAGGCGGCCAATAAAATAGTGACAGCTTGTGCAAAAGTGAGCCAGAGACGATTAAGCATGGTTTTAGTGCGCCTTAATTATTTTTTTAAACTATCTCTAATCTCACGCAGTAGCACTACGTCTTCTGGAGTTGGTGGTGTGATTGGTGCCGAGGGAGCGTCCATGAGGCGAATCTTGTTCACCACTTTGACCATTTGAAAGATTACAAAGGCTAACAAAATAAAGTTAATGGAAATGGTGATGAAATTGCCATAGGCAAAAATAGGAACCCCAGCCTTCTTTAAAGCATCAAAGGTGCGTGGAACATTTTCAGGAATGTTTCCGAGGACAATAAAAAGGTTAGTAAAGTCGATATGCCCCCCTAAAAGGGTCGAAATCACGGGCATCACGATGTCATTTACAAGGGAATCGACAATTTTCCCAAAAGCGCCCCCAATAATGACGCCCACCGCTAAATCAATAACGTTGCCCTTAACGGCGAAGTCCCTAAATTCTTTTAAAACACTCATAAATAGCCTCCTTTTGCCTCAAATATAGATTAACTGGTGATTAACCCTATAACTTTCTTGCTTACCCGTCTTTTTACTTTAAAATCCTACCTTTAAGCAATTTCTACCTATAAATGTTATTTCGAGGAATTCTGTAAATGAGTGACAAACCCTGTATGGACAAGGATCGCCGCAATTGGCTGATCGCTACTTCAGCGGTTGGTGGCGTTGGTGCTGCCGCAGCCCTTTACCCTTTTATAGATAGCTTCGAACCCTCCGAGCGCGCTAAGGCCGCTGGAGCTGCGGTTGAAATTGATATTACTGGCATGCAGCCAGATGAGATGAGAATGGTGGAGTGGCGTGGCAAGCCTGTTTGGGTGGTACGACGCACCCCTGAGCAAGTTGCAGAGCTCTCCAAGATTGACTCGGAGTTAGCTGATCCTGATTCTTTAAGGAATCCAGACCAATTTACCCCTCCTTATGCCCAGAATCAATGGCGCTCGATTAAACCCGAATACCTCGTCGTAGTGGGTATTTGCACGCATCTAGGGTGCTCACCATCCGCTAAATTTGAGGCGGGGCCTCAGCCTTCTTTACCTAATACTTGGCCGGGTGGCTTTCTCTGCCCATGCCATGGTTCTACATTTGACATGGCAGGCCGTGTATTTAAGAACAAACCAGCTCCAGATAACCTTGAAGTACCGCCACATTACTATTTGAGCGATACCAAGATTCTGATTGGCGATGACAAGAAGGCTTAGGGAGAGATAAATGGCATTTCACGAAAAAGAAGTTCCAGCAGACGCCTCTATAGCTCAAAAGCTTTTAGCTTGGGTTGATTCACGGTTGCCTGTGACAGATGCCTTTAAGAGGCATATGAGTGAGTATTACGCTCCTAAGAATTTAAATTTCTTCTATATTTTTGGTGCTTTGGCTATTGTGGTGCTGGCCATGCAGATCGTTACTGGTATTTTCTTGACAATGAATTACAAGCCTGATGCTGCTAAAGCTTTTGATTCTGTTGAATACATCATGCGCGAGGTGCCGTGGGGCTGGTTAATTCGCTATATGCACTCTACTGGCGCTTCTATGTTCTTTGTGGTTGTGTACATGCATATGTTCCGTGGCTTGATCTACGGATCTTATCGCAAGCCTCGTGAGCTGATTTGGATCTTTGGTTGCGCGATCTTTTTGTGCTTGATGGGTGAGGCCTTCTTTGGTTACTTACTCCCATGGGGCCAAATGTCTTATTGGGGCGCTCAGGTCATCGTGAACTTGTTTTCTGCTATCCCATTGATTGGACCAGACCTTTCTTTATGGTTGCGTGGTGACTATGTAGTTGGTGATGCGACCTTAAACCGTTTCTTTGCATTCCATGTGATAGCCATTCCATTGGTATTAATTGGCTTGGTAGTAGCGCATATCCTGGCATTGCATGAAGTGGGCTCAAATAATCCTGATGGGATAGAAATAAAAGACAACTTAGATGCTCAAGGGCATCCAGTGGACGGCATTCCGTTTCACCCTTTTTACAGCGTTCATGATGTGATGTATTTGGGTGGGTTTTTAATGATTTTTGCTTGTATCGTGTTCTTTGCTCCAGAAATGGGCGGTTACTTTATTGAAGCGAATAACTTTATCCCTGCAAACCCATTTCAGACGCCTTTGCACATTGCACCTGTCTGGTATTTCACGCCGTTTTACTCTATGTTGCGCGCGACTACCAGCAGCTTCCTGCTACCTTTATGGATTTTCTTGGCTGTGATTTTGGGAATGTTTGCCAAGATGAGCAAGGATATTAAGGTCAAGGGTGCCTGCGTAGCTATTGCCGCTATTTTGGCTGGTGGCTTTTATATGTTTGATGCGAAGTTTTGGGGCGTTCTAATCATGGGCGGCTCAGTGGTGATCATGTTCTTCTTGCCTTGGCTGGATCACTCACCTGTGAAATCTATCCGCTATCGCCCACAATTTCATAAGTATATCTACGGCGTGTTCGTGGTGGCTTTTGTGGTTTTGGGTTACTTGGGTATTCAACCACCATCGCCAACCTTTGAAAAGATTTCTCAGATTTGTACCATTTATTATTTGGGCTTCTTCTTGGCAATGCCGTTCTGGAGCAGGCTTGGTAAATTCAAGCCAGTCCCAACGCGCGTTACTTTTAAGTCCCATTAATTCACGCCTGAACTATTGCCAAAGAGAAATTAGGAACTAGTATGAAACGAATTCTTCACACTTTGATGGGCATCTGCCAGGTAACCGTATTGGTCGCTGCTCTGAGTTTCGGTTTTAACGCCAGCGCCAATGAAGGTGGCTTCCCCTTGGATAAGGTGCCTAACCGCGTGAGTAATAATGCCTCTTTACAAAATGGCGCCAAGATTTTTGTGAACTATTGCTTGAACTGCCATGCAGCGGTAAGTATGCGTTATAACCGTTTGCGTGACATTGGTTTGACTGATCAGCAGATTAAAGACAACTTGATTCTGAATAACGCCAAAGTTGGCGATCTGATGACTATTTCCATGACGCCTAAAGAAGGCAAGGCGTTCTTTGGCAAGAACCCACCAGACCTATCTGTTGAAGCTCGTGCTCGTAGCCCAGACTGGATTTATACCTATTTCCGCACCTTCTATAAAGATGACGCTACCCAAACGGGTTGGAATAATTTGGTATATCCAAACGTAGGCATGCCCCATGTATTGTGGCAATTGCAGGGTGAGCGTGTTGCAAAGTTTGAAGAACGCAAAGACCCGCATGATGAAGCTAGAGTAGAAAAAGTATTTGTAGGCTTTGAGCAGTTAACGCCGGGTACCATGAAGCCACAAGAGTACGACGATAATATTGCCGACTTAGTAGCTTTCTTGTCTTGGATGGCTGAGCCTGTGCAACTAGAGCGCAAGCGTCTTGGAGTGATCGTGCTCTTGTTCTTGGCGATCTTTACATTGTTGGCCTGGCGTTTGAATAAGTCCTACTGGAAAGATATTCACTAAGAGTGATCAGAATTTAAAGTAGTCATTTGTTGTATTGATGTAGCAATATTTAAGGAAATAAACTTATGATGGTGTTGTACTCGGGCACAAATTGCCCATTCTCGCAACGCTGCCGTCTAGTGCTTTTTGAAAAAGGCATGGACTTTGAGATCCGTGATGTGGACTTGTTTAACAAGCCTGAAGACATTTCGGTGATGAACCCCTATGGCCAAGTACCAATCTTGGTCGAGCGCGACTTAATTTTATATGAGTCCAACATCATCAATGAATATATTGATGAGCGTTTTCCTCATCCACAGTTAATGCCACCTGATCCAGTTGCACGCGCTCGCGCACGCCTCTTTCTTTTCAATTTTGAAAAAGAGTTGTTTGTACACGTAGCTGCTTTGGAGAATGAAAAAGGGAAACCTGCTGAGAAAGCTCATGAAAAAGCGCGTTTAGCCATTCGTGACCGCTTAACTCAACTGGCACCTATTTTTGTTAAAAATAAGTACATGTTGGGCGATGAGTTCTCTATGCTTGATGTTGCAATCGCTCCATTGTTATGGCGCCTTGAGCACTACGGCATTGATTTATCACGCAATGCAGCCCCCCTCTTGAAGTACGCTGAGCGTATTTTCAGCAGACCTGCATATATTGAAGCTCTGACACCTTCAGAAAAGGTAATGCGCCGCTAAGCGGTTCACTACTGATTGATGAGTTTTGAAAAGCATGTCTGACGTACCAAGCAATAAACCCTACCTAATCCGTGCACTACATCAGTGGTGTACGGACTTTGGTTTTACGCCTTTCATGGCGGTATTTGTAGACTCTAGGGTAGAGGTTCCTATGGAGTTTGTGAAGAATAATGAGATCGTCCTCAATCTCTCGCTTGAGGCTTGTCATCAACTTGCCCTGGAGAATGATTGGATTAGTTTCCAAGCTAGGTTTGGTGGGGTTCCCAGAAAGATCATGGTTCCTGTCACGCATGTGCTCGCAATTTACGCCAAAGAGAATGGTCAAGGCATGTCATTCCCATTTGATCCAGCGCAGGTTAAAGATCTTCATGTTGCCGACAAGACTGATGCACCTTCTGAAAAGCCAAAAACTAAAAGACCTTCTTTAACGATTGTGAAATAGGCTAAAATATCAACCGTTGCCCCTTTAGCTCATCTGGTAGAGCAACTGATTTGTAATCAGTAGGTGGTCTGTTCGAGTCGGACAAGGGGCACCAAATTTCTAAAGCATGAGGTCTGTTCCTCATGCTTTTCCTTTATGGGGCGCTACTTTAGTAAATTGACTTTATTGGTTTCTGGTAAAAAAACCAGCGCAATTACAGCTGAGCCAGATAAAAATATGGTGGGATACCAAAGTCCTGCAATATCAGTTAACCAGCGTTGATTTAACCAAGTAACAATCAGTGGGAGCAAGCCACCAATCCACCCAGCGGCAATGTTATGCGGGAGTGTGGCTGCGCTATTTCTGGTTCTTGCTGGAAAGAGTTCTGCTAGCAATGCAGTCTGGGGGCCAACGACCAGAGCAAGGATCGCAGATAGTCCTATTAGTACTGCAGCGATCATCATGAACTCATTTCCAGTCTGATTTGAATGAGTAAATTCTTTGCCAAAGGATTGAAGTAGTTCAAATGCAGGGAGTATTAGGGCTGCCCCTAAAACTAGTCCGCTGACTATGACTGGCTTTCTGCCAATCCTATCGGAAAGCCATCCTGCAAATATAGTAAGCGGTAGTAAAGCTAGCGTGGCAAGGACACTCAGCTGATCTACAAGTGCTGGCGCTAACTTGACTGATGTTTTCAGGAAAATTGAGGTATAGACTTGCACACAAAAGAAGAGGATTGCCCCACCTGCAGAGACACAGAAAAATAGCAAAAACATTCTTTTTCTCGTTTCGGGATCCTGCAGGTTATCTAGCAGTGGATTTTTTGACTGAGTTGCTGTCGTGCTTAATGCTAAAAAGACGGGCGTTTCTTCCAAAGCCATTCTTGCTCTAAATGCCAGCAATAGCAGTAGGAGCGAAATCCAAAAAGGCACTCTCCATCCCCAGGAAATAAATTCATCGCTTGTAAGCCATGCCTGCAAAAAAGCAATTTGCATCGTCGATACTAAAACACCCAATGGACCCATTAACTGTAAAAAGCTAGTCTTAAACCCCCGATTCTCATCGCCAGCATGTTCAGTTAAATACACCGCGCTGCCACCAATTTCTCCGCCAGCCGATAAGCCCTGTAAAAGTCTTAGGCCAACCAAAAGGATCGGTGCCCAGATTCCAATTTGGCTATAGGTGGGCAGAAAGCCTACGCATAAAGTAGCAAATCCCATGAGGGTGATGGTGATGATGAAAACAGGTCTACGACCAATGCGATCGCCGATGCTGCCAAAAATAGCTGCGCCAATGGGCCTAACAACCATTCCCACTCCAAAGGTGGCTAAACTCGCCAATAACCCAGACGCAGGGTCATCAGACGGAAAGAACAGGGGCCCAAATATAACCGCTAAGGTAGCAAAGGTGAGGAAGTCGTACCACTCTAAAAAAGTCCCAAAACAGGCCGCAATAGCGACTTTCCTATAAGATTTAGCAGCTTTTTTTAACTCCAAGTTACTAATTTTGTTCAATTTATTTCTTTATGAGTAAATATATGTTGCATAGCAGCAAAAAATACTTGATTTGTCATATTGCTTCAGTTAAAGTTTCATGGTGCAGTGCAATATTTAAATGATTACCTGTTTTATCAAATGCACCTAATAGATTAGTTGTACCACTTAATTAATGGAGAAATAAATGAACCAAGAACAAATCACCGCTAAATTATCCCAAATCAACAGCAAAGGCCTTGAGGCTACTTTTTCATTGAGCGAAGCTGCTTTAGAAAATGCACAAAAATTGGCTGAATTGAACTATGCAGCTTCTAAAGATGCGTTGGTGAATGCTCAAGACGGTATTCAGCACGTATTGACAGCTAAAGATCCAAAACAAGTTACTGAATTGTTAAGCGCTGATGCGCTGCAAGCTGCTAGCAATCAAGCTGTTGCTTACCAAAAGAAAGTAACTAAAGTGTTGCGTGACGGTAGCAAAGAATTTTCTAACGTAGTAGAAGCAAGCATTGACCAGTTCCAAGATGGTTTGCAAGACTGGGTTAACACCGTAACTGCTAATGCACCTGCTGGTTCAGAAGTATTTGTTTCCTCATTCAAAACTGTATACGGTAGCGTATTGCAAGGTTTCGAACAGTTCCGCGCTGCTAGCAAAGAAGCTTTTGCAACAGCTGAAAAAACGGCTGATCAAGCGTTTGAAACTGCTCAAGGACAAATTGCTCAAGTTAAAAAAGTTGCCACCCCAGCAACACGTAGTCGCAAAGCTGCTTAATTGATGACGTAGTGTTTTAGAGGTAAGTAAAAATTGAAAACCCCGCTGAACTTAAATTCAGCGGGGTTTTTGTTTGGCGCAAAAAAGTTCAATAAAACCCGTGGTTTACTCTTCTAGATCTGATGACGACTCAATTAAGGGCGCAGATAAATTTTTACTTGGTTTAACGCCGAGCTCACGCACCTTCTCGGCAGTGCGGATAAGGTTTCCCTTGCCAGTCTTGAGTTTGTTAAAAGCATCGTGATAACTGGTTTGCGCTTGATCTAAGCGTTGGCCTAGCTTCTCTAGATCATCAACAAATCCCACAAACTTATCGTAAAGAGTCCCGCATTGCTTGGCAATCTCCAGTGCATTCCGATTTTGATGATCTTGTCTCCATAGATGCGCAACAGTTCGCAATGTAGCCATGAGGGTGCTTGGGCAAACTAGCACAATATTTTTCGCTAACGCTTCCTGATAAAGATTCGGCGCAGTCTTCAGTGCCAGCAAGAAAGCGGGTTCAATGGGCATAAACATCAATACAAAATCTACTGAGCCAACACCGTATAGAGAACTGTAGTTCTTTCCCGAGAGTCCTTGTATGTGTTGGCGTAGCGATTGAATATGAGCTGCTAGTTCTAGCTCAGCTTCAGCTGGATCGCTTGTTTGGGCGTAACGGGCATAAGCAGTAATGGATACCTTGCTATCAACCACGAGGCTTCTACCTTCTGGAAGCTTAACTACAACGTCAGGCTGTAAGCGAGATCCATCGGTCTGAGTATGGCTGTCTTGCACAAGATATTCTTCGCCCTTGCGTAGACCTGAAGATTCAAGAATAGATTCGAGAACTAATTCACCCCAGTTGCCCTGAACTTTTGAATCTCCCTTTAAAGCCTGGGTTAGGGAACGCGTCTCATCAGACATGCGTAGGTTGAGATTAGCAAGTCGTTCAATTTCACTTTTGAGGGCAAAGCGTTCGCGCGCCTCGTTGCCATAAGTGGTATTTACTTGCTCTTTAAATTCCGTTAACTTCGTTTGTAGTGGTTTAAGAAGGGCATCTAGACTGGCCGCATTTTGCTCTGTAAAGCGCTTGGATTTATCTTCTAATATTTCATTGGCCAAGTTCTTGAACTGAATGGTCAGCGCTTCTTTGGCTTCATTGAGTGATTCAACGCGACCTAAGCCTTGCTTGCGCTCTGAATCTAACTCGGCCTCAAAGCGAATGGCATTTTGTAGGGCGAGATCACGCTCTTCGCGCAGGGTGATGGCTAAAGCAGCTTCAGTTTGAGCATCGAGCTCTATGCGATGAAGTGCTGAGCGTAAATTAAAGACATAAACCAAAAGGCCTACACATAATCCAAATGGTAGGCCAAATAGCAGCAGAGAGCTTAAGTCAAAGATCACAACTATGAACTTTAAAAATTACGCTTTGATTAATTTTTCTAGTTCACCGCTTTGGAGCATTTCAGTCATGATGTCTGAGCCACCAATGAATTCACCATTGATGTAAAGCTGAGGAGTCGTTGGCCAGTTAGAAAATTGCTTAATTCCTTGACGCATGCTGTCGTCTTCTAGGACGTTCACGGTATAGAGATTTTCAACTCCAATAGAGCGCAAGATATTGAGTGCATTCCCCGAAAAGCCACATTGAGGAAACTGCTGAGTTCCTTTAAGAAACAAGACAACGGGATGGCTGGTAACGATTTCTTTAATTTTTGCTTGGGTATCCATTTTTTCTTTCTTAATAGCAATGTTTGTTTGCAATTTACACTCAGTCTATTTTAAGACTATCTGTAGAGTAGCGTTAATGTGGCGCGAGCCATTTGGGACTTATTTTCTGCCCGAAACTGCCCGAGTATGACCCGATAAATCTAAATGCACCTCAATTTCGTTAAAGCCAGCGTTATTCATCAATTGAACCACTGCGTCTGACTGATCAAAACCATGCTCTACCGCAATCAAGCCGCTAGGCTTTAGGTATTGATCTGCCTGAGAAATAATGATTTCCAGACAGCTAAGCCCATTACCGTAATCCGTGAGAGCTGATGAAGGCTCAAACCGTAAATCACCTTGGCTTAAATGGGGGTCCTGAGTAGTGATGTAAGGGGGGTTACTCAAAATGACATCAAACAAGGCCTGACTATCAAGCGCCTGATACCAGCTACCCCGCCTAAACTGCACTCGTTCTGTGAGGCTTAGACTTTGAGCATTAAGTGTGGCAATAGCTAAGGCATCTGGAGACTGATCAGTTGCAGTCACTGATGACTGGGATGCTGCACTAGCCACTGCAAGCGCTATTGCTCCTGACCCAGTGCCTAAATCCAGTATTTTGATTTGACCAGAGCGATTGCTGATTTCCGCTAAAGCAATATCCACTAATAGTTCAGTTTCTGGACGCGGTATCAAAACACCAGGTGCCACCAGAAGCTCAATGTTGTGAAATCCCTTTTTCCCTAAAATGTAGGCAATAGGTTCACCCTCTATTCGGCGCGCCTCTAGAGCCTTCCAGGCATCCATCGCTACGGAACTTAGGAGCATGTCATCTCGTGACAATAAGGCCGAGCGGGGAAGTTGATAGTGCTGCTCTAGAACATGGGCTAGCAAAATACGCGCTTCGTTTGGCGGTAGTGCCGAGCTGCTTAATATGGAGCGTAAAGACCGGTCGACACTCATTTTGAAAGGGCTTTAATTATCACCAAGGGCTGCCAGGAGTTCCGCTTGATGCTCTGATGCTAAGGCATTGCAAAGATCATCTAGGTCACCGTCCATCATCGCATCGATTTTATAGAGGGTGAGATTGATGCGATGGTCGGTAATGCGGCCTTGTGGAAAGTTATAGGTCCGTATGCGATCACTACGATCACCAGACCCTACGAGAGACTTTCTTGTTTGCGCTTCGAGCTGATGTTTTTCTCTTTCGCGTGCATCCATGATGCGCGATACCAACACCTTCATCGCTTGGTCTCTATTGCGATGTTGGCTACGGTCATCTTGACACTCCACTACCGTACCAGTTGGTAAGTGGGTGATACGAACTGCAGAATCAGTTTTATTAATATGCTGACCACCAGCTCCAGATGCGCGAAAGGTATCAATACGCAACTCAGCAGGATTAATTTTGACTGCCTCAAGTTCATCCGCTTCGGGCATCACTGCCACCGTACAGGCAGAAGTATGGATGCGGCCTTGAGTCTCGGTTTGTGGCACACGTTGTACGCGGTGACCGCCAGATTCAAATTTAAGGCGAGAGTAAACGGACTGACCAACTAGGCGTAAGACAACTTCCTTGTAGCCCCCGAGATCGGATTCAGCAGCACTAACGATCTCTACTTTCCAGCCTTGGCGTTCTGCAAATCGGGTATACATGCGCAGTAGGTCGCTAGCGAATAAAGCACTTTCATCACCACCAGTGCCGGCGCGTATTTCTAAAAATACATTGCGATCATCATTGACATCTTTAGGTAGCAATAGTTTTTGTAGCGCATCTTCAAGTGCTTGCATAGTAGCTTGCGCTTGTTTTTGTTCGTCATCAGCAAAGTCCTTCATTTCGGGATCTTTACGCATTTCGTCCGCTGCCTGCGCGTCTGCTTCAGCTTGCTTGTATAAGCCAAACTGTTCAACGATCGTTGCAATATCAGAGTGCTCACGCGTGAGCTTCCGATAGTTATCCATGTCCTTAGTGGACTCTTGGGTAGTTAATAGGGAATTAAGTTCGGCTAAGCGTGTGTCTAGGTGGTCTAGCTTAGCCCGCATGCTGGGCTTCATTTAATGGTCTTCTGGCTTGGAATGCGAGGCGAATAATTTAGGTAGCAACTTAATCAGGGCGTCACGCTCAGCGCCATTGGAATGTTGTAAAGCATGCAGGGAGCCGTGCAAGAACTTATTGGTTAAGCCTTGCGCTAAAGCATTAAGTACTTCTTGGGGATCATCGCCCCGCATTAAGTGTTTCATAGCGCGCTCTAATTCGAGTTGCCTTAGGCGCTCACCTTGTTGTTGAATATCCTGGATGAGGGGTACGGTCTTACGACCTTGCATCCAATGCATAAAATTACCCACTCGATCCTCAATAATGACTTCTGCTTGGCTTACTGCAGCCTGGCGAAGCGAGGCACCGGTCTGAATCATGACTCCAAGATCATCTACCGTATAGAGATAGATATCGTTCAGGCGGGCAATTTCAGGTTCAAAGTCACGGGGAACCGCTAAGTCAATCATCACCATCGGCTTATGACGACGTTGCTTGAGGGCGCTCTCCACCATGCCCAGGCCAATGATGGGAAGCGTTGATGCAGTGCTGGACACAATAATGTCAAACTCATGCAATCGGGAGGGTAGTTCGGAGAGTTTGAATGACTCCGCCTCTGTGTCTTCTATGGAAATAGAATCCGCTAATTCTTGTCCGCGTTCAATGGTCCGATTGGCGATCGCCACACTTTTAGGTTTGTGCGCTACAAAGTGGGTTGCGCAGAGGGTGATCATGTCGCCTGCCCCAATAAATAAGACGCGCTGGTCGGATATTTTTTCAAAGATACGTTCAGCTAGTCGAACAGAAGCGGCCGCCATCGAAACTGAATGGGCGCCAATTTCTGTAGAACCACGCACTTCCTTTGCAACGGCAAAGGTTTTCTGGAAAAGCTGGTTGAGATAGGTGCCCAATACTCCAGCATCATTAGCTGTCCGGACCGCATCTTTCATTTGACCCAGTATTTGGGTTTCACCAATCACCATCGAATCTAAGCCACACGCTACCCTAAAAGCGTGACGGACTGCTTCCGATTGAGGTAGGGAATAGATATGTGGCTGTAAGCTACTTGGGGCTAATTTTTGAGTTTTGGCTAACCAGTCGAAAGTTGCCTCATGCAACAGGTTCACTGCATCGGCATCATTTGCAGCGCAGTACAACTCAGTGCGATTGCAAGTCGACAGAATAGTGGCTTCGGGCAGCCCAGCCTGATTCGCGCCAACCAAATGTTGGCGAAGATCGTGCAACGCTTCTTGAAGATATTCGGGGTCAAAGGCAACTTTTTCCCGAATGGCGACCGGCGCTGTGTGATGATTGATGCCGAGTGTCAACAACTTCATAGTGGTGATTATAGAATTGATGACAAGATTAATGGGGGTAGCAATGGGGTTTTTAGCTTTTCTGGTGATTGGTGGCGCATCTGGAGTATTTGCATGGGTGTTTTATCCTGGGCCAAGTACTGCTAAACCCAAGGTTCAAAATCTGCTCATGCCTATTCTGATTGGTTCATTAGGTGCCTTAGGTGGCTCTTATGTAGGGCAACTCACAGGTTTTTTCCAATCTGGCCAAATGTGGGAGTGGTTTAGCGCCATCATTGCTTCCTGTGTGGCCGGGTGCTTTTATGCTGCTTTAGCTAAATAGCTTGGCTTGAGGCGGATCCTCATTACCCTTATTGCTTAATGCAACCCAGGTAATGGGCTCCAAGCCTTGTTGCACCAACCATTCATTGGCTTTACTAAAGTGCCCACAGCTGGCTTTTGCACCAGGCTGTAAAAAAGGCTGACTAGTTTTGTAGACCCCCAGTCCAGAAGGATGGGAGGACTGCAAGATTAACTGGTTTTTGCCTAATCTAATTAAGGGTAATTTAGATAGTGCATGGCCTCCCCATAGCATCCATACGAGATTAGGTTTTTGTTGAGCTAGCGCGCTAATAAGCCTATCAATCAGCGGTTTCCACCCCAGGTTAGCGTGACTACCTGCCTCACCTAATTCGACGCTGAGAGCAGTATTAAGGAGAAACACACCTTGTGCCGCCCAACTGTGAAGGTCACCATTGGGTAAATTACCGAACCCTTCAAGGGCAAGAGCTTTACTAATATTACGTAAAGAGCTTGGAAACTGCCGAGAATTTTTTGGTATGTGGGCTGGGATAGAAAAGGCTAAACCCTGCGCCAGACCTGGCGAATGATAAGGATCTTGACCCAAGATTACTACTTTTACCTTAGATAAAGGGGTGAGAGCCAGCGCCTTGAAAAAATTCTGAGGCTCGGGCCTGATGTTGCCAAGATTAGGAGCAATTTCTTTTTGTAGCCGGGCGTTCAGACTTTCCCATTCAGGAGTCTCAAAATAATTACCTAGCAGCGCCCGCCAATCTTGGGGAATATCATCTGCGGAAAATGAATGCATTACTCGGTTGGTACAAGTTCATATTGAGTAGGCATTTGGGATTTTTCCAAGCTAGCCATGCACTCATGTTCTAAATCATCTCGGTAAAAACTCAGAACAAAAAACTGACCTTCGGTAAGGCTGCCAAGCACCTTATCCCAGCGATTACTGGTAATGCGCTGACCATTGATGCTTGCGAGGAGGTCGCCTGGCGCCAAACCCGCAGCCTGCAAAGCCCCGCCATCCAAGACGTGCGTCACCTTGACCCAACCATTCACTTCGCTATGCCGGATACCTAACTGCAGTTTGATGCGTTCTAGTGCTGACTGAGTTTTTATTTTTACTGAAATGAATCGAGGGTTTAACCATTTCTGAATTGGAAGATCCTCTACCCCAAAGATATAGCGAGATTTAAACCCACTCCATATTTTGGTAAAGCCACTACCGAGGAGCGCGAGAATGAGCGCATCCAAGCCATCTTCAGCAATGCCGTCAAGGGTAACTCCATGGCGTTGCCAAATCAGGCGCATTAAATCATCCAAAGATAAATGATTTAAGGTGAACTCGCGGATTTTCAGATCAAGACCTAAAGCCACCAAGGCACCTTTACCGTAATAGCTGACAACGGCATTGGGTGTGTTCTCATCAGCTTGGTAATACTTGGTCCAGGCATCATAAGAGCTATCAGCTAAGCTTTGCTTCTGTCTTCCTGGGCTACGTAAAATGCTATTCCAATTATTGGCAACTAGCTTTAAATAAGTCTGGAGATCAATTCTCTGACTGCGCAAGAGTTGAAGATCATCGTAATAACTAGTAAAGCCTTCAAACAGCCAAAGCAAGCGTGTGTGGTTGCGGCGATCAAGCTGATAGGGTTGGAACGCCTTGGGCTGAATGCGCTTGACTAGCCAGGCATGAAAGTATTCATGACTACAGAGACCTAAGAATTCACGATAGCTCGTTTCATCGAGCGCAGTATTGATTTGCGGAATTTGATCTCGATGGCACAGTAGCGCAGTACTATTGCGATGCTCAAGACCGCCATATCCTGAAAAAACAGCATTGACTAAAAATAGGTAATTCTTAAAAGGCGCCTGTTTTGTTTTAGGTTCAAACAAATTAATCGTGCAAGTGCAGATGGCTTTTAAATCAACAGCAAGTCGCTTCAGGTCAACCTCATGAATGCATCCTTGAATAGCCATGCTGTGGGCAGCACCATTTACATTCCAGTGGGCGATCTGAAATTGGCCCATGGCTACTGGATGATCTAGTAAATCAGCATAGTCTTTTGCTAAATAAAATCCATAGCCTTGAGCATCTACTTTAACCGAGCGCAAACCTGTTTCAACAGTCCAATGTGAGGCCGATGCATCACCAGGTGGAACCAAAATGAGGGCGCATGGTAAATCTTCTTGACCTAAAACGGAGAGACATAAACTACTGGCATTAAAAAATGCGCGCTCACTATCTAAATAGGCTGCGCGTACAGAAGAGTCAAATGCATATACTGTTGCGAGAACTTCAACTGGCCCTGCAATCTTTGGCAGGCACCATTGATCGTTATTGATTCGATCTAAAGTTAATTTCTGATGGGGCTCGCTTAATGCATAGGCTTCCAAGGATTCAATCTGCTTACTGAAATCCCGAATGAGATAACTGCCTGGAATCCATGCGGGCATTTGCAACATTTGCCCATTGGGGTTTGGGTTCTCAATTCGCAGTTTTACGTAAAAGCGATGGCCATGAAAGTCTCCTGGCCAAACCGTGTATTGAACAGCAGGTAAGTCTGAAGTGAGGATAGCGTTCATAGAGCTTTATTTTAAAGTTCCAAATTTCTTTTCAATATCCGTGATTTGCACTGCGCCTGGAAAGCGGCTGCCATCAGCGAAGAAGAGGGTAGGTGTACCAGTAATCCCGAAAGCTTTTGCAAGAGCCATATTTTTATCTAAAGGAGTCGCACAATCCCCCTTGCCAGTGGGTGGCACGCCATTAATCATCCAATCCATATATGATTTTTGAGGGTCTGATGAACACCAAATTTGCTTTGATTTCTGCACAGAGTCGGGAGACAGAATGGGGATAAGGTAGGTATAGATCGTGACGTTGTCTAATTGCTGCATCGATTTTTCAAGACGTTTGCAGTAGCCACAGTTGGGATCCGCAAAGACTGCCAGTTGGCGGCTACCATTACCGCGCACCAGCTTAAATGCATTAGCTTGAGATAGGTCACTCCATTTAATGCGATTGAGATCAGACTGCCTTTGCTCGGTAATGTTTTTTCCGCTAGCCAGCTCAATGATTTCACCTTGAATTAAATACTTGGTACTGGCGTCGGTATAAACAACATCATTACCTACCAACACTTCATAAATCCCAGGAATAGGTGAGGCTATGACACTTTTGATCTTACTATTAGCGCCGATCTTTTTTTGAAGGTCGCCTCTAATTTGGGCTTCAGATTGGGCATGAGCAAGCCCAAGACTGGAAAGCAGCAGGATAATGAGAGCGAATTCCGATAAGAACTTATTCAAAATCAACTTCTCCTAAGGCGCGTTCAATTAAGCGCTGTTTAATAAAGTGGCTGCGGTTCACTAAGCCCAAACCCCAGTTGCGCAACTGCCGTTCAGTGCCCGTAGTGCCAGAAAATAATTTCTTGAGCTTATCCGTTACCCACAATAGCGCACTGGTATCGCCTTGGCGCTGTCGTTCGTAACGACGCAATAGCACCAAGTCATTGGGTAGTCTAAAGGATTCACGTTTACCCAGAATGTTCAGAAGGGTGGCTACATCACGCAGACCTAAATTTAATCCTTGCCCTGCCAGCGGATGCATCACATGCGCAGCATCTCCGATGAGGGCAACCTTTGGATTGTGTTCTGGACCAATAAATCGCTCGGCGCGAATTTTTCTCAGAGGAAAGGCTGCGGGCGCTGAATTTAGAGTCAAAACACCCAGTTGGTGGGTAATTTTCCCTCCAGCAATGGCGAAAAATTTATCAGACCATCCAGCTTGATCTAGCTTGAGCAACTCAGTTGCATTTTCGGGGGAGGTAGACCACACCATTGAAACTTGTTTATTGGGAAGTGGCAGCATAGCCACAATATCGCCCCCAGGTAAAAACCATTGATAAGCAGTTTCTAAATGGACATGTGTGCAAAGCCAATTAGCAACCACTGCGCTTTGAGAATAACTTTCTACACTAGCCAAAATACCCAGTTCAGAGCGAATCGGGGAGTTTGCTCCGTCGGCGGCAACCACGAGTAGCGCTCGAATGGTATCTCCAGTTTGAAGTTGAAGTGTGACCCCATTAGCGTCTACCGTGACTTTTTCCACCGCATCTGAAATACGATCTAACTTATTTTGGAAGCGAGATGCCTGATCTAGAGTGTGCTCAATGAGATTAGACTCTCCAATCCAAGCCAGTTGAGGGGTGCCGGCTTCAAACGCTGACAAATGAAGTTGATCATTTTGCTCTCCCCGGTCACCAAAAATCCGCATATCTCGAACAGGCTGCATCCGCGTCTGATCTAGAGCATCCCAAATTTGTAAACGGGCGAGTAATTGTTGGGTGCCTGGGGAAAAAGCATAAATTCGTTGACCCCATTGATCACCTAGAGGGGCAGGAGTCAATTCATTTAAGTCAGGCGCAATGTGGACTGTTTGAAGTCCCAATTGAGCAAGGCCCAAGGCGCAGGCCTTACCAGCAATGCCTCCGCCAACGACTGCGACATCCACGGTGCGGATTTGAGTCAGATTGGCTGATGTTTTAAGTGAGATATTTTGGTTAGCATTCGACATATCTTGATGATATCGAAACCAGCCCCTTTACAATATCTATATGTCTTTGAAATGTGGCATCGTCGGCCTGCCTAATGTCGGCAAATCTACCCTCTTTAACGCGCTTACCAAGGCTGGAATCGCGGCGGAAAACTATCCTTTCTGCACGATCGAGCCTAACGTAGGGGTGGTTGAGGTTCCTGACCCCCGTCTTGCCGCTTTGGCTGAGATAGTCAAGCCTGAGCGCGTTCTGCCTGCAACGGTCGAGTTTGTCGATATTGCTGGCCTAGTGGCTGGGGCATCCAAAGGAGAGGGCCTAGGTAACCAGTTTTTGGCTACTATTCGTGAAACAGATGCCATTACCCATGTGGTGCGCTGCTTTGATGATGACAACGTGATCCATGTCGCCGGAAAAATTGACCCCATATCGGATATTGGTGTCATTGACACCGAGTTGGCCTTATCCGACTTAACGACTGTTGAAAAAACGCTACATCGCTCTGGTAAAGCTGCAAGGTCTGGTAATGACAAAGAAGCCGCAGCTTTGGTGGATGTACTCACTAAGGTACAAGCTCACTTAGATCAGGCCCTACCCGTACGTAGTATGAAATTAACTGAAGAAGAAAATCTTCTTTTAAAGCCACTTTGCCTAATTACAGCTAAACCAGCGATGTATATCGCTAATGTCAAAGAAGACGGCTTTACTAATAACCCGCATTTGGATGCCGTTGTAGAACATGCCGCAAAAGAAGGGGCGCCAGTCGTAGTAGTGTGCGCCGCAATTGAGGCGGAGATTGCCGACCTAGATGAGGCTGACAAGATTGAATTCTTAGCCGATCTGGGAATGGAAGAGTCAGGTTTGGATCGCGTGATTCGTGCCGGCTATAAATTACTGGGTCTACAGACCTACTTTACTGCGGGCGTTAAAGAAGTGCGGGCTTGGACAATTCATCAAGGCGATACCGCTCCGCAAGCTGCTGGTGTCATTCATACTGATTTTGAACGTGGCTTTATTCGTGCACAAACCATTGCTTTTGAAGACTTTGTTCAGTTTAAAGGTGAGGCAGGCGCAAAAGAGGCTGGCAAGATGCGCGCTGAAGGCAAGGAGTATGTAGTAAAAGACGGGGATGTTTTGAACTTCCTTTTCAACGTCTAAAAATTGCTGCCCAATAAAAAGTCCTTAGTTTTTTAAGAACTAAGGACTTTTTAGTTTTTGCCCGCAATGACGGGCTTGAATGACAAATCAGATTGCTTTAACAGCCTTCTCTAAGCACTTTGAAAGGGCCTCATAACGCTTCAAGGCCGCCTTGCTTGGAACAACTTCCTTTTTGCGTCCATCTTCATTGCTGATCATGTTGATATAACCCATGGCGCTGAGGTTTTTCAGGCGACCATGTAAGGTGGCTTGAGAGCCAAGTTCTTCTAATGAAATCAAGTCACCAACTAAAATTGACTGCTTGGCATTACTAAACAAAACAATTTTGTCCAACAAACTCTCTTCGATGGAGTCAAGTTTTTTTCCTGGATTGATGCGATCTAGTGCATCAAGTAGATTTAAAAATCGGATGTAGGTCGATGATTTAGCAGTGGTCATGAGTTAGTTTAGTCTCTAAATAGGTTTTATTTATTGGTATGATCGGGAGAATACACCATTTTATGAAATTGATAAATTGATTCAATTAAATAAAAAAAACATACCCGAATGGGTTGCAGAGCTTGTAATTAGTGCTGTGGTCTATGGCGCCTTATTTTATGGAAATTCTTGGCTGACCACTGATCTGACTTATAGCGCAGAAGTTAGTTGGATTTATCTACCCGCTGGGTTACGTTTATTTTTAACTTTGATTTTTGGCTTACCGGGGGCCATTGGCATCGCACTTGCCTCTTTTCTCATTAGTTACTTTAGTGAGTTTCCTTACGACCTCACTACCTGCATCGGTATTGGGCTTATCTCTGGTTTTGCGCCTTATTTAGCAAGATTTTTTATCCTTACCAACGTGAGGTTAGGGCCAGATTTAAGTAACCTAAGCCTACCTAAGCTAGTCGCTTGTGTCTTGATTTACGCTCTCTTAAGTTCCGGATTGCATCAGTTGTGGTTTGCCGTGCGTGGTCTCGCAGAAGCGGGAACTATGAATCACTTTCTGGTGATGTTTATTGGGGATGTGGCAGGAACGTTGCTTTTGATTGCAGTAGTTAAGTATGGCCTTGATTTATTAAGATCAAGAAAGGTCTTTTAGTACTTAATTAAGAAAATAGTTCGCTGAGAGCAAGACCAGGGTCGCTTGCACGCATGAATGCTTCGCCTACTAAAAATGCATTGACTTGATGCTCACGCATCAGTTGTACGTCGGCCCGCGTCATAATGCCTGATTCCGTTACCAGTATTTTGTTTTTTGGCGCCATGGATAGTAAAGAAAGCGTAGTTTGAAGAGTGACTTCAAAGGTCTTCAGATTGCGATTATTAATTCCTAGTAAAGGTGTTTTCAGCTCTAGGGCTTTTTCTAGTTCGGGGGCATTATGTACTTCGACTAGAACATCAAGGCCCAGCTCTTGAGCACAGAGTTCTAATTCTTTCATTTGGTTTAGCTCAAGACACGCGACGATCAATAAGATAGCATCTGCTCCAATGGATCTTGCCTCATAGATTTGATAGGGGTCGATCGTAAAATCTTTTCTGAGAACAGGAATGGAGCAGGCGGCACGAGCGACTTGCAAATAGGCATTGGTACCCTGAAAGTATTCCTTATCGGTGAGAACCGATAAACAGGCTGCCCCGTTTTTTTCATATGCCCTAGCAATTTGTGCTGGCTCAAAGTTCTCGCGCAAGACGCCTTTGCTAGGGCTTGCTTTTTTAATCTCCGTAATGACCCCTGCTTTTCCAGAAGCAATTTTTTTCTCAATGGACGCTATAAAGCCACGGGGCTTTAATAGGGTATCGAGATTGTTTTCTTCTGCCAGAGCACGATGAGCAGCAAGGGATATTTTTTGGGAATCTGCGGCGACTTCAAGCTTCTTGGTGGCAACAATTTTATCGAGGATATCGCTCATGGGTAGATTAAATTATTTCTGGGTTGCAGTGATAAATTGATCGAGTTTTTGACGCGCTGCGCCAGATTTGATTGCAGCCTTTGCCATTTGAATGCCGCTGGCAATATCAGGGGCAACATCGGCAACATACAAAACAGCGCCTGCATTTAAGCAAACAATATCACTGGCTGGGCCTGTTTTTTGATTGAGTACATCCAACACAATTGCCATGGAGTCTTTTGCATGAGCGACTTTGAAATCAATGGTGGGTGCAGTATTAAGGCCAAAATCTTGAGGATGAATTTCATATTCACGCACGACGCCATCTTTTAATTCCCCAACCAGCGTTGGACCTTCAAGGGAAATTTCATCTAAACCATCGCGGCCATGGACCACTAAAGCATGATCCATTCCCAAGACTTGTAATACTCGTGCTTGTATGCCAACCAAGTCTGGATGGAAGACTCCCATCAGAATGCGTTTGGCATCAGCTGGGTTGGTCAGGGGGCCGAGGATATTAAAAATAGTACGCACACCCAAGTCTTTGCGAATAGACGCCACATTCTTCATTGCAGGATGATGGTTTGGGGCAAACATAAAGCCTACGCCAACCTGAGAAATACATTGAGCAACTTGCTCTGAAGAAAGGGTCAACTTAACGCCAAGCGCCTCCAAAATATCTGCGCTACCAGATTTACTACTGACACTACGATTACCATGCTTGGCAATTTTCGCGCCTGCGGCAGCCGCGACAAACATCGCTGCCGTGGAAATATTGAAGGTATGCGCTCCATCACCACCAGTACCGACAACATCAACTAAGTTTGCTCTGTCTGTCACATGGACTGGAGTGGCAAACTCGCGCATCACTTGGGCTGCAGCAGCGATTTCCCCAACAGTCTCTTTCTTGGTGCGTAAAGCGACTAAAAGCCCTGCAACTAAAGCAGGTGGCATGTCGCCGCTCATGATGAGCCGCATCATAGCGGTCATCTCGTCATGAAATAGTTCGCGATGTTCGATGCAACGCTGCAATGCTGTTTGAGGAGTAATGGACATGGCGCTAGCGGTTTACTTCGCTTGTAAGAAATTCTTGAGTAGAGCATGACCATGCTCAGAAAGAATCGATTCGGGGTGGAACTGCACCCCCTCGACTGCAAATTTACGGTGACGCACACCCATAATCTCACCATCCGATGAGGTGGCAGTAATTTCCAGGACAGCTGGTAATGAGCTTTTCTCAATGGCTAATGAGTGATAGCGGGTGACCTTAAATGGGCTGGGCAAGCCTTTGAAGACGCCGATGCCGGTATGGTGAATGTCATCAGTTTTACCGTGCATAACCTTTTGGGCTCGAATAATGTGTCCGCCGAAGGCTTCACCAATAGCTTGGTGCCCTAAGCACACTCCCAGAATTGGAATTTGACCTGCATATCGTTTAATGGTCTCAACCGAGATGCCCGCTTCAGCGGGACTACAAGGTCCTGGCGAAATACAGATGCGCGCAGGATTTAATTTCGCAATCTCTTCCACGGTAATTTCATCATTTCGAAATACTTTTACATCCTCACCAAGCTCAGCAAAGTACTGCACTAAGTTGTAAGTAAACGAATCATAGTTATCAATCATGAGGAGCATCGAGTCCTCCTTGTACTAAATCAGCTGCCATTAATACTGCGCGGGCTTTTGCTTCTGTTTCTTTCCATTCAGCGGTAGGGTCTGAGTCTGCGACTACCCCAGCGCCTGCTTGTGAATGCAAGACGCCTTCACGAATGACACCAGTACGAATGGCAATCGCCACATCCATATCACCGGAAAACGAGAGGTAACCTACTGCGCCACCATAAACACCCCGTTTTACAATTTCCATCTCATCAATAATTTCCATGGCCCGAATTTTTGGGGCGCCTGATAACGTGCCGGCAGGAAAAGTTGCCCGAAGAACATCCATATTGCTCATATTGTCGAGCAACTCGCCTTCTACGGAACTCACGATGTGCTGCACATGGGAATACTTTTCAATGGACATGGAATCGGTCACCTTAACAGACCCCGTTTTGGCTATACGGCCCACATCATTTCGAGCCAGATCAATCAACATGACATGCTCTGCAATTTCTTTTGGGTCAGCGAGCAGTTCTTTGGCAAGACGATCGTCTTCTTCGGGCGTTCCACCACGTGGTCGAGTACCAGCCAATGGGCGGATAGTCACGATTTTTTCAGACTCACGCTTTTCTTGACGGACCAAAATCTCTGGAGAAGATCCAACGACTTGAAGGTCGCCAAAGTCATAGAAATACATATAAGGCGAGGGATTTAATGAGCGTAACGCCCTGTAAAGAGATAAAGGAGAATCGGTAAATGGCTTGCTGATGCGTTGACCGATCACGACCTGCATACAATCACCGGCCAAAATATATTCCTTGGTCTTGCGTACAGCATTTTCAAAATCTTCCGCTTTAAATTGGCGGATGAGATCTGTTTTGGCACTGGGTAGTGAGGCGGGCATGCTGACTGGCTGATGCAGGTAGGCGAGCAGCTCTTTTAATCTGGCTTGGCCTGTTTCAAAACTATTCGCAATGCTGGGGTCTGCATAGACAATTAAATAAATGCGGCCTGCTACGTTATCAATCACGGCCAATTCTTCAGTCAGCATCAGCTGAATATCGGGCACACCCAATTCATCGGGTAGGCTATGTTTAGCTAAGCGAGATTCAATATAGCGAACAGTGTCATAACCAAAGTAGCCAGCAAGGCCACCACAAAATCGGGGCAGACCAGGTTGCAAGGCGACCTTAAAACGCTTAAAATAAGCATCAACAAAATCGAGTGGATTATCGCGATTGCTTTCAACCACTATGTCATCGGTTAAGACTTCTGTCAGCGGGGCGCTCGGCGTGCCCGCCGTCCTCAATATCGTTTTTGCAGGCAAACCAATAAAGGAGAAACGACCAAAGCGCTCTCCACCTAAGACTGATTCAAGTAAGTAAGTATTTTTTTGGCCAAGCCCTTGGGTGAGCTTGACATAGAGGGAGAGCGGTGTTTCTAGGTCTGCTAAAACTTCTTTCACCAATGGGATACGATTAAAACCCTGTTGACCTAGGGCATGAAATTCTTCGCGCTCCATCAGACTCTTCTCGACTTCGCTAATTCTGTCCGCATCGCATCAATCACGGCAGCATAATTTTCTTTGCCAAAAATTGCTGAACCGGCAACAAAGGCATCTGCCCCAGCTTTGGCTACATCTGCGATATTGTCGACCTTGATTCCGCCATCCACTTCAAGGCGAATGTGGTGCCCCGTCTGTTCTTGATGCCGATCTAAGCGAGCGCGCACTTGAGTAATTTTTGTGAGCGTACTAGGAATAAAGGATTGACCACCAAATCCAGGATTTACGGACATTAGCAACACTAAGTCGAGTAACTCTAGGGTGTGATCAAGGTGATCTAGGGGGGTCGCTGGATTCAAAACTAAGCCAGCCTGACAACCTTGATCGCGAATGAGATTAAGTGTGCGGTTCACATGTGGACTTGCCTCGGGATGAAAGCTAATCAGGCTAGCCCCAGCTTTTGCAAAATCAGGAACTAAGCGATCTACTGGCTCAACCATCAGGTGCACGTCAATCATGGCTGGTTTGCCATTTTTCATCGCATAAGGGCGAATAGCCTCACACACGAGAGGGCCAATCGTCAGATTGGGGACATAGTGGTTGTCCATGACATCAAAGTGAATCCAGTCCGCTCCAGCAGCCAAAACGTCTTGAACTTCCTTGCCAAGGCAGGCGAAGTCAGCCGACAAAATAGAGGGGGCAATAATAAACTGGGGGTCGAGGGGCAATTTCTGGCTATCCATCCCTAGATTCTAGCTTGCAGTTGACTCTAGGATGGAGCAGAATTCGAGCATGAATCCTCATGAAATCAACATTACAGTCAAATCCCAGTATTTGCCTGAGCAGTCCGACCCCGATAACCGCCAATTTGCCTTCGCCTATACCATCACCATTCGTAATGCTGGGGCGAGTAGTGTGCAGCTGATTGCCCGGCATTGGTTCATTACAGACGGGGATAACGATGTCCAGGAAGTGCGGGGATTAGGGGTGGTTGGTCAGCAACCTTTGTTACGAGCTGGTGAGCATTTTGAATACACTAGTTGGGCTACCTTACCCACTCCTGTAGGAACTATGCGCGGGGAATACTTCTGCGTTACTGAGGACGCTCAATTTTTTCAGGCGCAGATTCCTGAATTTGCCTTGGTTATGCCCAGAACACTGCATTAATGAACATGCACGCGATTTAAGCTTACTTTTTCCCTTTGCCAGTCCATAGAACAATGAACAGGAGGAGTACTAACGCAATACCACCCTCCAATACAAATAGGATCATTGGGTATTCATCGAGTAAATTGGCAATCATGATTTCTAAATTCACAGGGTTGACTACATCTATTGGGCGAAAAGCTTGGTTTAGTGTATTCGTTATCACTATGACTTGTTTAATGGTGGCTTGTTCAACCCCGCCAACCCGGGGTCCAGCTTACCGATCCGGTGGAGGTATGCCCGCCTCTTATAGATCCTCTATTGCCAGCTTTAGCGCGGTTTCCTGGCAGGCCTTGCCGGGGTGGCAGGAAGACGATCTTTCTCAAGCCTGGCCTGCATGGCTAAAAAGCTGTGATGCTTTCAGAAAAAGAAATAGTGAGATTGATTGGCAAGCAGTCTGTGTCAAAACCAGTACTGTCTCACCCAAAGATGGTCAAGCTATTCGCCAATATTTTGAGAACAACCTTCAGGCCTTTGAAATCCGCAATAACTCAGGAAGTGAGTCAGGTTTAATTACTGGCTACTACGAGCCCGTGATGAATGGTTCCCAAACAAAAACTGGTGCCTATTCTGTGCCTCTATATGCCTATCCCAATGCTTGGAAAAAATCTAAGCCAATGCCAGCTCCATCTCGCTCTGAACTCATTAGTTCAGGAGCACTTCACGGCTTAGAGATTGCCTGGGTTCAGGATCCCGTAGCCGCTGCCTTTATGCAGATTCAGGGTTCGGGAAAAATTCGCCTTGAGGATGGACGTTTATTGCGCTTGGGTTATGCCGGTACCAATGACCAGCCTTTTAAATCGTTTGCTCAGTGGTTGCTAGATCGCAAGGAAATTAATCGTAGCGAAGCCACTATGCAAGGTATCTCACAGTGGGCAAAACGCAATCCTGGTCAGGTGACTGAAATGCTCAATGCCAACCCTCGCTTTGTTTTCTTTAAAGAGTTGTCGGGTAATGTCAGTTCAGACCTAGGTCCTAATGGAGCTTTGGGCGTGCCATTAACGAGCGAACGAAGTATTGCGGTTGACCTTCAGGCCCTCCCCCTAGGGGCGCCAGTATTTTTAGCTACGACTAAGCCGTTGAGTAACCAGCCGCTCCAAAAGCTGGTGATGGCTCAGGATACGGGCAAGGCAATTGTGGGCGGTGTACGGGCTGATTACTACTGGGGCTCTGGAGATTCGGCTGGGGAATTGGCTGGACGGATGAAACAAAATGGCAAGATGTGGGTATTGCTACCACGCTGATCGAAGTAAGATTTGAAAGGGATTTATGAGCTACAACACTATTTTGACTGAAGTAGACGGTAAGGTTGCCGTGATTACTTTAAATCGCCCCCAAGTACTCAATGCCCTTAATGATGAATTAATGGATGAACTAGGCGTTGCATTGTTAGCCTTTGATGCTGATGACAACATTGGTTGCATTATTGTGACCGGCAGCGAGAAAGCCTTTGCTGCTGGTGCGGACATCGCTTCCATGGCCCAATATGAATTTAAGGATGCGTACCGCACAGACTTTATTACGCGCAATTGGGAGCAGATAAAAAAAGTGCGCAAGCCAGTCATTGCAGCGGTATCCGGTTATGCCTTGGGGGGCGGATGTGAGTTGGCCATGATGTGCGACACCATTATGGCCGCTGATAATGCAAAGTTTGCTCAACCTGAAGTGAAGTTGGGAATTATTCCTGGTGCGGGTGGTACACAGCGATTGCCGCGGGCAGTTTCTAAAGCGAAAGCAATGGATTTAGCGCTTACGGGTCGCATGATGGATGCTGCTGAAGCTGAACGCTCTGGTTTGGTATCTCGCATCTTTCCTCAGGCAGATTTATTGAGAGAAGTAAAAACCATTGCAAAGGGTATTGCTGATATGCCATTGTTGACAGCCATGATGGTTAAAGAGGCCATCAATACAGCTTATGAAACCACTCTGTCAGAAGGCATTCATTTTGAGCGCCGATTATTTCATGCCTGCTTCGCAACAAATGACCAAAAAGAAGGCATGACAGCATTTATGGAAAAACGCCCAGCCAAATTTACGAACTCTTAATGTTTTTCTAGGTAACGCTGCGCGAGTTTGACCCAATAGCTCACGCCAATAGGGATAAGGGCATCGTTGAAGTCATAAGAGGGATTATGCAGATGGCATGGACCCATACCGTGCCCAACTGCGCGATGGTCGCCGTCGCCATTACCTAAAAAGACATAGCAGCCGGGTTTCTCGAGCAACATAAAAGCAAAATCTTCCGCACCCATGGTCGGATCAATTGCAGTATTGACGTTTTGCGCTCCCACCAGCTCGCTCATCACTTCAGATGCAAAGTCTACTTCAGTGCCATGATTAATGAGGGGCGGGTAGTTTCTAGAAAAACTGACTTCTGCCTGACAATCAAACGCATTGGCAACGCTGTGGGAAATGGCTTTTAAGCGTTCTTCAATTAAATCCAGGACTTCTAATGTAAAGGTGCGTACAGTGCCGCCAATAAAGGCGCTATCGGGAATGACATTACTAGTCTCGCCAGCATGAAATTGAGTGACTGATAAAACAGCGGCATCAACAGGGCGTTTATTGCGCGTGATGATGCTTTGTAGGGCCTGCACAACCTGAACACCAGTCAAAACAGGATCGGCGCTGTTATGGGGTAGGGCTGCATGACCGCCATTGCCGCGAATAGTGATTTCAAAAGTGTTGCTTGAGGCCATCATCGGTCCCGACGTCACACCAAAATAACCCTCTCCTAAGCCAGGCCAATTATGCAATCCAAAGACAGCATCGCAAGGAAATTGCTTGAAAAGGCCATCATGAATCATTTCTTTTGCGCCCGCACCACCTTCTTCTGCTGGCTGAAAAATAAAAATAACCGTGCCTTTGAATTCTCGATGATTTGATAAATACTGAGCAGCACCAAGCAGCATGGCTGTATGACCATCATGACCACAGGCATGCATCTTTCCAGCATTCTTTGAGGTATGAGCAAAGGTATTGTGTTCTTGCAAAGGAAGGGCATCCATATCGGCGCGCAGACCAATCATCTTGCCTGGGCCTAAATCACCTTCTAACTTTCCAACAACACCAGTTTTACCGAGGCCACGATAAACCGAGATACCCCAGCTTGAGAGGGCTTCGGCTACCAGATCAGCCGTACGATTCTCTTCAAACCGTAATTCGGGATGAGCATGAATGTTACGTCGGATCTCTTGAATGGCTTCGGCGGAATCGACGATTTCTGGAAGTAATCGCATCCCTTTATCTTAGCCGAATTTATCGCTCTAGCTCCAAATGTTCCGCTGCAAATTGCAGTGCCTCCAAGGAATAAGGGGTGTTATCTAGCTTTTGTAGGTTTTTAGGTAAAGTGGGGATAAGACCGAAAAAGGGTGCTGAAATCCGGTTTTTTAAGGTTTTTAGATTCTCATTAAGCGATGGCATTTCTATTGAAAGGGTATTTGCCACCCAGCCGGCAATGATTAAATTTCGGGTTTGAATTGCCTCATAAGTCAGTAAAGCATGGTTAATGCACCCTAATTGCATGCCAACTACCAGAATAATAGGTAAATCCATCGCTTGGGCAATATCACCCAAATCCTCTTGATCATTGAGGGGTACTAAAAATCCTCCAGCACCCTCCACAATGACTGCATCAAATCTGGTGCTGATATCCCGAAATGCTTGCAGAATTAATTCTGCCTCAAGGCGTATTGTTTGAGCGTTTGCGGCTATGTGCGGAGCTGCTGCTTGATCCAAAATATAGGGACATAAAGATGGATCGTTAGGTGAAAGATTAGACGCGATGCGCAATGTTTCCAGATCTTCATTCCTTGTTTTCCCGAAGCGATCAAGATAGGTGCCAGCAACCACGGGCTTAAATCCAGAAACGCACAGGCCTGATGCTCTTAATTTTAGAATCAGTGCACCACTCACTAAAGTTTTACCTACTTCGGTGTCTGTTCCAGTTACAAAGTAACTCGAGTGCTTTTTCACAATTGAGGCTCACTTTCTAACTGATGCTCAATCGTCTTGAGAGTTTTTATCAGCGCACGCAAGTCCTCCGCACTGTGATTGGCGGAAAAGGTAATGCGTAGGCGCGCACTACCAAGAGGAACTGTAGGTGGTCTAATTGCCGGAATCCAATAGCCAGCATCATCTAATAATTTAGCGGCAGCCAACGCATTGGCATTGCTACCTAAAATAACGGGCTGAATGGGTGTTGATGAAACGACTTTTTTCCATTTCGAGAAATTCATCTCCTCATGCCATATTTCAATCAATTGATTTAATTGTCGGCGACGACGAACGCCTTCATCCCCCTCAATCAGTTGAAGACTTTTTAACAAGGTATGCGCAATCGCTGGCGGGGTTGCAGTACTGTAAATATAAGGGCGTCCTTTTTGAATAAGCCATTCAATCAAAATGGAGGGTCCGCAAATAAAAGCACCACTCACACCCGCAGCTTTACCAAGGGTACCAATATAGATAATTCTTTTGGAGTAAATATTGAACATCTCTAAAATGCCGTGACCATGTTCTCCAAGTACACCAAAGCCGTGGGCATCATCGATTAAGAGTAAGGCGTCATATTTCTCTGCGATGTCAGCTAGCTTTTTTATTGGCGCCAGATCGCCATCCATGCTAAAGACACCATCAAGCACAATCAGCTTTAGCGAATTCGAATCTTTTTTTAGCGATTCAATCAGGGAGTCAAGATTCTGATGATCAAACAAAATTACTGTCGCTTTCGTCTGGGCGCTAGCCAAGCGCACACCATCAATAATGGAGGCATGATTTAAGTTCGCCGAATAAATACTGGCCTCCCCTTGCTGTGCCAGTCTTGCTAGACCAGTGATCGCAGTAAGATTAGCGAGATATCCAGTGCTAAAAAATAATGCTCGCGCATCAGGAATATGGATATTTTGAAAGGAGGCTAATTTTTTTTCAAGAAGTTTATGCGCAATGCTATGACCACTGATCAGATGAGAAGACCCGCTACCAACACCATATTTATTAGC
>Ga0364893_10086_pt1 | contig 60987 bp, 48 predicted proteins | sample ExccelJu500001D3_FD_206943 | JGI IMG/M metagenome (GOLD analysis project Ga0364893, IMG submission 206943) | Enriched cells from Trout Bog Lake Hypolimnion, Wisconsin, USA - BchlTB.July16.5000.01.D3 | ecosystem: Environmental > Aquatic > Freshwater > Lake > Hypolimnion/Profundal zone | place: USA...
GGACCGGTATGGAGATTCCAGACAGCCTAACATCAAGAATTCCAAGACCTACAATGACCAGGCAATTGAACGGTTTAAAAAGAATGGCTGGCAAGTAGAATCACGGGTCCATAAAGGAATGGAGCCTCCACAGCATGATAAATATTTATTGTGGATGAATATTTTGAAAGGGAAAGATCCGCGTTATCCTAAATTCATTATCAATGGCCGCAAATGCAAATACACTCTGATTTCGATGAACAATACCCGGGTCATTGATAAGAATGGTAAATTTGAAAAGGATAAAAGTTCTGAGCGGAGGAATTCCATTCTACCAGAAGAGGCAACCCATTTTGGGGATGCTGTGGATAAGCGGATCTGGACCAAATATGGTCATTTGATTAATTTGAATCAGACAACTTTCATTTCGCCAAGGGTATAGAGATTAAAATAAATAAAATAGTTTAACTCTCAATAAAGAATTGTCAGAGACTTACCTTCGATAGAAAGCATTTAATTACTCTTTTAATATCAGATATTTAATGAGTTATGAAAATTAATATTTTTTAACTATACTGAATAGTAAATAAACTACATGTTATAGTTTTAAAACTAAATATTATAGTTATGTTTGTCGAATAATTTTATGAATCATGAAACATTTGACAAATCGGGAAGAAGAGATCATGGACATTTTTTGGCAGAAAGGTCCATCCTATGTAAAAGACATCATCGATGAATTGCCTGAACCGAAACCTCATTATAATACCATCTCAACTATTGTTCGGGGACTTGAGGAAAAAGGTTTTTTAGAGCACAAGCAATTTGGAAATACACATCATTATACTGCAATCATATCGCGTGAAGAATTCAGCCGGAACACAATTAAGAACATTGTGGGAAAGTATTTCAATAAATCTTATTCATCGGTTGTATCGATGTTTGTCGAAGAGGAGAAAATCTCTATTGAAGAAATTAAAGAATTAATTCGCCTGACTGAAAATTCTAATCCCCAAAGTGATGAATAATTTTCTTTTATACATCCTGGATTCCTCGCTCTCACTTGGTCTGCTTTATCTTCTCTTTCGGATTGCATTGCGCAATGAGACATTATTTAAGATAAATAGATATACTTTATTGGTAATAGTCCTGTCCTCCCTTATTATTCCAGTTCTTTATTCTCCATTGAAAACTAATAATCCAATTAGCATACCAATGTCACCTTCCAGAGATTCGGGCACATTAATCCATATAGATTATTCCGGTCTTAAGGAGACTGAAAATAAGAAACAAAATTATATTCAACAACTAATTACCTGGGACCAGCTATCTAAAATTTCGCAAATACTCTTTTATGGATATTTATTGGGTTGTTTAATCGCCTTCCTGATTCTAATTTTTGGTTTTATCCGGATAGGATCCCTTTTCACAAAGGCTCAATTTATTAAGAGGGATAAATTCCGGCTTTTACTTGTTGAACAGGAAATATCAGCTTTTTCATTTGGCTTTTGGGTTTTCATTTCAAAAAATGATTATGAACATCATGGGTTTACCATTCTTACTCACGAAGAGGAACATATTCGCCTTCGACATTTCTATGATTTGATAATCCTTGAAACTGTAAAAATAATCTATTGGTTTAATCCTGCAATTTATTGGCTTATCAGGGATATGAAAGACATCCATGAATTTCAAGCTGACAATTACACACTTTCTAAAGGCATCGATGCAACTCAATATCAATTACTAATTATTCAAAAAGGTGTAGGATCACAACGATTCGCATTAGCTAACAGTTTTAATCAATTTCAAATTAAAAAACGTATTACCATGATGAACAAACAAAAATCAAGTAAAACTACGGTTTGGAAAATGGCGGCATTTCTTCCGCTTTTTGCTCTTCTACTGATGGCATTTGGGAGAAATGTTCCAAATCCACAAGCATTAAACTCAATAGTAGAAAAAAGTGAGCAAAAACTTAACGAGGGTATTTTGCCGCAGGTAAAGGAATCCAAAGTGATAGATAATCATTTATCATCAGTTGAAGGGATTAATTATACTGCAGATGATAAAATCGTACTTGACACACACTCATCAAAGATTTTATTGTACAAGAATGCACAAGTTAGCTACAAGAATGTCAAAATATCTGCTGATTTCATTGAACTAGATAGAAAAGAAAATATTTTATTTGCAAAAGGTAATTCTCTGTTTAAAAAGGAGGATAAAGAAATTAAGGCCTATGAAATTAAATACAATCTGACTAACGGAAAGACTGCAATTAAGGATAAAAAAAATGGTAAGAATATTGAATTAAGTCAAAACCTTCCACAAATCGAGGAAGTTAATTCTATCTATAATAAATGTGATGAAATGCCTCAATACCCTGGTGGCATGGAAGAAATGATGAAGTTCATCATGGGCAATATTAAATATACAGACCTTGCCAAAAAAGATTGGGCAGAAGGACGGGTGATGGTTAATTTTATCATTAATAAAAATGGTAAAATTGAAAAAGCCAGAATCGCACACGGCGTTCATCCGGATCTGGATGCAGAAGCGCTGCGAGTTATTGGATTATTGCCTACTTGGAAACCGGGCAAACAAAATGGAAAAGCGGTTGATGTATTCTATACGATTCCGATTCAATTTGTTCTCGATCCTTCAGTTAAAAAATCTATAAGCCAAACTGCCCCTTTTTCTACATGGAATATTGGCCATTCAACTAAAATTGACTTGGAAAAGCCCTAATATGACTTATTCCCAATGAATATAGAAGATGTCTATTTGAATAGGCATCTTTTATTGTTTTTATACCTGAATACAAGGATTTTGGAAAAAATTCGTGATTTTCTTGCAATTTTAGACAATTAATGATCCTTTAAATCAATGCTATATTGTTAATAGTCAGTATTTTAAAATTATATTATGGATCTACCCAATAGTGATATTTGATATTAATCGATTACCTTCCGTTTACTGAACATTCCGGACTATACGGGACCAAGAGATTTAGTTATTAAAAATTATTTTTAGTCAGAAAATCACATCCAATTTATCTCCTGGATAATCCGGACCAAGCTGACCCCCGGCCTCCGGTAAGAAATTAGATTTTTCTGTGGATTTAGACAGTTGTTTTTTGTGACAATCCGGCAGATGTTGACCCCCTAAAATTGAAAAATGAGGTAGAAAAATCCGGAGCATACTGACCCCCTCCTAGTTTTCGGGCGGGGTTGGGTAAAAATCCGGAGCATGTTGACCCCATCCGTTTGGCCGGCAAGGCACAAATCCGGAGCATGTTGACCCCCTTATCAATTTATCAGACAGGATTTTGGTTCATTAGTGGTCAAATAACCACTAATACGATATTCCAATGGCAGGAAAACCAAAACCCATGAGTCAGATAAAACAATTATTACAGTTACATCAACAGGGCAAGAACAAGAAGTTTATCGCCCGCAGTCTGGGGATCAGCAAGAATACGGTGAAGGCCTATCTTGCCAAATTAGCTGCTTCTCCGTTGAATATCGAGTCCTTGCTGACCCTGGATGACCCTGTTCTGGAAGGTAAGTTCCATCCGGGAAATCCGGCTTACAAAGACGAGCGTTTTGATCATTTTAAGGCCAATCTGGACTACTTCATCAAAGAACTTGGCAGAGTTGGAGTGAACAAACAACTGCTCTGGGAGGAGTACAAGAGTGATTATCCCGGGGGATATAGCCACTCTCAGTTCTGCTACCATCTGCTGCAACACATGATTGCACGCAAACCTTCAATGGTCCTGCAACACAAAGCCGGAGAAAAGCTCTTTATTGACTTTGCCGGCAAGAAACTATCCTATATCAACAGAGATACGGGAGAAATCGTTCCCTGCCAGGTATTTGTTGCCTGTCTGCCTTATTCTGATTACAGCTTTGTAAAGGTTGTAAAAAGCCAAAGCATAGATGACTTTCTTTATGCGCTGGGCTGTTGTCTGGAAGATCTTGGAGGGGTTCCCCAGGTGCTGGTACCCGATAACCTGAAGTCTGCCATTGTAAAGGCAAACTCCTACGAGCCTGATGTTAACAGGGCTATGGAAGACTTTGCCAATCACTATAAAACAACGGTAATACCTGCCAGAGCACGTAAACCCAAAGATAAGGCGCTGGTTGAAAATCAGGTAAAATTGATTTACACCCGGATATATGCCAAACTGCGCAATCTAACCTTTTTTGATTTGCCTTCACTGGATAAAGCTGCCAGAGAAAAAACCAGGGAACACAATCAGACCAGGATGCAACAAAAACCGTATTGCAGGGAAGAGCGGTTCCTTGCTGACGAAAAGCATCTGTTAAACCCACTTCCCGATGAACCTTTTGAGTTAAAATATTACCGTGACCTGAAAGTTGCAAAGAACAATCATATCTATCTTGCCCAGGATAAGCATTATTACAGTGTTCCTTATACACTTATCGGTCAGGAGGCACGAGTAACCTATACCAGATCCATGGTCTATATCCATGTTGATAGACAGCCAGTAGCAGTTCATATACGTGATTACAAACAAGGCGGATATACCACCGATAAAGAGCATCTGTGTTCTGCTCATCGTCATTACCTGGACCGAAGCCCGGACTATTACCTGAACAAATCCAAATTAAGATCAGAGGTTCTTAATCAGCTTCTGGGGCACCTGTTTGCTCAGAACCGTCATCCGGAACAGCTTTACCGAACCTGCGACGGACTACTGAACCTACAGCGTAAAACAGATCCGCAGGAGTTTGATAAGGCTTGCCAGATGGCAATGGAATATCAAAAATACTCGTACACCTTTGTTTTGAATATCCTTAAAAACAAGATGACCAAAGAGCAGGAAACAAAGCCGTCACAACCGCTGCCCGCTCATCAAAACATCAGAGGAAAAGAATATTACACCCAATCAACCATTAGTTTTTAACCATTTAAATTGAACTGTTTATGATGCAAATTGAATCACAACTAACCCGGCTCCGGTTGCACGGAATGAGCCGAACCTGGCAGGCCCTGCTTGAAACCAGGCGACAACATGAACTATCGTTAGGCGAAGGACTGGAGATACTGCTGCAGGCTGAAGAGCAGGAACGGTCAAACAACCGTTTTGAGCGGCTAAGAAAGAGTGCCCGCTTCCGCTATCAGTCTTCGGTTGAAGAGCTCAAACTCGATGCTTCCAGAGGGATGGACAAAGCGTTAATCTCGGATCTGGCAACGGGAGAATATCTTAAAAAAGGAGAATCAGTTCTGATCACCGGAGCCAGTGGCTGCGGTAAGAGTTTTTTGGCCTCGGCACTGGGATCACACGCATGTGCCCAGGGTTACAGGGTGGCCTATTACAATATGCAGAAGCTCCTGCTAAAAACTAAAATATCACGAATCGAAGGAACAACCGTCAAGTTGTTTGATAATCTGGCCAAAACTGATTTACTTATCCTGGATGATTTTGGACTTACTCATCTCGAACAGCAGCAGCGGATGGATCTGATGGAGCTAATTGAGGACCGGCATGGAAAATCATCAACAATGATAGCCAGTCAGTTACCAGTGGCAAACTGGTATGACATTATTGGAGAGGAGACCATTGCAGATGCTATACTGGACAGGCTGGTACACACATCCTACAGAATTGAATTAAAAGGTGAAAGTTTAAGAAAAAAACGGTAAAATTGTCAGTCATTAGAGTTCTCTTAAACCATCATCCCTGATGGGGGTCAATATGACCGGAGAGGGGGTCAGCATCACCGGAATGTCCAGCGAGAAGTTCTTCTGCCATCTTTTCTGTTAAATCAGGATTTGAATCATATTCTTCATTTTCTGCATTCCAGGCTGTGATTGATGAATCGGTGTTATCTGAATTCCAGAAGATAGAAGTCATTTCGTTTTTCCTGCCGGCTGTTTGATTTAAAAATGAAGTTTTCATGATATACCATTTTAAGGTTAAAAATTATATGCATGGTCTTTAGGGGTGCCACAGAGAGGCAGTAAGGAAACATGGAATACCGGAATAAGTACAGGGAGTGAGGATATGCCGTGAAAGTTCTTTACTGAAGGGACTGATACATGATGGGGTACCCCACCTTCGCAGGGAATTTTCCTTAAATGCTAGTATGAAATACTATTAATCTTTATAAGCCGGAAGTGAAAATTGAATTCTCTAAATGGAAAGAAATGGTTCAGCAAAAACTGGAAAAGGTAAAAATGATAAGATGATTTACCCATATGGCAATCAGTTAATTGCAAAAGAAAAGATGGGGAATTGAAGTAATATATGAGTTTTAATAGCAATCTTTCTTAGAACTCGGGTGAGGATCAAAAAACAAACCCCGCCTGTTGGGGTGGGAAATGGATTTTTTATTCTTTTAAGATGTCTTATTCCACTCAGATATTAGCTACATCAATTTGACCTTTAAATAGATTCAGATTTTTTCAATAAGTTCTGTTTTGACCAGTTCATAGGCTTCACGTGGATTATATTTTTCATCCGGTCGTACAAGGGCAGTAATATCCCCGAGAAATTCACTATCCAACATTTTTGCTTCCATGTTTTGCAAAAACTGTTTTTGGTTGGGTGAATGATCAACTACAAACTTCATATACTTCTGATAACATAGAAATAGTACTAAAAGTACCTTTATGTGGTACTTTTAGTACTATTTCTATCTGTATATTTTGATTTTTTAATCTATTCTTTAAATGTGCATTGTTGTTTATTTAAGACATTTATTTTATTTTTGTAGATAATAAACAACAACTCATGCAATCCAAGAAGCAAATCTTACTTCCAAAGTTTCAAATGATATTTGATCAGATGGGAGAAAACATTAAACTGGCCCGAAAGCGGCGGAAACTGACGACCATACAAGTGGCGGAACGGGCAGGAATTGATCGTTCCACACTATACCACATTGAAAAAGGAAACCCCAGCGTTTCAATCGGTGCATATTTTAATGTACTTAGGATATTGGGACTACAGGATGACTTATTGAAGCTCGCAGGCAATGATGAGTTTGGGAGAAAATTACAGGATTTAAAATTGATTGGAAAATAAGTCATGGCCGAAAAAACAGATATATGGGTGTATGCTCATTGGAAAGGTATGATCATGCCCAAGTGTATTGGAATTTTGTCTGCTCAACAGGCTAAAGGAAGAAAAGCATTTAGCTTTTCTTATAATTCGGATTGGATTAACTCTGAGCAGCAATTACTGATCGATCCTGATATCGCCTGGTACACTGGCCCGCAATTTCCTAATGTGAAGGAAAATTTTGGCGTCTTTCTGGATTCAATACCTGACACCTGGGGCAGAACACTCATGAAACGAAGAGCTGCCTTAAGTGCAAACGAACAAGGGTTACCTGCACCAAAATTATACGATATTGATTTTCTTTTAGGTGTTCATGATTTCAGCAGGATGGGAGCTTTACGGTTCAAAAAAGATCCTGGTGGCGATTTTCTGGACAACGATCCGGTTTCGCCTGTACCACCATGGGCAAGCATCAGGGAATTGCAGTATGGTGCACAGTTGATTGAATCTAATGTTGACACAGCAGAAGTAAGAAAATGGCTTGCCATGCTTATGGCTCCGGGTTCGTCTCTTGGTGGAGCCAGGCCGAAAGCCAATATCCTGGATGAAGACGGACAACCGTGGATTGCCAAATTCCCTTCCAAGCACGATACCGTGAATAAAGGTGCCTGGGAATACCTGGCCTATCGTCTTGCGGTTGATGCCGGTATCGATATGGCTGAGTCCCGATTGGAACATATAACAGGATCCTATCATACGTTCTTCACCAAACGATTTGACCGTCAGAAGCAAGACAGGATCCATTTTGCCTCAGCTATGACCATGACAGGCAAAAATGAAGAACTCATCCGTGATGAAACGCCTTCCTATTTGGATATCGTGGAGTTTATTCAATTCTCAGGGGCACATGTAACTGAAGATTTACATCAGCTGTGGAAAAGGTTGATTTTCAACATACTTATTTCCAATACAGATGATCATCTAAGAAATCATGGTTTTATACTTACCCCTGAAGGCTGGCGTTTATCCCCGGCTTTTGACATCAATCCATCCATAGACAAAGAAGGTTTGGCACTAAATATTGATATGGATAAAAATGCCCTGGATATTGATCTTGCAAAAAGTGTAGGAGCATATTTCAGAATAGAAGAAATAGAAATGGATAGAGTTATAGATCAGGTTAGGTCTGTTGTATCCGGGTGGCAAAAATTAGCTGTAGAAATAGGAATACCCCGTGGCGAGCAAATGGTAATGACTGCTGCTTTTAAAGTTTAAAAACCCATTGTCTCTAAAATAGCTAATGGAAAATATTCAAACAAAAATAGCCTTGTTTAAGTCTCTTTTCAAAGGACGGGAGGACGTTTTTGCAAAAAGATGGGAAAATGATGCAAAGAGCGGGTATATGCCGGTATATTTTTTCGATCCATACCGTTTACGTGTTCATAAAATGAAAGGCGGGACTTTCCAAAACTACCCGGACAAAACCTATCTTCAACTAACCGATGATCAGATTGCCAAGCATCTGAATGGCGAACAGGTTATTGGGCTGTACCCACTCTTACCAGACAACACCTCATGGTTTATTGCTTCTGACTTTGATGAGGGTGATTGGATAACATCCTGCAGAATGTTCATCCAGGCTTGCAAGGAGGTATCAATACCTGCTTATTTTGAACGTTCACGATCAGGTAATGGTGGGCATGTTTGGATATTTTTTGATAACCCATTTGCTGCATATAAAAGCAGAAGAATAATTCTATCCTTATTAACTTCATCGGGTATTGTATCGGCCTTTGATAAGAATTCGGGTTTTGACAGATTGTTTCCAAACCAGGACAACCTTTCAGGAAAGGGATTCGGCAATCTTATTGCACTACCGTTAAATGGCATTTCTTTGCAACAGGGCAACAGTTGTTTTATTGACCCGATATCGCTACAGCCTTATACTGACCAATGGAAGTTCATTCAGCAGATAGAACAGGTCCCCATAGAGCATCTTGAAAAATTGTTTTCCAATTTAGGACATAATTCAGAACCAGAAAGCCATATTGATATTCTAACGATTACATTGAAGAACAATATTCAATTGAATCGGAACGCTATTACACCAACGTTATTCAATTTTATAAAAGAGGAGCTGAACTTCCTAAACACCGAATTTATTATCAAAAAGAATAGCGGCAGGAATACGTTCGGAACTGAGCGGTATTTTCGCTTTATTGAAGAACAAGGCAGTAATATTCTTTTGCCTAAAGGTTTTATTGGAAAGGTAATCCGCTTTTGCAGAGATAATTCTATCGCTTACAATTTTATTGACCAACGGAAATTGAATATCCCGGTTTCCTATTCATTTCAGGCAATTTTACGTCCCTATCAACAAGTTAGTATAGAAGCCATTTATAAAAAGGAAATGGGTGTAATAGTGGCACCACCTGGTTCTGGCAAAACGGTGATAGCATTGAAAATTGTAGCTGAAAAGCAGCAGCCAGCATTGATCATAGTTCATCGAAAACAACTTGCTTTGCAATGGATGGAAAGGATTGAAGCCTTTTTAGGTATTGCTCAAAAGGATATTGGGAAAATCGGGCAAGGGAAAATCAGTCCCGGAAAACAGATTACAGTAGCCACAATACAAAGCCTTGCCAAAGTGGATTTTCAAAATCTCTCGGATATATTTGGCCTTATCATTGTAGATGAATGTCATCATATTCCTGCAGAAACATTCCGTAATTCAATTGGCAAATTTAATTCTCGTTATCTTTATGGACTAACGGCAACGCCATTCCGGAAATACAATGACGATAAGCTGATCTTTATACACCTGGGAGAAGTAATTGCAGAAATCAAGACAAATGAGCTTTCAGCGTCAAATCATCCAGAAATTATTATCCGCAATACACAACTGGATGTTCCCTTTAACGCAAAAACTGATCGGTTTGAGACGTTATCCAAGATATTGGTGCATGATTCAGAAAGAAATAAACTTATATTACGGGATGTGGTTGTTGAACTGAATAAAGGAAGGAAAGTCGTTATCCTGACAGAGCGAAAAGAGCACATTGATAGTTTACAACAATACCTCAAGCAATCATTTGAAACCATAACGCTAAGTGGAGATGATTCGGAGAGCAACAGAAATACAAAATGGAAATTATTGAAGGCGGGAAGCTATCAGGCATTGATTACCACGGGTCAATTTTTCGGAGAAGGGTCTGATTTGCAAAATATTCAATGCCTGTTTCTGGTCTATCCTTTTTCGTTTGAGGGCAAGCTGATCCAGTATATGGGCAGGGTGCAACGTTCAGAAATCACACCAACTATTTACGATTACAGGGATATTAAAATAGATTATCTGAACCGTATGTTTCTTAAAAGGAATGTGTACTACCGGAAAATGGAGAAGCAACGGACACTTTTTGATATGCCAGACGAAGAAAACATCAATCAACCGAAGCCACTCTATGAAGAAATAACTATAGAAAAATCCGTTAAGGTAAAAATAGAATACCTGGAGTTTCTATATGGCAGCATTCAATTCCGGTATTGTGTACCAGAATATCCGGATGAATTGATCTTTGATATTGAAAATCTGAATATCCGACCTGAATTTGAGGTGCTGAAACCATATTTTGAGAAATTCCTTAACTCGAAAATAGTTACTGTCTTTATAACGATCGTTCTGAACAAATATAAAGCCGTTACTGCATTGTCTGCTCACTCTCCAGATCTTGAAAAGCTGAACAGAGAAGTTGTGGATAGTGTGCGGTTCCGTTTTGTAGAAAAGAACTTTTTTGGGAGAAGCATGCCCTCGGACCCAAAAGGCATAATCAATGTTCTTAATGACGGAAACAACCTCTATGAATCAGGGGAAGAATTGCTTTCGGATGTCCTGAGTAAAGGCAATTATCGGCATCAAAAACAGCTCTATTATCTGGCAGAACAGCATGAAATCAATGTATTAAAGATACGTTTTGTATTAAGCCCTTTTGCCTTTGTTTTCTTACTTAATGGAGATGAACAATATCATATTGTAATGGAAACTTTGGATACAGAAGAAGCCACTTACATCTGGCATTTGCCTAAAAACAGTAATACATTGAAACAATACCTTTGGGAAATAAACAAAGAGCTTACCAAAATACGCAATGAGGGAAGGCAAGCATTCCTGGAAACCAATCCTATCAACTTTACCAGAATATTACATGATTATTCAGATGAACGCAAGGGATTTGTTTTATGGAAAGGAGCATTGGAGCAAAGGCTTACTTAAAACTAAACGTTATATTAATTATTTAGCCTTAAGGAACTCATTTCTTTCTTGATATTTCCGGCTGGCGATAAATATTTTTGTCCAAAAATGAGTAACCATCTCATTCTCCCCTGCCCGTTTTTCTGCTTGTTTTTCTTCTACCAGTTTTTCTCAAGGGTTTCTTTTTTGGTTCTTTTTTCTTGACCCGCAATCATTCAAGAAAAAAGAACCACGTATGTTTTTTAGGCCGCAGGGGTCCCTGAAAAACAGCAGCGGGAGCTGACGTGCCCTTCTTTTTGCCAGCTTTTTCTTTGGAAGAAAAAGCTGAGGGGCCTTTAAAAAAGCTTATCCAGTTTATTTTCTCCTATATATTTAACCAACAACACACTAACCAATGAAAATGTATTTATTTTCATTGGCTAGTGTGGATGATGCCGAACTCGCCCTATCGCAAAGGCAGAAAAAAGGGCAGATTTTCACAGTAAATATGCCAAATTAACATATTATTGAAATTTAAAACACAAAAATTCGAGATTTGAGGTCAGTCCTTACACCATTACTGATTACACGAAGAGAAGGCAGAAAAAAGAGCAGACAAAACAGATAAGGGCAGAAAATAGGCAGAAGAAAGTAGAAACAGGCAGAAAACAGTGTGATCAATGATTCCGCTTTTGTGAAAAAAGTCTTGAACACTTGAAAGAGTATTTTGAATCGGCACAAAATCATCACCCCTTTCCGGCTGTGGAAGGAATGTGTAGATATCTATTGGTCAATTCTGATCAATAGTTGTCAATTACTAAAGTTAGTTTCTGCCTGCTTCGACTTCGCTTCCTTCGACAAGCTCACCAGTCAAAATAATTAAAGGCAGAAGAAAGTGATCAAGTACACAGTACCAGAATGAGAATAATCGCAATCTACCCTTTAGATTAACAAAAGGCCCTTGACATTTCCCTTTGACAATCTTCGTGAGCTGACAGATTTACCTTGCAATAAATTACGGATCATTTCAGTTTTAAATTTAATGACTATTTCAGCGCTATAAAATATATGATAAATAGAGGAAATGTACTATTTCCCCAATTAGTCAAAAAAGGAAGAAAAACCCCAAAAAGGTTTTCCAGTTTATTATTCTGTAATCAGTTAATCCTGTGAGTGCTCCGTCGAAATTTCATCAAGAAATTTCGACGGAGTGTGAAAGAGGCCCCCCAATTGCCTGTGTCGGATGCAGAAAAAAAAGCATAAAATCACAGGATATGTGATATAAACATAATATTTGCAAATGTAATTATATGATAAATGGAAGAACAAAAAGGAGAACAAAAAATGCAGTCCTTCGAATCGGGTTGGATTAGTCCTGAATTGACTACTGATCCCGGCCATTAATACGAATATCGATCTGAACCAGTGAAATAAGCGAAACAGGAAGAAAAAGTTCCATTCGATTAGTATGATTTATGAAGTTACTAAGCCCTTATCTACAGCTCACTGGGCTTAAATTTTGTATCAAAATTTGAGCCCAGTGAAGATGGAGTCCCCCAATGACCTATGGCGGATGCAGAAAAAAAAGAATGAAATCGCAGGATATATGCTATTAGCGCAACGATGCCAAATGTAATTATCGGATAAATGTAAGAAAAGGAAGAGGAGCGAAAAATGTAGTCTTGATTATCAGGTAGAATTAGTCCTGAGTTGACGACCTCTGCCAGTCACGAATCAGATTATTATCGCGAACTAGTCCAATTGGAAAAATAAGGAAGAAATAGAAGAAAGAAATAAAGTGTCAAGATCACTAGTGTCTACTAAAAATTTAAGCATAATTGTACATGCCTGTTATTTGTTATAGAATCCACCTCTTCTACTCTATGAAAGAGTTCTCTCAGGGGTCACATTTTAAGTAAAAAATAAAAGCCAATTAGCAGATTATTAGATAATTGGATTTTGTGATTTTGGATATTTGTAAAACATCAGCAAATGCCACCTCAATAGTTGAATATTGCCGGTCAACGATTCCGTTTTTATTTTCATCTCAATTACTTACGATCACATTGGACGCAGCTCAAATATAATCAGCTACTTACATCCATTTAGAACGCGATATGGCTTCAAAAACGCTCGTTTATCCTGAACATAGAACCGAAGTAACTTTCATCATGCCGGCTCTTATTTTTGGCATACTACGCTTTTGCCTGCAACATCAAATTTACACATAACGGCACTGTAAATTTGCCCACATTAATTCCAAGAAGAATACTTATGCTTACTCCATTGATTTAATGGTATTTATCACGATTCCTATTTGCGAGAACAGGACTGGATTACCGATATTAAAGTCGAATCATTGAATATTTCTGATCATCTAACCACCCTCAATTGGCAAAAAGATCAGAACCCTATTTTTCAAATGAGCTGATATTTATCTTTGATTAATAACGATTTCGAGTGGGCCGTGAGGGTGCATTTTAGACAGTGTACATAACATTACATGACTAAAGTATTTTTGAATTAGATCCATTAATAGATCCTTCTTAACCGGTTTTGGGATATAATCATTACAACCAGAAGCTATCGCCTTTTCCTTGTCCCCTCTAAGTGCATAAGCTGTTTGGGCAATTATAATCACCTCTGAATTAAATTGTCTTATTTGCTTTGTGGCTTCATAACCATCCATATCAGGCATTCTAATATCCATAAATACTAAATCAATGTCCGAATGAGTGCGACAGTATGCTATCGCTTCAATTCCAGATCTGGCTATAAATAGGTCATTTGCCAATGATTTAATCACAATTGAGAGGTATTTTGCCGACAAATCATCATCTTCAACAATGAGAATCTTAAGTTTTCCAGTTCTGGTTTCTTTTTCATCTTGAGATAAAATATCAGAATCTGACTTTTTTTCTATCTGGGAAGAAATGAATGGTATTGTCAGATAGAATGAGGAGCCGATTCCTTCCGCACTTTCGAGCCAAAGCTTCCCATGAAGGATTTCCGCATAAGCTTTGGCGATAGAAAGGCCCAGTCCTGATCCTTCAAATTGTCGGGTATTAGAATTGTCTGCCTGAGTAAAACTTTTGAATATTGATTGTTGGTTATTTTCAGCAATACCAACTCCAGTATCTCTGACACAGAACTCCAAATATGGACCGGATGCACAAACCGAAAGATTAATTGATCCTGATTTGGTGAATTTTATTGCATTTCCAATCAAATGATTTAGGATTGTACTTAGTTTTACGGGATCTGTTTGCAAAAGGTCAAGAGATGAGGGTAATTCATCCTTTAGATCAAATACCAGACCTTTAAACTCCGCCTGAGGTTTAAAGCGGAAAATAAGATCACTGATCAGACTTCTGATTTTAATTGTTGTGATGGTAAGAATCATTTGTCCTGATTGAACCTGGGCTATTTCGACGATGTCATTGATGGTATTCATTAACCGATCAGCACTTTTATTGATATTGGCGATATATTCGTCCCGTTCAGCTAAGGGGGCATCTTCGAATTGGAGTAATGATAAATATCCCAGAATACCGTTAAACGGTGTTCTGATTTCGTGGGAAATATTGTTAAGAAATGATGTTTTAAGGTTGTCACTCTCTTCGGCTCTCTCTTTGGCTTTGATTAAATCTTCCAATATTTTCTTCATTTCGGTAACATCTTCCTTTACGGCAACAAAAAATGAAATATCACCATTTGTGTCAACAATGGGGGATATTGCAGCCCTTTCCCAGTAGTAATCCCCATTTTTCTTTTTATTGCAAAACTCTCCTTTCCAAACATTTCCCGATAATATCGTATTCCAAAGATCCTGGTAAAATTCTTTTCCCTGACGATCTGATTTTAAAACACGCGTATTCTTTCCTAATGCCTCAGCCAAAGAATATCCCGTCACTTCTGAAAATTTAGGATTTACATATTCAATAGTGCCATCCTTGTCGGTAATAGCAACACTGACAGGACTTTGCTCTATTGCTGTGCTGAGTAATTTCAATCTTTTTTCGGACTCTTTACGTTCGGTTATATCTTGTGTAGTCCCAAACATCCGGACAGCATTACCCGCGTTATCAAATGAAATTTCACCTTCGTCGTGTATGATGCGCCTCTGTCCATCATTATGTCGTCGGATAGTGTAATCAATCTTGTAAGGATTCCCATTCAGGGCGTTGGTAATGGCCTCATTAAAGCGTATCAGTTCATCCGGAGGGAAAACGGTGACCGCCCTATCGAGATCAATCGGGGAATTTAGCGGAAAACCAAGGATCCGGTACATCTCTTCTGTCCATAAAAGTTTACCGGAGATCAATTCAGTCTCCCAGCTGCCTAAATTTGAAAGCCGCTGTGAATTAGCCAGTAAGGTCTGTATTTTTCTTTGTTCTTTTTCTGCGTTTTTTCTGGCTGTTATATCATGAATGAAAACAACGAACCGTCCTCCTTCGAAAGGGCGATACTGTGCACTTATTTGGGCTTCAAAAAAGCTTCCATCTTTCCTGCGATGCCTTGTTTCAAAAATATTCTCTCCCTGAGTTATAATCTGCTTTATATGGGAATTAACTTCATGTTCCGATTCATTAGCTTCAATATCCGCAATAGACATGGATAACAATTCCTTGGTACTATATCCAACCATGCGGCAATAGGTTTCATTAACTTCCAGAAAATGTCCCGTACTATCAGAAATCCAAAATCCGTCCATTGCAGATCTTAAGATGGTCCGGTGACGTTCCTCACTTTCCTGAAGAGCCTGATTTGCTTTTCTGCGATCGGTAATATCCTGGACATATCCATCAATATAAAGATCCTTACCTTCATTTTCGCTGGCTATCCTGGCATTGAAGGCAACCCAGAAAATGCTCCCATCTTTTCGTCTACACTGGCATTCATAACCACGGACGACACTTTGCTCTTTTATCAAGGCAAAATACTGGTCGCGCTGGACCGGGTCGACCCATATCTGATGCCCCAAATCGTTTACACTGGTTATTGCCTCTTCCGGGGTCTCAAAACCCAGCATTAAAGCCAGGGTATGATTTGCCTGCAAAGTTCTCCCATCCATGCTGGTTCTGAACATTCCCTCAAGGGCATTATTGTAGATATTCCGATAGTTCTCTTCGCTTTTTCTAAGTTCGTCTTCCTTTTGTTTTCGTTCACTAATATCACGGATTACTCCAACAATATGGTTTGGATTGCCATTTTTATCGTAGATTATTCTGGCATTTACGGATGTATCTTTAATGATCCCTTTTTTAGTCTTTATCTTTAATTCATAGTCTCTGACCTCACCCGTGTTTGTCAAAGCTGCAAGGACATTATCCCTATCAAAAAGGTTTACATAAAGGTCCTGTACTAAAGTTCCGATGAGCTCCTCCCTCGAATAGTCTGTATAACTTACCACAGAGGGGCTGATTTCCAATATATTTCCATGAAGATCAACCTGATAAAAAACGTCTTGTATCGTTTCAAAAATAGTACGGTATTTTTCTTCACTGTTACTTAATGCTTGTGCGGCAATCTTTCTCTGGGTAATATCGCTGATACTTCCTATTTGTGTCAAGGGTTTATTGTTTGCATTTCGGATGATTGTGAATTTATCGCGAAACCAGCGATACTCTCCATTTTTGTGTTTAAACCGGTAATCAACCAGGAATTCATTTCCTCCCTGGGGAGATAAGGATTCGCCAACAATTTTTCTGACTACTTCTAAATCTTCAGGGTGTATAAATTCCATAAAGGTTTCAAACGGCAGTAGTTTCATTTGATCTGTCGAATAACCTGAAAGCTTTTCAAATACAGGACTCAGATAATTATAGTTGTCGTTTTCAAGATTTCGCTTATAGGAAGCATTCTGTGAGTTTTCCAGTACTTCACGTAACCGTTTTCTGCTTTTTTTGAGTCTGGAGGTCAATTGCCCGGCTATTTTGGTAGCTCTAAGACGTGTATTAAGAAATGATACCGACAATAGAAACAGTAAGATACTTATAAGAATACCACTAAGCGCCACAAGGATTTCGGAGTTCTCGAAAAAGGGGAGATGATAGCTCGATTGCGTAAAGTGCAATATCCATTGCCCCCCGTTGAAGTGAATTGGAAACGTAAGAATCCTGGATTGAGCACCATTGTCGGCAGTTTTCGTATTTCGCTGACTGTCATAAAGGAGTAAAGAGTCTGAAATGTGCTCTTCATAGATGCGGAGATGAATCTTGTTTCTCTTATCCAGGTCCCATCGGCCTAAAATGCCTGGTAGTAATTTGTACATACGGAATGGACTGTACACCCAACCTTTGATTGCTGCCCTGCGTTGTGCTGCAGTAGAAGCCGGCATCCCTTTTCGGTAAACCGGCACCACCATTAAAATTCCCGAATGCTGGTCTTTCTCCGCTAGCTCAGCGTTTATAATGTTCCCTGAAAGGACGGCAAAATCAGAATCCCGGGCAAGTTCCATTGCCCTCCGGCGCGTTGGTTCCGTATACATATCATGGCCGAAAGAGAGCAGGTTCCGGCCGTTAAGGGGTTCAATATAAACAATTGAAGTATAAAGATCCCTATCTCCGATTGGATTGATCCTATAATCGGGGAACCCCTCTTTTTTTATGTTTTTAATGTGTTGGAGGAGTTGATTCTTAGGGATCACCATTGAATATCCAAGACCCACAGCACCCGGTAAATTTTTTTGATAATTTGAAGATTCATAAAATGTTTTCCACGCTGCATGGCTTACAGTATCGGAAGCAGCTATAAAAGCAGAACCGGTTCGAAGCAGCTTTTCACATTCGTCAAGACGGTTCGCAGTTCTGATCTTTATTTCATTACAAATTGAGGCAAATTCATGATTCGCGTCAGATTCAATTTCCCGATGAGTAAAATATGTGGCAATACCAGTCAGGATTAATCCCAAGATTAAAATGATAAAAGCTAACCATGCATTTTTTGAGGTAGTATGGCTACGAAAAAATCGGTGATTGGTTGGTCTCAACATATTTATCTAATTATTATAGAGAGGTTTTGGCCTACCTTGAAATTTTTGCCAAAATAGGTATAATTTATCCTGTATGGAAAAGGATGAAGGCTTTTATTTTATTCAGCTATTTTAACTATATCATAGTGCATATGAACTAATATACTTTTAAAAGTTGCATCATCGATATTCTCCAATAGGACATATTTTGGCATAGCCACGAATTGGTTTTGCATCAAAATAAATTGATGCCATGAAGATCCTGGATTTTGTTGAGAAATTTAAAGATGAAAAGGGGTGTAAAGAATACCTTAGAGTCTTAAGGATGAAAGAAGGGGTTGTCGTAACCATTGTGGAAGTAAGAAGCACTACTGGCTGACCTCTAAGTGGCAGTTCCAATGCGCATCATGTTCCTTTAGAACCACTTTAAAAAGTGGTACAGTGATGGAAAACTCCAACCTCTCGGTTTGTAAATGGTTCTTAATCATGTTCTTTGTGACATCGACAAAAAAGAGGATGTCTGCATGTGAGAGAAAACGTCAGATGGAACATAACAGATATAGCACAGTTTTATCTGTTATGCACCGTATTAGAGATCTTATGGGCAAACGGGATAATCTGTACCAGTTAAACGATATGATTGAATTTGATGAAGGCTATTTTGAAACACAAGTTAGCTAATAAGTCTGATCCAATCTCAAACGAGGAAAAGGAAGTCAACGGCAGTTAAATGTAGCCGTAATGGCAGAATCAATTCCTCTTGAAGACTGGATACCGGATAGAAAAGCTAATCATGTCGTTATTTTAAGATGAGTGTTTTAAAAGAACATTCGGCAGATGCAATAAATAATGTTGTAAAAGAGTCAATTAACGAAAAAAGCGTTTTTTGAAAGTCGAACTTTTCTTTAAGTTACGACTCATTTGGAATCAACGTTTTTGTATTGATGATAAAGTTATTAATAATGCATCTCGATAGAATTATTCAACTTAAAATATCGATGGAATTAAAATCGTGATCATAAGCTTCCGTTTCCGGAATCTTCTTAGGATCTATTCCTTCGGTTTGTGTAAAGTTAAAGACATTGTAGTACCTCAGGAACGGAGTCTTTTTCGTGCTCCCGGCTTTATCCAGAGTTTCAAGTAGTTTCCAGAAAACAACAAGCGTTGATTTCTCTCCTTTTCTTATGGTGCCACCAGGAGCCCTGGCTTGTTCAAGAGTCTTGTAGAAAAGAGAATCAAATTTCAGGCAGAGAAGCATCCAGAAATTGATTCCAGTGTAAGGACGTTTTGAGATCATGTTTCTATGCATCCCGTTTTGAGATCTCCAGGGGATACGCTATGGAACGACTCCGGGGTCACATTTTAAGTAAAAAATAAAATCCAATTAGCTAGTTGGCTTTTTTGGTTTTGGGTATTTGTAAAACATCCGGAAAATTTTGTAGAATTGATTCGGATTCGATACAGTTTAAACCTCTGACTTATTGTTAGGTCTTAGAGGAGTAATTAGGATAAATATGCCGATAGTCTGGCATATTTTCGGTTTTCAATGACCCTGTCCCACCAAAGGGCTATAATTAGCAAATTAATGAGCTGATTTGATTTTATCTGTTTATGCCAAAACCAGTAAGGCTTGCCGGTCGCCAATGCTTCGTAGCGGGTAATAAACTGATTAATAAAGTTGTTTTTGTTCAAAATGGAGGCAAAGGCCGAACCGCTAATGTATCTGTATATTGCTTTACGTTGTTCCGGTGTATTAAAAAATATTTCGAGAGGCGAGAAACCACCTTGTTTTGGGCGGTTGGTTACTGCATCGGGCAGCATCGGTTTAACCAGCTGTTTGTGAAGAAATTTTGATACCCCTTTCCCTTTCATGCACTCTTCAACGGACCCTTTGACGCGCAAATGCAGTGGAAGTTGCTGCAAAAATTGTGAGATCTTCAGGTCTGTGTACGAAAATGCGAGGTTAACATTGAAATACTCCGACATACGTGACGCCTTGAAAAGGATTACCTCGTTGACCGAGTGTCGCAGGTGAAGATGATAATTCCGGTTTAGGAAAAGTTCTTCGTAGGTTTCGAAATTAAAGGGATGATTTTCCAGATAGGTTTGTGCCGGAAAACCATCCGATGAAAACATCTTTTTTAATTGAAAGTCGTGAAAGCCGAAAGTTTCAGGCTCCATTATTTTAAGTACCTTCTGATTTTGAAAGTGCATCCGAAACAGGATGTTATCGTTATCGAAAATATGGTTATCACTCAGCCTGTCAAATAATTTTGAAAAAGGGATTAGTCCCGATTTTTTCATTTTATAATGCAGAGCGGTTTCCTGAATACCGGCTCCAAAGTATTGATCATTTCCATCGCCCCCAATAGTTACGGGTAATTCTTCGATACTTACCATTTTCATGACCGCATGATTGAGCATAAATCCGGACTCGGAGAATGGATCACCCAGGCTATCAATTATTTCGGGGAGAAAATCAATTTCAGTTCCATCCATGATATATTCGTGATGTTCCGCACCATACTGGTTGGCCATCATCCGGGCGTATGGAAGTTCGGATGCCTGGTTATCCTTAAAACCAATCGAATAGGTTTTTATCTTGCCTGAATACGCTTCGCTGGCCATCGCTAAATTTCCGCCTGAATCATATCCGCCGCTGAGCAAAACGCCTACTGATGAGGCATCTCCAATTCTGAGGGTAAGGGAATCTTTTAACAGTTGACTATAGTTCTCAAGTGCTTCTTCGAGTGGAGTTTCCTTACGGTCGGTTTGCAATATTTCTACATATTCAAAGAGTTTTTCAAACCGGAAACCCTCTTTGGTTAAGGAGAGTATTTCTCCGGCAGGAACTTTGCTGACTCCGGAGAGCGCAGTATTCGGGGCTGGAATATACCCGATTTTCAGAAATGTTGTTATTCCCTTCAGATCAGGTTCTGCCTTAAAATTTCGGAATTTGAACAATCCCTGATAGGAATCGGTGAAGAAATCCTTTGTGAAATAGATCATCCTACCTTCACCGTTTCGATCCCGAATAATCGTGGTTTTATCTTTTTCGAAAAATATCACCGTAAACTTTCCGTTTAACCGGCGGCATCCCCTTACTCCTTCACGGTCGATCAGTTCAAAGACCAGGTCAGCGCTGTTCCCGGTAAAATAGTTCAGAGATTGGCGTAACTCTTTGATATTATATAATTTCTCACTGAGAAACAACGATCTGTGGCCCCTTTCCGCTTCCTGATATCCATCATTGAAAGTATTTTTCCTCCTCTGAGGAGCAATTTCAATGGTTAAATTTTGCTCAATATTGAGTGAACAGTCAAACAGTCCATACATATTGCAGGATATTTAATTTTTTATTGTTTATAAGATAAGAAACAGAGGGTCAGTTTCTTTGTTTCCAGACGGTATAAAACTGACTGGTGAATGCTAACGGCAAAATGTCGGCGATGAAACAATCAAATTTTTGCAGGAAAAGGAAATGTCGGCAAATGAACGAAAAAGGGAATACATTTTGAATGAAGTCGCCAGATTTTTTTCTGGTGATCATAAATCCATTGTTTTGGGCTAATTGTGAAAGTTTTTTCATGGTGAAAAACTGCAAATGGTCCAAATGATCGGCAGAGCTTTGGTCGGTACTGCCTTTATACCCCAAAGAATATTTAATCTTTAAAGCAAATCTGGAAACCAGACTTTCACCCTTCACTATCTGTAGAAGGGGTTTTGTTATCACCATTTCCCTGGGGCCAAATCCATTGGGAACAGTTACGATCGCAATTCCGTCTGTTTTTAATAATTTCAGGAAGTTGGCTACCAGTCTTCCCGGGTCGGTGAGATGCTCCAGGACCTCACTACAGATAATTACGTCATACTTTTCAGATTCAACGGGGTTAAACTGCTCAATATTTAAAACCTTGAATTGCAATCCAGGGGTGGCTCCGAAATTGGCATTGGCAACCATAATCGTTTTTTCGCTGATGTCGATCCCGGTTACCCGAAAGCCACTTCGGGCCAATTGGTAGCTGATATTTCCATTTCCACAGCCAATGTCAAGAATTTCAAGTTGTTTGCTATTTTTTTCAGAAACGTGATCAGAGACAAATTTCAACCTTTTAATATCTTCGGCTTTTTGGTACAAAGTGTAATTTTTGAATTCCATTTTTCAACGTTTTCATTATCATGTTAAATCCCATTCCTTTCCCAATATATTTTATCCTCTTTAAAATACATCCGGTATCAGGGCACTGAAGATAGAATTTTTACCTTCAGAATATATCTCCATTTCTATGCTGATATGACTATGGAAGTAGTTTTAGCAAAGGTAATGAATCTTATTGAATTAAGAACCTGCAGCGCAGATTCAAATCTATGTATAGGAGACATAAAAATAACCTCCATAGTCAAATAGAAATCCGAATTTATCAGCTGTTTGTTGAGGGAAGGATAGAAATTTCAAATTTAGGATTGCATGGTCAGAACATAATGATTCACAATTAGTCGCTTACCCTCTACTTCGTTTTTATCTATTCTCAGGATATATAGATCCTTGTTTTATCAATTTTGAGTCGTATTTATATCAGTTTTAGTTAGGAAAAGGGAATTTTTCAGTTCCTGATGTGCCGGATATAAAATGAATCCGGCCTCCCGGAGGATCTTTCGCAATCAACTTACTCTTCCATTGCTTCCCTGAGGGCCTTTTTTAATGACCTGACCCCTTTTTCCAGTTGGTCGATGTCATCACTTCCGAAAAATTCATTCAGGTTATCGTTTTCGTAGGATTCAACTACGTTAATTCCTGGGTAGATCCTCCCTTTTTTATATTCAAGAGTTGTCTCCAGATTCTCAATTTCGCCCTTAAGCAAATGCAGTTTTACAGTCCTGACCTTTGATTTATTCTCCTGTTTCAGGATCTCAATCGCTTTAAGTGTTTCGATGTAGTTTCTCATGTTGATTCTGTATTGATGTCCAATGATTAACTTTATTCCTGATACCCTAATTTACAAAATTTTCCTGAATAATTCTGAATAAAGCGGAAGAATCATTCTGACACAGAACACTCCAAAGCTCCCAAACCGGAATCCTGTTGAAATTGTATTTTTTTACCGATTATTTTGTATCTTTAGTAGGATTGAAAAGTGGTTATGGAGAAATACTAAACCTCCTCAGGAAGCGGGATTTCAATAACAAATGTCTGACGATGAAAACTATTCTGTTGCTATTCTGCAAAGCACTGCTCATTAGCATCCTTTTTGTCCATCCTTCACTTTATGCCCAAAAGGTGAAACCGTCAAAGAATTTGCCAACCATTGAATCCCACTCGCCGGGACAATGTGAGTATTATGTTATTTTATTAACCGGAAACGGAGGGTGGAGGAATCTGGTCCAATCGGTTACCCATTATCTGAATTTTAAAAATGTATCCGTTCTGGCAATCAATACCAAAAAATACCTGTGGTCTGAAAAAAATCCCGCTCAGATAGGGTGTGATCTTGAATCCTTGATGGACCGGTGTACCTGCAAATGGGGTCAAAAGAAAGTCGTATTCATGGGCTATTCGATGGGGGCAGAAGTATTGCCCTTTGCTTTTGATTGCATGAAAGATAATTACCGGGACGAAATCACCGATCTGATCTTAATCGGCCCATGGCAAAAGGTGACATTTAAAGTTAAACTGAAGGATTATTACCTGGAAGTAAACAAAGGGACCGATCTTTACACGGAACTGCTGAAGATCAAAACGAAAAAGGCCTATATCATCTGTGATGATAATCCGTTTTCCATCTGCCGCAAAGATTTGGACGGAGTGATCGATCACGATTTTTTAAGTGGCGGTCACCATTTTGGAGGTGACTATAAGACTCTTTCAAGACTTATTGGCAAAAGATTAAATCTGGAATAAAAAGCTATCCGGGTAACGGGATAAAATAAAGTGGCCAATATTTCACCTCGGGGATCCGTGTTCACAAGGAATGACCATTTCTGGCTAATCGGTTTTGTTGTGTGTTAGGAAGATCAGAGACCCCTCTTTATAAAATCTTTATACTTTTCCCCGATTATTAATAATCCCCTTATAAAAGGATGTGTTCCTTTGGGCATTCAATTTTCATCCTGCCATGCCGGGTGAAAAACAAATTTTTTCATTAATGGATTTTTTATAATGGCCCGTGATTTAGACACATCTGTATTGGTTGGAAAGTTAAAGAATATATTCATCGGCAGGGCTAAGACCCTTCAGGATAAATCGATATTTCATAAACTCTCGTTGGTAGCTTTTTTTGCCTGGATAGGACTGGGAGCCGATGGTATTTCATCTTCATGTTACGGACCAGAGGAAGCATTCCGAAACCTGGTTGGCCATCCGATGCTGGCCATTTTTGTTGCATTGGGCACTGTTTTTACTATTTTTATCATCAGCTCGAGTTACAGCCAGATCATTAAACTTTTCCCGCATGGAGGTGGAGGGTACCTGGTAGGCAGTAAGCTTATCTCCCCTACTGTTGGAATGATATCGGGATGTGCACTGATCATTGATTATGTTCTTACCATAACGATCTCCGTGTCTGCCGGCTCGGATGCCCTGTTCAGCTTTCTTCCTGAGTCGGTGCAGATGTTTAAGCTGGCAGTGGCAATAGGGGGCGTTTTCCTGCTTATTCTGCTGAACCTTCGAGGGGTCAAAGAGTCCGTAATGTCGCTCACTCCAATCTTTGTCGTATTTATGGTCATGCACGTTTTTGTAATTGTCTACGCAATAGCATTACAGGCCGGCAATTTTCAGACCGTATTTCACGAAACCTCGAATCAATTACACTCATCGGTGCTGGAGGTTGGTAAATTAGGAACGTTGTTTTTAATCCTGAAGGCCTACAGCATGGGTGCCGGTACCTTTACCGGTATTGAAGCGGTCAGTAACGGGATGCCAATTCTGCGCGAGCCCAGGGTGAAAACTGCCAGAAGAACGATGGTTTTAATGGCCATCTCCTTATCCTTTCTGGTGTTGGGATTAATGATTGCCTATGCGTTATACAATGTTCAGATCAGTGCGACGAAGACCCTGAATGCGGTTTTATATGATAGTGTTACTGCCGGATGGTCCCCTTTCTGGTCCAAAAGTTTTATTGGCATTACCCTCGTTTCGGAAGCTGCTTTATTATTCGTGGCAGCACAAACCGGGTTTATTGATGGGCCGAGAATCATGGCAAACATGGCCCTCGACCGTTGGTTTCCAAAGAAATATGCCTCTCTCAGCGATCGGCTGGTTACCATGAACGGGGTGTTTCTTATGGGCCTTTCAGCAATTGTGCTTATCGCTCTTTCCCGGGGTTCAGTCACCTTCATGGTTGTACTTTACAGCATCAATGTCTTTATCACTTTTTCGATTTCGCAACTTGGGATGGTAAGGCACTGGTGGATTGAACGAGTCAAGCTAAAACATTGGAGAAGAAAGCTGGCAATAAACGGGATCGGTTTTATCCTGACCTCTTTTATCCTGGTTTCGGTAACAATTATCAAATTCACCGAAGGGGGCTGGATCACCCTGGTTATTACCGGTCTGTTTATTCTGCTTGCAATTAATATTAAACGTCATTATTTTACAACAACCAAGCGTTTCATGAAAGTCCGTCAAAGGGCAATTATAGACCTTCATGAGGCACTTGAACATTCGCAGTTTCATGAACTACATCCCGATACAGCTTCGATACAGTTCAACCCTGAAGCAAAAACTGCTATTGTGCTGGTCAAAGGGTTTGGAGGCACAGGACTTCATACCTTTCTGAGGATCAATGAGAGTTTTAAGGGAATTTACCAGAATTTCATCTTCATACGTGTAGGCATCGTAAACTCCAAAGTCTACAAAGGTTCGGAAGAACTGGATCATTTCAAGGCTTCAGTGAAGGAGGACGGCCGGAAATATGTAACGATCGCCAATCAATTTGGGTTTTACGGCAAAAGTATCTGGACCATTGGAACCGATCCGGTTGATGAGGTCTATAAAATGGTCAAGAAAATTATGCCACTGCTTTCCAACCCGACCTTCTTTGGAGGTCAGATGGTCTTCTCAAAAACATTTGTCATGTCTCAATTACTTCACAACCATACTATTTTCTCGATTCAAAAACGATTCTTTAAATTTGGAATACCAATCGTCATATTCCCGATTAAGGTGGATTAAGATTCACCAAAAACGTTAAATGGAATAGCGTTACCAGGTTCTGACAGAATAGATTAGCAGATACTCCGTGGAGCTGAGGTGAAAATATTTCCAGGCTGTTCCGAAGAATCAAATAAGAATTGGGAAAAGAGTCCCCAATGGGAGTTTACGTTCGGAGATCAGTAGCCAATATTAACCTGGGCCGGATCTGCCCCCATCGTTACCAGTTGATATTTAATTTGTTCCGAAAATCCGCCTGGGCCGCAAATATAAAAAGAGCGATGAATGTCTGGAATATGTTTCCTCAGAAAGTCCAGATCAACATGCCCGGATAAAAAGTTCTCTTTGTTCTCCCTGGTAAGAACATTGACATAATTCTTACCCAGGATTTGTCTTAATTCTTCGGATAAAAAGATCTCCTGCTCCGTTTTATTTACAAAAAACAAACGAGTTTCAGCCAGATTCTGAGCACCTTTCAATTGACGCAAAAAAGAGACAAAGGAGGTGATCCCGGTGCCGCCCGCAATAAAAATGCCTGGCCCCAGATTGCTGTAAGAATCCCATGGATCACCGATAATGAGTTTATCCCCCTCCCTAAGATTTGATATGGCTAAAGTGATCCCTTTATGGGCGGGATAAACCTTTATAATTAATTCAAGGTAATCATCACTAATCAAACTTGTCAGGGTAAAGGGTGCCAGGTCGCCATAGAATCGAGGTAAGTCAAGGGTAACTTCAACAGCCTGACCAATATCGAATGAATAAAATGGAGGTTTCTCCAGAGTCAGGCAAAGGACATTGGCAGTTAACCAATCCATTTTCAATATTTTAACTGAACAGGGCATTAAAAGAACTTAGCAATTACCCCTGCAATACTTTGCAATTGTTTCAACATGAATGCGCGTGGTATTCAGAACCGGGATGCCTCCATACGTCTCCTGGTCCAGAATTAGCGGGAATTCGGTGCATCCAAGAATCAGAGAATCAATTTGTTGCTCACGAACCATTTTGCCGGTGATCTCAATTAGAAGCTGCCGCGTTTCTTCCCTGAAAATTCCCAGTTCAATTTCACTAAATAATTTATAATTGATCAGCGCTTTATCCTCCGCGTCAGGCATAACCACTTCGATACCGTGTTTTTTAAATACATCCGGGTAAAAGGAGGCTTCCATCGTAAAACCGGTTCCAAATAATCCGGTTCTTTTCAGCCCTCTTTCGAGACATTCATCGCGGGTAGCCTCTACAATACTGATTAAAGGGATTCCGGCTGCTGCTTTTAGCCGGTCAAACAACAGGTGCGGAGTATTGGCGCTGAGCGCTGCAAATTCAGCCCCGGCAAGCTCCAAACCCTTAATCTTTTCCAACAGGTAAGCGGTGGCCATGTCATAATCCTTTGCTTTCATCAACGCCAGAAATTCCGACATATTCACACTGTAAATAATAATCTCGGGATAATTCAGGTCCCCATCATTAGTCTTAAAGGCATTGATAAGTTCTTTGTAATAGTCAATTGTCGCTTCTGGTCCCAGACCACCTATGATTCCGATCTTTTTCATCTTTATTTTATTTATAGTACAGGAAGAATCACCAGACCGTAATAAATTGCCAGGCTCTAATTTCCATGATTTATGGCTCAGATATATAGTTTTCGAACTCCATAAAAATGTACGGTTTCCTTCTGAAATCGGAGCAAATTTAATTTAAAAAGATCATAAAAAGACTATTGTGTCTTTTTATGATCTTTTTAAATTAAAGGATACGGAGCAGTGATCGGTTGGGCTCTGTAAAAAGGATAGGATTTTTGCAGGATGTCGGTACCGGAATTTATAGGCCTATCTTAAAAAAAGTCACAAAAGTGAGTTATTTTCTCAGATGATAGGCTTTGGGTTGTGTAAAGGCGCGTAACCCAACAACCGATAAGGTACTTCCAAAACCGCTGTGATTCCTTCCACTCCAGGGAAGCGCTGCGCTCACCCGGTCGCAACAATTCCAGTAGACGGTTCCTGCATTCAGCTGGCTCTGCATTTTAGCTGACCGCTCCTGGTCCGAACTAAAGACTGCAGCCGTGAGTCCATATTGCGAATCATTCATTAAGGCAACCGCTTCTGAATCATTTTCGACCTTCATAATTCCTATAATCGGGCCAAAAGATTCTTCCTTCATGACATCCATTTCATGGGTAACGTCAACCAAGACAGTGGGCTCGAAATAATTTCCGGGACCTTCAACGGGCTTGCCGCCGCAAAGTAACCGAGCTCCTTTGGACAACGCGTCATTAACCTGTCCGGCTAAAAAAGATGGTTGTTCCTTTCTGGTTAAAGCGCCGATATAGACATTCTCCGCAGCGGGACTCCCTATCTTAAAAGACTTCACTTCTGCGACAAAAGCTTCAACATAGGCATTGTAGACCTTTTCGTGCACATAAATCCTTTCAACGGCACAACAGCTCTGACCGTTGTTGTAAAATGCCCCGTCAGCGGTATTTGCAGCTACTGTTTTGATATCGGTAACATCATCTGCAACGTATAACGGGTCTTTTCCTCCAAGTTCAAGACCACAAGGTTTCATTTTTGTACTTACCCGTTCATAGATATATTTCCCGGTCTTGTAGGAGCCGGTGAAGAAATAACCGTCCAGAGGGGTATCAAGCAATAGCTCGCCCACCTCTTTGGCGCCAACTACGCATTGAAAAACATTTTCAGGGACACCGGCTTCATGAAGGTATTTTTCAATCTGCAAACCGGTTAAGGTGGCCAGTTCCGAGGGTTTATAGATCACCCCGTTGCCGGCTAGCAATGCCGGAACAAATACATTCGTACCTACCAGGTAGGGATAGTTCCAGGCTGAAATATTGCAAATCACCCCTAATGGTTCATATACAATCTTTTCGCAGGTTGGTCCGTCAGCCACCATCCACTCATCGCCCAATGCAGCCGAAGCATTAGTTGTGAGCCACTCAATCCTGGCACATGCTCCGTTTACTTCATTTATAGCTTGTTGCAATGGCTTGCCCACCTCGCTGGTTAATATTTCAGCATTTGTCCGGATATTCGACTGAAGCAAGGCCGCAAAATTCGTAAGGATCGAAATCCGTTCAGCGAGCGGAACCTTTGCCCATTGTTTCTGCCCCTCTTTTGCCGCAGCTATTTTTTGAGAAATGCTTTGCTGATCATCAGTATTCACGGTTGTGATAACATTGTTGGTAGCCGGGTTGATGATATTCATAGTTTAAATTTTATGGCTTGCTCAAGGAACCATCCTCTGATATTCTGAGAAAGCGGGTTTATTTCTTTATTTTCAATACGTTCCGGATGCCATTGAATGGCAATCAAAGGAGAACAGTCGCGCTGATCTTTCCATTCAATCCCTTCAATAATGCCATCTGCGGAATAGCAATTCACCTGAAGCGCTTCAGCCACCTGACCTATTGCCTGATGATGAGCGCTGTTTGCCAATCCTCCCTCAACATCGCATATCCTTTTGAGCAAAGTGGAATTTTCCAGATTTACCCGATGTATAAAATCGATGCCACCCATATTCCGGTGATTATTCCGGCCTGACGCCTCAAGGTCAGCGATCAGGGATCCGCCAAGGGCAACATTAATCAGTTGCAACCCGCGGCAAATACCCAGAACCGGCATCTTTAAAGAGAGCGCCCTTTTAAACAGGTCAATCTCAAACTGATCGCGGATTCTGTTCCAACTTTCGGGTTGATTTGGATAGTTTGTCACTTCAGGCGCGAAGAAAAAAGGGTCAATATCAACTCCCCCAGTGAGGAGCAATCCATCGCAGCGGTCAAGATCCTCCCGATTTTGTTGATCCCAGAATAACTCAACGACCTCAACGACTTCATTTCCACCCAATATCCAGGCGGGAAAATTGGGATATTTGGTCTCTGAAAAACTGACCCCTATTTTAATTGTTGTTCCCATGGGCTATAAAGCGCTTAGATACAAGGTTTTAAAATCCTCCCTGCTAACCGGCTTTGGATTATTGGGGTGGGCAAAATCGGCAAATGCCAGATCTGCAAGGGTTTCAATATGTTCTTCTTTCACCCCGATTCCACCAAGAGTGTTAGAGATTCCGAGGCGGTCATTCAGATCAAACAAATAATCCACGACACCTCCCCCCGTTTCATTCTTCACCCCTAAGGCTTTGGCCATCCGCACAAACCGGTCTTCAAATCCTGCAATATTAAACTGCATACCATAAGGCAGGTTTACGGCATTTGCAAGGCCATGATGGGTATCGAGAAGGCTCGATAACGGATGGGCCAGCGAATGAACAACGCCCAGCCCCTTTTGAAACGCGATGGCGCCCATCATTGAGGCGAGCAGCATATTGGATCGCGATTCGATATCCGGATTTTTAACGGCAGTTTCGATCGATTGTGAAATCAACCGCATTCCCTCGAGCGCAATACCATCGCAGAGCGGATGGTAGTTTTTGGCCAGAAAAGCCTCCATATTGTGCGTCAGGGCATCCATTCCGGTTGCTGCGGTGATAAACGGAGGGAGTCCCATGGTCAGTAATGGATCTGCAAAGACAATCTTTGCGAGCAATTTGGGGGAGAAGAGGATTTTCTTCTGATGAGTCTCATCATCGGCAATAATGGCCGAACGACCCACTTCGCTGCCGGTCCCGGAGGTTGTGGGAATGGCAATAAACGGCGGAACATCATTGGTAACAAAGATATCCCCTCCGATCAGATCATCATATTTGAACAGATCTTCCCGGTGATTAATACGCAGCAGGATGGCCCGGGCCACATCAATTGCAGCCCCGCCACCGATTCCGATGATGCAGTCACACTTCCCGTTATCATATGCTTCGGTCCCCTTATAAACGTCACTTTTGACCGGATTTTTATGCAGGTCATGAAATATAGTTACCTGAAATCCTTTGGTTTCGAGGTCGGAAACGATCTGTTTGAAAAAATCAAGCCCCGCAATGGTTGGATCAGTAGATATCAATGGTCGTTTAAGCCGGTTGTTCCCAAGGTATCCGGGTAACTCAGCAATCACACCCGCTCCAAAGCGGATTGTAGTTGGAAAATTAAACTGTGAAATTGACATGATGAATGTGATTATTTTATTGAATGTTGTGTTATAAATTAAGCAGGCAAAATTAAGTAATCGGAAAGATATAATGTACTATTTAAAATACTGATTTTCTCTTTTTTGACCCCTCTAAATCTCCCGCATTCTGAAAAATACCTTCCTTTTAATCCCCTCCTCTGAATGGGTTGGGGAGGTCGGGGGAGGTCAAAATAGGAAACAAATAATTACGACATTAAATTGTTCTTATTACTTATCAAAACAGAATAACAAATCCTGGTTATTCCAGATTTTTTAATCCTGTCAAGGATTTGATGTGGTTAGAAAATCGTTCATTGACAAGGTTTCGTTCCGTACGGTATGAACTATTCAAAGTAAATATTTATTCTACCCCTGTTTAGTGCCTGCATCCGAATCTGAGCCAGGATCTGTTTCCCGGTAAAGTAAAACTGAAAGTTTAAGATAGTGATCAGATAATTTCAAAATATCGTTTTGTTTCCCAGTCGGTTACAACCTTTGCGAACTGTCTTACCTCCCAGTCGCGGGTTTCAGCAAAGTGATTCACAAATGTTTCTCCGAATAATTCCCGGGCCACAACCGAATTTTTCATTGCCAGGTTGGCCTCTTCGAGGCTTTTGGGAAAACGACCATGACTTTCATCCCTGTAGCCGTTACCGGTGGTGGCCTCCTGCAAGGGAATGCGGTTCTTAATGCCATAAATTCCTGAAGCCAGACAGGCGCTTAGTGCAAGGTAGGGATTCGTATCACTCCCCACAACTCTGGTTTCGAGGCGGCACGATTTACTCCCGCCTGTGATAGCACGCAGTGCCACAGTCCGGTTATCGACGCCCCAGGTTACGGTGGTCGGTGCCCATGCCCCCTCAACCAGCCGCTTGTAGGAATTTATGGTGGGTGCCACCATTGGGAGGATATGGGGCAGGCAGTAGAGCTGTCCGGCCAGGTAATGCTGCATCGTTTCGCTCATTTGGTGAGGTTTGGAGGCATCGTGGAAAACATTGGTATTTCCCTTCCATAACGACTGATGGACGTGTCCGCTGCAGCCTGGCAGGTTCTCGCTGATCTTGGCCATAAAACTGGCCAGAATGCCGTGTTTGTAGGCAATTTCCTTGACTGCAGTCTTGAATAATATGGCATTGTCAGCTGCGAATAAGGGATCGCTGTAAGTTATTGCGGCCTCGTATACTCCGGGGCCCGTTTCGGTATGCAATCCCTCGAGTAAAATATCAAACTGTTTTAGCTGATCGAACAGGGCTGAGAAGAAGTCATTTCGTCCGCTGCTTCTCAGGATGGAATAGCCGAACATTCCGGGGGTTAGCGGTGTGAGATGCCTCCCCTCCTTTTGGGCAAAACTTTGGGGTGTCTCCGAAAAATTGAACCACTCAAATTCCTGGGAGCATTTGGCTTCAAAACCGGCCCTGGCGACATCATCAATCACTTTATTCATCAGTTGACGAGGGCAAATTGCCAGAGGTTCACCCGTTGAATCGATGAATTCCCCCAGGAAAAATGGGAGTCCGTTTTCCCAAGGAATTTTCCGGAAACTATCCAGACTAAGCCTCACTTTTGCATCGGGGTAACCACTATGCCAACCGGTATAGCTGGAATTATCATAGGCCTGATCGGTCATGTCCCAACCAAAAATCACATCACAGAACCCAAGATTACTTTGAGCAACAGAGAGAAATTTTTCGCTTGACATGTATTTACCTCTCAATACCCCGTCAATATCGGCCACTGCAACTTTTACCCTTCCTGAGGGATGGTTGCTTACATAATTAAATATCTCCGCGTGACTCATTTTTTAAAAATTTTAAACAACAGAAAAAAGAAAAGCAAGATACTAAAATAATAAATAGCCAGGTGCCAGTTGTACACACTCAGGGACACAATGCAAACGATACTCAGTACCAGTGCTATAATCGGGGTGGCCGGATAAAAAGGGACACGGAATGGCCTTCTCATTTCAGGTTCACTTCTTCGCAGCTTAATCACGGAGAGCATAGACAAAGCATATAAAGTAAGTGCGCCAAATACCGAGATGATGATAATCTCATCTGTTTTTCCCGTGCACAGGATAATAATGCCGATGATGGAATTAAAAATAAGGGCGTTGGCCGGTGTTTGGAAACCTGAATGGACCCGTCCGAGAAACCGCGGAGCATTCCCGATTTTTCCAAATTCAAAAGTCGCTCGGCCACTTGCCAGGATCAATCCGTGAAAAGAGGCAACCAGACCAAATAAACCAATGCCAATCAGTAACTTATAAAATAGATGGTCTGAAGCGAAGACATGTCCCAGGGCCAGTGGAAGCGGGGAATCAGAGCTGCTGCCATCCGGTGCAAAAACGATGGACTCCCAGCCTCCGATACCGATGGAAGCCACGAATACGAGCATACATAAAATAACCAGGGTGAGCAATGCCCATCCAAAACCTTTCAAAATATCTTTTTGCGGATTGATCGTTTCTTCGGCTACGTTCGCCACCCCTTCGATTCCAAGGAAGAACCAGATGGCGAAAGGGATGGCGGCAAATGCCCCGCTCCAGCCATGAGGAAACGGATTCTGCGTAAAATGGGAAACCGAAAAATGGGGAAGTGTGAGCGTCGAAAACAGGATCAGTTCACCAACGGCCAAAACGGTTACTGCAAGTTCAAAATTGGCTGCCGCCTTTATTCCATAGATGTTTAATGCAGTAAAAACGACATAAATACTAATTGCGGAGACCAGCACGGGGACCTGCGGAAAGGCAAGGTGAAAATAGGCCCCGATGGCTATGGCTATCGCAGGGGGAGCAAACACAAATTCGATGATCTGCGCCAGACCGGCAATAAATCCGATATTCTGTTTGAAAGCCCGCTCGGCATAATCGTAGGCCCCTCCGGCCTTGGGAATAGCACATGCCAGTTCAGCATAAGAAAAACTAAAGCAGGAATAAAGTACAATAACCAACACCGTTGCAAGGGCCATTCCTAATGTACCCCCTTTCTCGAGCCCCAGATTCCATCCAAAATACATCCCTGAAATTACATATCCGACTCCTAGCCCCCAAAGCAATAAAGGTGTTAAAGTTCGCTTAAGTGTCCCTTTTATCATACTATAAATTTAAATATTTATATAAATATCCAATGCACCCCCTATATTTTGCATCTTTTGGCCAAAGATAAGATAGTTTTTTTGTTTCGTTGAAAATCTCAGCAAGAATTTCCAGGCTTATATTTAGGTCAAAGAAAGATTTGGCCGAATCAAAAATACTTTGGATATTGCACCTTAATCTTAGGAGTCGGAAACGACGACCTGTTACTTAGAAATAACAAGTGATGTTGAATAAAGCAGAAAAAGGTTACCAGTATGAGCTAGAATTTTCAGTCCGTGATTATGAATGCGATTTACAGGGGATTGTGAATAACGGAGTTTATTTAAATTACTTCGAACATGCCCGGCATAGCTTTCTGATCACCAAAAAGATCGACTTTGCAGCACTTCATAGAGAAGGGGTTGACCTAGTTGTCTCCAGAATTGAAATCGACTACAAGCGCTCACTCACCAGCGGAGATCTTTTTGTGGTGCGGATAAATACCCTGAGTGAAGGGCAATTAAGATTGGTCTTTGAACAGGATATTTTTAAATTGCCTGATTATAAGCTGGTAGCGCATGCAAAAGTAATCGGTGTTGGCATCCGGAATGGCAGACCACTGCGATTGACCGACATTCCGGGATTTAACGAACTTTTATAACAGATGGAATATCTTCCCCTTATCAGTACCGTCGCATTTTTGAATCTGCTGGCAGTGATCAGCCCGGGGCCCGATTTTGCAATGACCGTGCGAAATTCACTAAGCTACTCACGTCGGGCAGGAATCTATACCAGTCTGGGAATCAGTCTGGGACTTGGGATTCATCTGACCTATTGTGCTGCGGGGATCGGTTATCTGATCTCTTCATCCGCTCTGCTGTTTTCAATTATTAAATTGCTTGGCGGAGGCTACCTGGTCTATATGGGGATTGGCTCCATCCTTGCAAAAGGCTCACGATTAGAATTGAATGAGGAATCGGCAGGTCGGGACCTCTCCCGATTCCAGGCATTTAGAATGGGGTTCCTTACAAATGTGCTAAATCCCAAAGTAACCCTGTTTTTCCTGAGCCTTTTTACCCTTGTAATCAATAATTCAACTCCAAATATTATCATCTTAACCATCTCCCTGATTATTATTGCCACAGCGCTTGTCTGGTTCACTGTGGTTTCGATTTTCTTCACACACCCTAAAATTCAGAAGGGATTCCTTAAGTATGAGAAAATTATCAACCGCACCTTAGGGGGATTTCTGATATTTCTGGGAATAAAGATAGCACTTACTCTCCGTTAGACCTATATCGGTCATTGACTGGAGTATATAGGTTTTCATGACCTGTGGAGTTAGTGAATATTGCAATCATCAATTGAAAAGATGATCGCGTTATTCAATTTATCCAGATAATTTCGGATGCATAATTTCCGTTCATCTTTTTAACTTCAATACCCCTATCCATAAGTTCCGCCCCTGTCATTGTTGTGTTCTGCTCAACTCTGTCCTCGAAAGTGAGGTGGTATGTTGCACTTTTTTTGAGGCCTCTTAGTTTGATCAGCTTTGCTTCGGGAGCTTTTTCTGAAGGTTTGAAAATCAAAACAGAACCTTTGTTTAACGAGGTATTGAAATATTCAACGCCATCCCAGTTTATCCCATCGGGTACAGGCAGTATATGATACACCTCGGCAGGATAATCTCCCACTTTTAACCCTCGCAGAATTGGCCTTTGCTTCGATTTATACAAGGGCCAGTGTTTTTTCACCCCCTCAATCTGATTGGGAGTATAAACACACCAGTTCGTGGCCATATTGGCACCCATAAAGCCGGTCCTCAGAATATAGCTAACCCATTGCGGCGAATCGTTGATAGTACCGCCATCGGGTGTATATCCGCCATTATTGGGTACCTCGCCGTGAGGTCCCAGATTCATCCCAATATCAGTTTTAATCTGCACCGGATTAATCATAAATGAACAGGAATAGAACGATTCGCGGTGATATTCGGGCCCGCCTGAATCCTCGTTTGTAAACACGGAGATGCGTTGCAGGGTTGTAAAATCCTTTAATAATCCACCGTTTCCGCAATGTTCATAACGGAAGTCGGGGCGGTTTGCAATCATATAGTCAAGGATCTCCAGAAGAGCGGCATGGCTTAAGTAGTTAAATTTGGCTTCGAGGAGCATATCGCTTCTCCAGTAATCGTAATGCCAGTTGTCATACCTGGTTAGCAGAGCGTTTTTCTCCTTCTCTTTTCCGGCCTCAGTGCTGATATCGTTCCACTCGAAGGTGAAATTCATGTACAGTGAAAGCTTTTGCTTATTGCGATGAACAATATCTCCGGCAGTCATCCCATGGGGCCATTTGATGGAATCGGGTTTCCAGTAGGCGTATCTTTTAAAATTGCCTTTAGTCCAGTCTGTTCCCGCGCCCTCGAGCCAGTCGATGTCAATTTTTCCCAGTTCCGCACCCCATTCGGCTACCGGGTATTTTTTATAGTATTCGGTCAGCTGGGCTTCGTTACCCGGAATGCAATATTCGATTAATGGTTCACCCGGATTATTCTTCAAGGTTGGGGTAATCTTGTAATTCCAGAACCACCGTTTCATTTTATTGCTGCCGTCATCGGTATTCCCAACATAGGTTCCGAAGAAAACTGCCGGCACCTTAAATACTTTTCCATCCCCGATAGTTACCGAGGTGGTGTCCCACAAATACGATTTATAGCGGATGGTCAGTGGATCAGAGCCGGTAGTATTTCTGAAAGCTCCAAAACTCCACGCATATCCGATATATAACCCATGTCTTGAATTGACGTCCAAAATCTGAAACGGAAGATGGCTGTTTATCCCTTCCGGGGAAGCGCCATTGGCATCATTCGAAAGGTAGTAGGAGATGGTATCGTTTTTCCCAATCAGATCGGCATTTACGATCGGTTTATCCTTTGGCGATTTATTCCCGAGATACCTCCCTTTATTGAATCGCCAGAGCGTTGTCATTGAATCGGCTGTCAGATTGATGTTTGCAGAGATAACATCGGCGTCCTGGAATGAGATATCAGCACCTGAATTATTTGTAATCGTAACTGAGTTTTCAACCGGACCCACACCTGTCCGGGCTTCCCATACCGATTCCAGCCGAAGCTTGGGGATTTCACTCTCAAAGTAAAGGGTCAGTCTGGTTCCGCCGGATTTTTCAACTTTTGCAACCTTGTATTTCCAGTCCGGATGGCAGCAGGCATTTCCAATTTTCACCTTAACAGGAAATGGCATTTCCGAGGATTCCCTGATCCAGTTCCACCCGTTGACACTATTTCTAAGTTCATAAACTGCTGGATGGTTGTTTGTTACCCCTATCGTTATTTGGGTATCCTCTGTTTTTAGCGTCCAGTTTGGGGTTGGCAGCCGCAGCTGGGGGTATGCAGATTGCATGAAGAGAGTTGCGATTATCAAAGGAACGAATTTTATCATAAACAGCGGATATCGATGAAATTGAAAATATTTGGATCAATGCACCCTTAGTCTTAATCAAAGAGTATTATTTGGGTAAGGGCTTTTATTATAGGACTATTGGTTAATTAAATGAATTCACCTGCTCCGGGTGTACTTCTGTTTGCCGGTAAACGTATAGGCATAACCAACACTCAATACCCCTGCACCGGTGTTGTTTTTGCCTATTCCGGTCGATTTTTGAATTGTCAGAAATCCATAATTTCCACCACCCTCGATAAATATTCGCTGGTTTTTGTCTATAGCGTAGGAAATACCGACATACCCGTCAATACCTACATTGAATGTGTTTAGCTGGTTCTTTATATTTACTGTGGTATCATTGGGCTGGGTGATAGTTTGTCCGTAAAAGGTCAATGGAGTCTTCCCCTGATTATCCGTATATATGGTACTTGTTCCGCCACTGATTACCTGATGAGCGCTAAGTAAATACCCTGCAAAAGGGCCAACTGCGGCATAAATCCTGAAGGGACTCCTTTTGTTTATTTTCCAGGTGTATTTTGCCAGAATAGGGACTAACAGGTAATCGAGCTTTGCTTCACTCTTAAATTTAGAATAGAGATAAGCGTTTGCTGGAAACATGGCTGCAAATTGTGCAGGAATTGTTTCAGCCTGCAGACCACTTTTTTGTCCACCCTGGGAGGAATACTGCAACTCCACAGCTATTGAAAAAGGTTTGGTGACGTGATATTCCCAGTAAATTCCTCCATCGGCTCCATACCGGGAGGAATAACCCACACTTAGCGGATCTGAGCTTTTGGTTGTAAGATTGGGGATGCTGAACCCACCTTTTGCTCCAATGGTGATTTGCTGGGAATAAAGATTGCCGGTTAGGATAAATAGCACAGCAATTGTCAATAGAAGAGCACTTTTTTTCATCTTAAAATAATTTATTGGTTAATAAATTGAACTCAATACATGAAAAAAATTAGCCAGTCAGCCTGAAAACGTTAACAGGAACCAATATGAGAAGGATGTTCCTGACAGGCTTCCGGCTTGAAAAAATTAAATACAGATTTGATAAATTAACGTTCCCCTTTGAGGATATAGATGCATTTGTTAGGATAAATGGCTCTTCGTGTTCCATTCATCCTAACAAATATAATGAATTCAGTAATCAAAACAATAATTTTCGTCAGAAAATTCTAAATATCTGTTGTATTATGTTTGCTGTTTTTCTTCTCATGGGTCATCCGTGCCACTGAAGCGATCTCAATGAATGAGGTTCCCCCCCCGACGCCAAAATTTCCCCCGACATAAACAACCGTATCATTTTCTGTGATTTTTCCGCGTGCTTCGAGGTCGAGCAGGGAAGATTCCACGAGTTTATGCTTATTCTTTTTTGAGATGATTTTGCTGGCATGAACTCCAAACGAAAGGGCGAGTTCGCGCATAACACGTCCGTTGTGGCATTTGGCGTAGACCGGGCGAGGGCTTCTGAAGGCCGAGATGTAGCGGGCAATCTTACCGGTGAGGGTATCGGTGACAATGGCCGCTACTTTTAACTCATTGGCTGCCATAACCGCAGCCTCAGCCAGGAAGGCAGAAACTTCGTTGTCGAGCCTGGGAATAGGCATATCGTTGCGTCTGTCCTTGCTTGACTCAATTTCGAGCGCTACACGGGTCATCAGCGTGACCGATTCGACAGGGTATTGTCCGTAGGCAGTTTCCCCGGAAAGCATAATCGCGTCTGTCCGGTCAAAAATGGCATTTGCCACGTCGCTGACTTCTGCACGGGTAGGTCTTGGACTGCTTATCATTGTGTGCAACATCTGCGTGGCAATGATGACCGGCTTCTTTCGCCGGATACATTTTCGGATCAGCGTACGCTGGATTACGGGGATCTTTTCGGCCGGAATCTCAATGCCCAGATCACCCCTGGCGACCATAATCCCATAGGAATAATCAAGGATTTCATCGATATTATTCACCCCATCCGTATTTTCGATCTTTGAGATAATCTTGATCGGGCTTTTTTTCGCATCCAGGATTTTCTGAACGGCCAGAACATCCTCCTTATTGCGGACAAAAGAGTGGGCTACAAAGTCGATTTCGTTATCGGCTGCCCATTCAATAAACATTTTATCCTTTTCGGTAATTGAAGGCAAAGCAATTGAGACGCCGGGGACATTGATGCTCTTTTTATTTTTAATCTCTCCATCATTGCACACCAGCGCTTCCAGAGCGTCACCAACTTTACCGGTAATTTTGAGTTCCACTTCGCCATCGTCGATAAGCATCGAGGTTCCGATCGGAACATCTGTTGCAAAATACTCATAATCAACAATTAATAAAGACTCTGTGGATTCTTCATTTCCACCCTTGACTAAAAGATGGTCGCCGGTTTTAACAATGATCGGATTGACAATATTTTTAGTCCTTATTTCGGGGCCCTTCGTGTCGACAAGTATCGCAATACAATCACACACAATGCGCACATTCCTGACTATTTTCAGGGCTGATTCAGGTGTCTGATGAGCAGTATTGATCCGGACAACATTCATGCCGGCATCGTAAAGGGCCTGCAGGAATTCTGGTTCGCAATGTTTATCTGAGATTGTCGCAACAATCTTCGTGTGCTTGATGGTATTCATTTTTACGGTGGGTATTATTTGTTTACAAGTCATGGTATATTAGCGGATAGGTGTTATAAAACTCTCAACGCCAAGACGATATGAATCGAGTCCAAATCCCATGATGGATCCCCGGCATACCGCCCCGATTAACGATTCATGCCTGAAATGCTCCCTTGTGAGGATATTTGAGATATGAACTTCCACCACAGGGGTAGTTATCGCCGAAATTGCATCGCGAATTGCCACTGAAGTATGGGTGTAGCCACCGGCATTTAATATAATGCCATCCGCCGAAAAGCCGACCTGATGAAGATAATTAATCAGCTCACCTTCAATATTGGATTGGAAATATTCAAATTCCAGGTTGGGGAAAGTCGCGGTTAATATTTTATAATAGTCAGAAAATGAACTGCTTCCGTATATTCCTTTTTCCCTGACCCCCAATAAATTCAAATTTGGACCATTCACAATAATAATTTTCATGTATATAAAATATTTTGTATATTTATGTTGTATATTTATATTGTGCAATTTGCATAAAAATGAAACAACTTATATGCTTTTTTGTTTGTTCAATAAAATATATTGAGAGTAAATAAATTTTTTCACTTAAATTAATAAGCGGCAATATGAATTGGTTAGAAAGCAAAAAAGGGTACGAATCATTTCTGAGGATTGAGAAATCGCTTTCTCCAAACTCAGTAAGTGCTTATGTTAATGACATCAGCAAACTGATTTTGTTTGTTGAGGAGCATTATCCTAACCTCACACCGGAAACGGTCAAATTGGCTCAATTAAGAAAGTTTGTTGAGTGGATGAATCTAAATGGAATTAGTCCCAGGACCCAGGCCCGGACAATTTCGGGTGTCAAATCTTTCTATAAATTTTTGCTGATTGAAGAAGCTGTTGAGAACGATCCGACCACCTTGCTCGAATCACCGAGAATTGGCCGTAAACTCCCTGAGATTCTTACCGATGACGAGATAAATGACCTGATCGAGGCCATCGATGTCTCAAAGGCTGAAGGTCTGCGGAACAAAGCCATTCTTGAAACTCTATATAGTTGTGGATTAAGAGTTTCAGAGCTTGTTGACCTGAAGATTTCAAATCTTCATTTTGAACAGGAATTTCTTCGCATTGCGGGAAAAGGGGAACGCGAACGGCTGGTCCCTATCAGCAAACGGGCTATTGAAGATATCAAGAAATATCTTGTTAACTCCCGTAAAAAACTGGTCATTGAAAAAGGTTATGAGAATATTGTCTTCCTGAACAGGAGAGGGAAGAAGCTAAGCAGGGTAATGATTTTTACCATTATCAAGAATCTGGCAGAAAAGATCAAACTGGAAAAGAACATTAGCCCGCATACATTCAGGCATTCCTTTGCATCTGCATTGGTGCAGGGTGGAGCTGATCTGCGAACTGTCCAGGAGATGCTCGGTCACGAGTCAATTCTGACTACCGAAATTTATGCCCATCTGGATAAGGAATACCTGAAGGATACCGTAAACCGGTTCCATCCAAGGTCATAGGATTGAGTTTGCCGGATCATTAGGGAAGGTTTTTTTGATAGGAGGACAGGTAACTAATGCGTTACTTGTCCTCCTATTGTTTTACTCCCAAAGGATTGACCAATCCACATTTACCAACTACATGGGTCCACCCATTCCGGCTGATGACAGATTCATTTTTCCAATTGTTAAGTATTACTTAATTTATTTACTTAGTCAGGGAAGGGGCAATAAAAACTGTTAACTTTGCCTGCTGAATTTAAGAAGACGAACCTTTAATTTATAAGATATTATCAATGAATCGATTGGGCGAAAGAATCAAGCGTAAAAGAGAAATGTTGAATCTGCCGTTAAGTGATCTTTCAAAAAAAGTGGGAATCAGTGCCAGCGCACTCTCCCAAATCGAAAACTCCAAGGCATTTCCATCGATCGTTACCTTAAAAAGCATCGCCAACAGCCTGTATGCCACAGTAGGTGAATTGATAGGCGAACACGAATCGCTCACTAAAAACCCGCTGATCAAATCGGGAGATATCAAATTTGTAAAGGTGAATTCAAGCGGGACAAGTCTTTTCCTCCTTTCTCACCATGAGAACAGCAAGCAAATGGAGCCCTATATTTTGAAATTTGTTGAGAACTCAGACTCCGCTGAAATTATGCATCCTCACCCGGGACAGGAATTTATTCACATATTGGAAGGCAAATTATTAATTACCCTTGATAATTCGCAGTATATCCTTGAAAAAGGGGATAATTTTTATTTTAACTCCACAATCCCGCACACATTGAAAAATATTCATAATTCTTCGGCAAAGGTGATTTGGATTGTTACTCCTCCAAACATCTGACGCCGGCAAGGCCATCCTATGGCTATGTCAAATCTTTGTTAAGTTTTGATTTTTCAGAATCAGTTTAAAAAAAACAAGGTAATTTTGAATAATTTTGTGCTTAAGTATCAATTAAATTAATTAAACAGCGCTTAATGGACAGACAAGCTACAGACCTGAACCAGACCATTCAAAACCTAAATAAGAATGTGCTCGAATTATTAAGTGAGCGAGGCAAAAACATCTTTTTCCCCAAGCTCGGGATTCTGTCACAATCGGCTCAGGCCAAAGGTAAGAATATCAATGCAACAATTGGTGAGGCAATCGAGGATAATGGTTCCTCCATGCACCTTTCCGAATTTGACAAACTCATTGGCTTACCTCTGGGTTCTGTTTATCCTTACGCCCCTAGTTTTGGAAAAAAAGAGTTGCGCGATTATTGGAAAGAATCTGTTTACCGGAAAAATCCGTCACTCGGAACCACCCCAATCAGTATACCTATTGTTACAAGCGGTTTGACCCATGGAATTAGCATTTCGAGCTATTTATTTGTTGATGAGGGGGATACGGTTGTTATACCCGACCTGTTCTGGGAAAATTATTCGCTGATTTTTGAAAACGCCTATAAAGGTAAGATCGTTACATTTCCCCTTTTTAAAAACGGAGGGTTCAATGTGGCTGGTTTCTCTGAAACTCTTGATTCCATTTCGGGAAAAATCGTTCTGCTATTGAATTTTCCCAATAATCCCACCGGGTATACTCCACTGGCATCCGAAATCGGGCCAATTGTTAACGCAATTCAAAAACAGGCCGATGAAGGCAAAAACGTTGTGGCCATTATTGATGATGCTTATTTCGGTTTAGTTTATGAAGATGGTGTTTACACCGAATCGATTTTCAACCAGTTATCCACACTGAGCGAAAAGGTGCTTGCAGTAAAACTTGACGGGCCAACAAAAGAGGATTATGTATGGGGTTTTCGTGTAGGCTTTATCACCTTTGGGGTGAAAAACGGGACACCTGAACTCTATGATGCATTGGAAAACAAGACAGCCGGGGCTGTTCGCGGTAATATTTCCAATGTGAGTCATCTCTCTCAGTCATTGTTATATGCAGCCTATTTTTCAGCTCAGTACGAAGCCGATAAAAAAGAGAAATACCACACGCTTAAATCAAGATATCAAGCCATCATAAAGGTGCTTGAGGATACTAAATATACAGAATATTTTAAGGCATTGCCATTTAATTCCGGTTACTTCATGTGTATTGAGCTGGACGATTCGTTAAATGCCGAAGCCATCCGCAAAATTCTGCTCGATAAATACAGCACCGGAGTCATTGTATTCGGGAATTTGATCAGGTTGGCCTTTTCGGCTGTACCAGAGTCAAAAATTCCGGAGCTCGTGGAGAATATTTATCTCGCCTGCGCTGATTTCAGGAAACAAAACTAGAACAAGCTTCATAGGGACGTAGATTCCCTTTTATTTAATCGTTTTTAATAAAATTTTTAATGACTAGTAATCAGAAATTAATCAGTTGGGTAAACGAATGGGCAGAGCTTTGTCAGCCTGAGAAAGTTTACTGGTGTGATGGTTCCGAAGAGGAGAACACACGTCTTTTAGGTGAAATGGTGGCAACCGGGATGGCCGTTAAGCTCGATGAGCAGAAACGTCCGGGAAGTTACTATTTTCAATCCGATCCTAGCGATGTGGCGCGTGTTGAAAACAGAACGTATATCTGTTCAGCAAAAGAGGAGGATGCAGGTCCAACCAATAACTGGGCCGATCCTGTCGAGATGAAAGCTACCCTGAACGGTTTCTTCAAGGGTTGTATGAAAGGGCGCACCATGTATGTTATTCCATTCAGCATGGGTCCTCTTGGATCTGATATTGCCCATATCGGAATCGAATTGACTGATTCCCCATATGTTGTTGTCAATATGAAGGTTATGACCCGTATGGGAAAAGCGGTTCTCGATGTTCTTGGAAACGGAGAATTTGTACCTTGTATTCACTCAGTAGGCGCCCCTCTTGAGCCGGGACAGCAGGATGTCAAATGGCCTTGTGCCCCAATTGAAGATAAATATATCTGTCATTTCCCCGATACCAATGAAATTCTTTCATATGGCAGCGGTTACGGAGGTAATGCACTTCTTGGAAAGAAATGTTTTGCACTTCGCATCGCATCGAATATGGCCAAACGACAAGGCTGGCTTGCCGAGCATATGCTTATTATGGGTATCACCAGCCCGCTGGGTGTTAAAAAATATATTGCTGCAGCTTTTCCAAGTGCCTGCGGTAAAACAAACCTCGCAATGCTTGTCCCTACAATTCCGGGATGGAAGGTTGAAACTGTAGGTGACGATATCGCCTGGATGAAATTCGGCAAAGACGGACAACTTTATGCGATCAATCCTGAAGCCGGATTTTTTGGCGTTGCTCCGTTTACATCAATGGACACAAACCCTAATGCGATGTTGTCTGCCAGGGCTAACACCATTTTCACAAATACAGGATTAACACCCGACGGTGACATCTGGTGGGAAGGTATCGGCTACGATGCTCCTGAAGGAACGATTACCTGGACAAACGAAGTCTATGATAAGGCGAGCGGCAAACCTGCAGCTCATCCGAACGCCCGTTTCTCTGCCCCTGCTTTCCAGTGTCCTGCAATTGACAAGGATTGGGAAAATCCAACAGGTGTTCCAATCTCTGCAATCCTGTTCGGCGGTCGTCGTCCCGGGACTGTTCCGTTGGTTTATCAGTCATTCGACTGGAATCATGGCGTGTTCATGGGATCAATTGTTGGTTCTGAAGTTACGGCAGCAGCCATTGGCCTGAAAGCTGGTGTGCGCCGCGATCCGTTTGCGATGTTGCCATTCTGCGGTTACCACATGGGTGATTATTTTGGCCATTGGGTTAAGATCGGAGAAACAGCTCCTGACAAAACCAAGCTTCCAAAGATCTTCAATGTGAACTGGTTCCGCAAAAGTGCACAGGGTAAATTCCTCTGGCCAGGTTATGGTGATAATATCCGGGTATTGCAATGGATCTTTGAACGGGTAGAAGGAAAGGCAGCCGCTGATGAAACCGCAATTGGTTATGTTCCTCAACTCGGATCAATCAATACAGCCGGGTTGGAAGGGGTTGACGCCAATATGCCTGAACTGCTTGCCGTTGACAAAAATCAATGGAAAGATGAACTTGACCTGGTACGTGAGCAATATGCCGCATTTGGAGCTCATCTTCCTGAAGAACTTGCAAAACAGATTATTGCAATCGAACAGCGTTTCGAAAAGTAATAATTACTGCTTAATATACTGAAAAGCCGCTCCGCACAAGGAGCGGTTTTTTTTTTAGATTTAACCTTGTCGGTTTCAAAAACCTTTCAGGTTTAGACGGCTGAATAATTGAATAACATAAAATTCCTGAAATTCTTTAGTTTAATGAATGTTAAATCGGGAATTTATCCCAAATAAGCTGTTAAATTTGTAATTATAAATCATTATACTAAATGAAGTAGCCCGGTACAGACATTTACGAATTGAAAATGATCATATTTTTCAATCCTGGTTAGTCCATTTGAACCTTAAAAAATAATTTGCCTGCGCATGAAACTTCTCAAGATTTCACAGAATAAAATCGCTGCCAACGAGTACCTGGTTCTGATGTACCGGTTTGTGGTGGTTATGTTTTTGTATTCATTTGGACGGATACTATTTTATCTGTTTAATCGTTCGATGTTTCCTCAGATCGATTTCACCTCTTTTATTCAGATCATGAGGGGGGGAGTAATGTTTGACACGAGCGCAGTTCTGTACCTGAACGCCATCTATTTTTTGTTTTACCTCATTCCGGTTCCTTTTAAGTTTACTGATAACTACCGCCGCTTCCTGAAATGGGTGTTTATGGTTATCAATGGCCTTGGCCTCGCATTCAATCATATTGATATCATCTATTATCGCTTTATTCTCAAAAGAACCACAGCGAGTGTATTTGATATTGTGAGTTACGATGACGGGAATTTCAGACTGATCTTCCGATTTTTTTATGATTTCTGGTACATCGCCGTCATTTGGCTGCTAACACTCTTTGTACTTGAACGGCTTTATTCCATTTTTAAACCGGTACCGGTTTATCAGGGGAAAGGGTGGAGATATCTGGCCTCATCGGTGGTGGCCTTAATTCTGGTTGCCGGCCTTAGTGTTATCGGAATGCGCGGAGGTTATATGCCAAGTACCCGTCCGATCAGCATGAATAATGCCGGTAAATATGTGAACTCAACTCAGGAGATGGCCCTGGTCCAGAATACCCCGTTCTGTATTCTGAGGACCTGGGGCAAAAAGGCTTTTGAAGTGAGACACTTTTTCACCTCCGAGGAGGAGCTTGACCGGCTCTATTCTCCGGTAAGGAAACCAAAACCTGTGGCAGCTCAGAAGCATGATAACGTTGTTGTAATTATTCTTGAAAGTTTCAGCCGTGAATTTGTGGGGTCGCTGAATAAAAATCTTGATCAGGGAAGATATAAGGGGTATACGCCGTTTATCGATTCACTGAGCAGTAACAGTCTGGTCTTTACCAACGCCTTTGCAAACGGGCGCAAATCAATTGATGCAATCCCTTCAATTACCGCAAGTATCCCGGCGCTGGTTGTTCCCTACGTGATTTCGGAACGATCGGGAAACCGGATCAACAGCCTTGCTGGATTGTTGTCGAAGGAGGGTTATCAGACCGCCTTCTTTCACGGAGCGCCTAACGGTTCGATGGGTTTTGATGCTTTTGCCAAAATAGCAGGTTTTCAGCGTTATGTGGGAAAGAATGAATATGCCGATGATAACGGATTTGACGGAGTCTGGGGAATCTGGGATGAACCCTTTTTCCAGTTCTTTGCCCGTGAAATGAATCAGATGAAGGAGCCATTCTTTACCACCATCTTTTCCGTCTCATCCCACCATCCGTTTAAAGTTCCTGCGCAGTATAAGGAACAGTTTCCTGATGAGCATATTCCGCTTCAAAAATGTATCCGCTATACCGACATGGCTCTGAAGAAATTCTTCGAAAAAGCCTCAAGGATGCCCTGGTTTAAAAATACCCTCTTTGTAATTACCTCAGATCATTGTTCGGAGTCCGATTTTAAGGAGTATAAGACGGCTGTCAATTATTATGCCGCGCCGCTGATATTCTTTAAGGGCGACAGCACACTGCGTGGGAAAGACGATTCTTTGGCACAGCAAATTGATATCATGCCTACCATACTTGGGTATCTTAACTATCCAAAACCATTTGTTGCGTTTGGCAACAATCTGCTTGACCCTGCTGCACAACGATTTGTGATCAATTACCTGGAGGACTCCTATCAATTTTTGTATGGAGACCTCGCCTTTTATTTTACCGAAAATAAGCTCTCAGGTATTTTCAATCGTAAAAAAGATCCCTATTTGCTTCAAAATCTTTTGGGAATGACGAGTAACGAATATGAGCAAAAATTGTTTAAGGCTGTTGTTCAGCAATTTAACAATCGAATGGTGCAGGATCGTCTGGTTATTGATAACAGATAAGGTTCGGGAAAATGAAACGGCCAATTTTGATCTTGCCCCCGGACCACAGGCGAATTATTTTCAGGCACCTTTCCGGGTGCCCAAATATTTAACTTTCTTTAATTATTTCTGGCATTGAAATTGTACTTTTCTGATTGTAAATCAAAATGTACGATTATGAAAACAAAAATAACCTTCATCACGCTGATGATGATTTTCATTCTTGGCTCTTGTTTTGCACAGGAAAACACCCGAAAAGCTAAACGGGAACAGGCAAAACTTGAACGGACGCGTCAGACAGAGAGCCTGATTAAATCCGGTGAGTTTGTTTTTACCGCTACGCGGGCCCTGCCTCTGGGTGGCGGCTCAATTGATCTGACAACCAATACCAATTATGTAAAGTTTCATCAAAACAGAATTGAGAGTTATATGCCGTTTTTTGGCATCGCCTATAATGTCGATTATGGCGCCGACGGAGGGATCAAATTTGCAGGAAAGCCCAAAGAATTTAAAATGGTAGCCAACAGTAAGGGAAAGGGTTATGAGATAAGCGCAACTGTTACGGGCAAAATGGATATTTATCAGCTTAGTCTGTTCGTTACGCCTGAAGGCAGCGCAACACTGTTAATCATAAGTAATAACCGCAACTCAATCTCTTATTCTGGCGAAATTGGCAAATTAGAGGAGGCTGTTAATGAACAGACTACGGGAATGTAGCAGTTTGCAGGTTACCTGATCTGCCTTCAACGGGAAATGTAAATGGAAGCAGGCTGGTTGACGGGACTATTCCGGAAATTTAAAGGATCAGGCAGAAAAATACTTGCCGGAATCAGCTTTTATTATCCTGTCATGGTTGAGTTTTTGTTCCATATCTTTTCTAATTTCGCACCATACTTTCAGAGAGAATGATCATACGGAAAAAATTCAGTTTCGAAGGAGCCCATATCGTTCGAAACTGCACTTCACATCGATGCCGGGAAAATATCCACGGTCACTCCTATGAGGTAGAGGTTTTTTTGAAGCCTGACCTGTCTCACCGCGGCACATTATTGGCAAACGACGTTCTGCTAAACAGCATCAGGGAGTTTATTCATAGTTTTGATCATGCTTTTACCTTATGGGACAAGGAACCCGATGAGGTAAAGGATGGAATCTACATGATCAATACCCGCGTCGCAGAAATACCTGTTTCACCGTCTGCAGAGGGGTATGCCTTGGTATTCCTGTTCATGATTAACCAGATTATTACGGCACCTGATTTGGTTAACGGAGCGGGAAATGTGAAACTTCATGCCGTCGGCGTTCATGAAACCAAGTCGGGTTATGCTGAATCCACTGTTGATGATTTAAACCTTGTCCGGTTTACTAAAGCGGCTATTAAATTCAACGCAGGGATAAAAAGAGAATGGAAAGTGGTGGAATGGTGGAACCGGATTCCCTGATGTTAACAATGTTTAAAATTTCCCCTGGGTATTAAAAAAGGGTTACTTTTGCACAACATAAGCAATATTGTGCAAATTATTCGTTTTGAAAGATACCACACGTCATAAAATACTTAGTGTAGCCCGCAACGTATTTGCCCGGAAAGGGGCCATAAATACCACCATGGAAACCGTAGCCAAAGCTGCCGGACTTGGAAGAAGAACGATATACACCTATTTTAAATCACGGGAAGAGCTCCTCGATGAAGTGGTTAAATGGGAAAAAGAGAGTATTATCGGTCAGCTTAATCTGGTGACAACCATGGATATATCGCCTGAAAAAAAGATTATCCGTTTCATGACTGCACACATGAAAGCCATCGAGAATCTGATCCGGGAAAACCATTTATTACGACTTGAATTTCTGCGAGGAAGTGAGCGAATTGAAATCTACCGGAAAGAAGTTGATGCCCATGAAAAGGAGTGTCTTGCATCAATTCTTATGGAGGGGGCTCACGGTGGTGTATTCCTGATTGAAGACTTTGAAAATACTGCTTTACTGACAATCACAACGCTAAAGGGGCTTGAAAACCAGTTTATCCTTGATGATTTTGGGGAAGCATGCCAGGCAAGACTTGAGTTATGGCATAAGATTCTATTGCGGGGCATTAAAGCCTCCGCTTAAATAACAGAAACTTTGATTATCTGATATGAGAATGTTTATAAACACGATTTCGCATTACATTCCCGACCAGCGGGTTCCAAATGCATATTTCAAGAATCTGAACGGATTGGATGAGGAATGGATATTCGATAGGACAGGTATTCGTACCCGTTCAAAAGCGGATAAAAGCGAGAATGCCAATACCATGGCCGTTGAAGCTGTTTCCCGTGCTATAGAAGACTTACCATTTGATATTAAGGAGATTGACCTGATTGTGGGGGCATCATATACTCCTTACGATACTGTAGCTACCATTGGTCATATCGTTCAACGTGAGTTTGGGATTCCTGAGGCCCAGGTTCTTTATGTGTCATCAGCCTGTTCTTCACTGGTTAATGCACTGGAGATTGTTGAAGGTTATTTTGCAATGGGTAAAGCCACGCGTGCCCTGATTATTGCCTCGGAACACAATACCATGTACAGTGACGAGACCTGTGAAAAGAGTGGCCATCTTTGGGGGGACGGTGCAACAGCGCTGTTTATCTCGGATGAACCGTTAGGCGATAAACCCGGTGAAATACTGAATATTTTTACCCGCGGGCTGGGCCATATCGGGAAAGGGCCGGATGCTGTTTTCCTCCGTCCGGGGGAAGGGGGACTTCAAATGCCGGATGGCCGGGATGTTTTTATGCACGCCTGCAATTTTATGCGTGTTGCACTCGAGACTACACTCGAAAATTGCAACCTTGCTGTTGATGACCTTGATTTTATTATTCCCCACCAGGCCAATCACCGGATAATCGCCAATCTGATTAAACAGTTAAATATACCTCCCAAATTAGTGCTGACCAATATTGAGGAGCTTGGCAATACCGGCTGTGCGAGTACCGGTATCTGTTTGTCTCAGAATATGGCTAAAATTCCGAAAGATTCGCTGGTTGGATTAACCGTTTTCGGAGGCGGCTACTCAGCCGGAGCCTTTCTTGTGAGGTTTTGAAAATAGGGGTTATCGTTTAATCAGGAATTGTTATATTTATCGATTGGCTATTGACCGTTTTGTGTCATTTAAAATCGAATAAGTTACTAATTGATATCCTTTGTTATGAATCGTAGACAAATGATTGGAAGTGCAGCAGGAGTTGCCGTTGCAGCCGCTGCCGGATTACCCGCTTCAAATGCCTTTGCGGACTCGCTCACGGGCAGCCTGAAACTAAAAGGAAATATTCATCATTCTGTAAGTCAATGGTGTTACGGAGATATTCCACTTGATGATCTGGCAAAAGCCTGCGCTGAAATGGGGCTCGAATCGGTCGAATTGTTGTGGGAAAAAGATTGGGCAACAGTAAAAAAACACGGATTAAAATGTGCCGTTGGATATGCTACCGATTACGGAATTCCCAAAGGGTTTAACCATATTGCCAACCATGCGAAACTAATTGCTGATTTTGAGCGGATGATTCCTGTTGCTGCCGAAGCAGGTATTCCGAATCTGATCTGTTTTTCGGGAAACCGGGAGGGACAAAACGACAATGTCGGGATGGTGAATTGCGCCATAGGGCTACGGAAACTCATGCCTTTGGCCGAGAAGCACGGAGTTACTATCATCATGGAGCTGCTGAACAGCTACGGGCATACCGATTATCAGTGCGATAAAACATCCTGGGGTGTTGCGCTTTGCGAAATGGTAGGATCGGAACGGCTGAAACTTCTTTACGACATTTACCACATGCAAATTATGGAGGGAAATATCGTAGATACCATCAAAAAGAACATCCGTTATATCGGGCATGTTCATACTGGTGGCGTACCGGGAAGGCATGAACTGGACGAAACCCAGGAACTCCATTATCCCGCAATTATGAAGGCATTGGTAGCCTCAGGATACAAAGGTTTTGTCGGACAGGAGTTTGTTCCAACTCAAGCTGATAAATTAGATTCCCTGCGCAAGTCGGTTCTGATTTGCGATGTGTAATTTTAATTGAACCGTCATGCATGATGAAATCACCCTCACAACCCCGGCATTGCTGTTTTCGGCAATTTCGCTGATTATGCTTGCCTATACCAACCGTTTTCTGAGCTATGCAAACCTCATTCGTAGTCTTCACGAACGATTTAAAGTCAAACCCGACGAGATTCTCCTGGGGCAGATTGCGAATCTGAGAAAACGGCTTTATTTGACCAAATATATGCAGATTCTGGGAGTGACCAGCCTCTTCCTGTGTGTTTTAACCATGTTTTTAATTTTCATCGGCAGCCAGATACTTGCCGTGTGGACTTTTGGGGTTGCCCTCGTGTTGCTGATTGCATCACTGGGACTTTCTATTCTCGAAATCCAGATCTCTGTTCATGCCCTGGACCTTCATTTAGGTGATATGGAAATCAGCCGGAAAGGTTAATGATCTTCAAATTAGTTATCTTTGTGACTTAGTCTAAACTAAAACTGATGCTTCTGGATATCCTGATTACATTATTGCTGGTATTTCTTAATGGATTCTTTGTTGCAGCTGAGTTTGCTATTGTCAAGGTAAGAGCTTCCCAGCTGGAGATGAAAGTTAGGAGTGGCAGCCATTTTGCCATCGTTGCCAAACGTATTATTGCCAAACTTGACCGGTATCTGGCCGCGACACAACTCGGAATAACTTTGGCCAGTCTTGGCCTTGGCTGGATTGGTGAACCTGTTGTAGCCAAAATCCTCCTTGATTTAATGTCTATGGCGGGAGTCCGGATGGATCCTGTGTTCGCGCATCACCTGGCATTACCTGTTGCGTTTTTGATCATAACCATTTTGCATATCGTATTTGGTGAACTTGCCCCAAAATCCATTGCAATCCGGAGTTCACAACGGACCATTCTTGTTATAGCCTTACCCCTTCAATTCTTCTTTTTTGTTTTCCGGCCCTTTATCTTTGTGTTAAACGGTACCGCAAATTTAGTCCTCAGAGCCATAGGCATTTCGACCATTCAGGGGCAGGATGTGCACAGCAGCGATGAGCTAAAGTATCTGGTCAAGCAGGGAAAGGACAGCGGAGAGATTGAACAGGCTGATTATGATATTATTAAGAATGCATTTGAATTTTCCGAACGGATAGCCAAACAAATCATGATTCCCCGAACCCAGGTTGTGGCTATCGATGTCGAAGATTTTCAACAGGATATGGTTGAGCACCTGATCGAGGAGAACTATTCACGGATTCCATGTTACGCCGGATCGCTCGATAATATCGTCGGGGTCGTTTATCTCAAGGATATTCTGATAAAATTGCACACCGATGAATCGATCAAGATTTCATCCATCATGCGGTCTGTATTAATTGTCCCTGAGACAAAGTTTATCGCTCAGTTGCTCAAAGAGTTCCAGTCGAAACACCAGCAAATCGCCGTTGTTATCGATGAGTATGGCGGAACTCAGGGAATTGTTACCATGGAGGATATTCTCGAAGAGCTGGTAGGCGAAATTCAGGATGAATATGACAACGAAACTCCATTTGTGGAGAAAAAGGGGGAGAAGACTTACGTTGTACTTGCCTCTGCATCGCTCGACGATATCAATGAATTGCTGCCGCATCCCTTAACTGTGAATGAGGAATATGAGACACTTGCCGGTTACCTGATCCTTAAACTGGGACGAATACCGAATATCAACGAGAAAATCAGCTTGGAGGCTTACGAGTTTACGGTTCTCAAGAAAAATAAAAACTCAATTCTCCTGACCCAGCTTGTTGACCGGACAGCAGATGTTTAAGTGTTGGTTATCAGATATTTGTATTTCATTAGCCTTTAATGAGATAAACAAATATTATTTCGTCCTCTACGGTACGATACCTCTGTTGTTACTGTTTTTTCTACCCGTATCAAATCCCCGGCTGGATTACATCAATCTCTAACCCCACGAAATACAGTCTTTAATAGTGCTGGCAGTAATCGCAAAGGGGTAATATCCAGCGTTTATTTGTTTTATTGGAGACCTAAAATGTGCCGTCAGGCACAATATACGCGTGGAAAATATCGGGTGCTGAGCAAAGATCCGCCGCCCCTTAGCGGACTGAATTGATACCTTAAAACCGTTGGTTTTGTCGAATCTGCACTACACTTGCCGGTTCTCACAAATATCTATTTCTTCCCAAACAATTTCTGCTCAAGATCGGGGCGGTTCATTTTACGGAGTTCCCCGATCAGTTCACTGCGATTCTCCGGTTTATACCAGAAAAAGAATTTACGCTGGGTGAGTTTTTTGTTTGCTTCCCTGGCAGTACTTATTTTCTCTAACGTATATGGGTGATAACCTGAATAATAAATTACCGTAGCCAGGGTCATTGGAGTAGGGGTAAAATCCTGTACCTGCTCCAGTTTGAAATCCAACCCCTTTGTTTCGGCTGCCAGTTCGGCCATCTCGGCGTTACTGCTTCCTGGGTGACTCGAAATAAAATAGGGGATCAGCTGTTGACGTAGTCCGTTGGCCGAATTCACCTTATCAAAGAAGTTCTTGAGTTTAAAAAAGATGCTGAATGAAGGCTTTCTCATGATATTCAATACCTTGTCGGCTGTATGCTCGGGTGCAACCTTCAACCTGCCTGAAACATGGTTTACGATCACATTCTCCAGATACTCCTCATTCCCTTTGTTTACCTGCTCATCTTTTGTTTTGTGAAAGATAATATCATACCTGATCCCACTGCTGACAAAGGCTTTTTTTACCCCCGGAATGGCCGAAACCCGACGGTAAAGCGAAGTCATACCCCGATGATCGGTATTCAGGTTGGTACATACGTCCGGAAAAATGCACGATGGACGGCGACAGGCCTGACACATCACCAAATGTTTTCCCTCCATTTTGTACATATTGGCCGATGGTCCGCCAATATCCGAAATATAGCCTTTAAAATCGGCCATTTGGGTAACTTCCTTCACTTCTGCCAGAACCGATTCCTCCGAACGCGACGCAATAAACTTACCCTGGTGTGCGGAAATTGTGCAAAAGGTGCAGCCGCCAAAACAACCCCGGTGTGTATTTACCGAATGCCGGATCATCTCATAAGCCGGTATTGCCCCTTTATTTTTATATCGTGGATGCGGTGTCCGGGTAAACGGAAGGGTATAATAACTGTCCAGTTCATTGGTAGTCAATAAGGGATAAGATGGATTAATAATGATTCGCTTATCTTTCCACCCCTGTATCAGCTTCCGAGAGGCCATCTTATTTGACTCCTCTTCGATATGTCTGAAATTTTTGGCATAGTTTATTTTCTCCTTAAGACAGGCTTCATGAGAGTTTAGTTCCAGCTCTTCCCATTCTGTATTGGTCTTATATTCAGATTTTTGATCTACCATGAAGGCGGTTTGCGGAACGTCGGTTATCTCATGAAAAGGGGTTCCCGATTTTAATTTTTGAATGAACTCCACAATTGACTTTTCGCCCATACCATAAACAAGCAGATCGGCCTTAGTATCAACCAGGATGGAGGGTTTCAGCTCGTCTGACCAATAGTCGTAATGGGTTACACGGCGCAACGAGGCTTCAATTCCTCCAATTAAAACAGGTATTTCAGGATAAATTTTCTTGAGAATATTCGAATAAACTATTGAAGCATAATCTGGCCGGGCCCCGGGGCGGCCATCGGGTGTGTAGGCATCGTTGGATCGCCTTCTCTTATTGGCTGTATAATGATTCACCATCGAATCCATACATCCGGCAGTAATTGCAAAGAAGAGCTTTGGCTTTCCAAGCTTTTTAAAGTCGCGTAAATCGTCCTGCCAGTTAGGTTGGGGAACAATAGCTACACGAAGCCCTTCCCGTTCCATAATCCTCCCTATTACCGCAGCTCCAAATGAAGGGTGGTCTACGTAGGCATCTCCTGAGAACAGAATAACATCAGGCTGGTCCCACCCAAGCGCTTCAACCTCTTTAACGGTGGTGGGTAGCCATCTGCGTGTCGAATATCGTTCAAAATCTTCCATATCTAAAGGCAAAAATAGTTCATTTAATCAGGCATATACCAATAATGATGATTTATTAACGGAATCCCTCGGATAGTTAACCGCTTTACCTCTCCATTGTTCATTCTGAATTTGGTGGTGAGCCAACTTCCCTGAAAAATAAATAGCGGATATTAATTCCAATTTTCTATTTTTGAACTCTATATTAAATGAAACTAATGAAACTAGTCAAACCGCAAGACTTATTAAAGGTAAGTCCAGTGATGCAACTTTTGGGTGGGGAGTATTTGGCCAGGTTGCTGATGCACCTTTTGCAATTTAATAAAATCAATAAATTATACGATAATATAAGTGATACCAAAGGGATAGAATCGATCGACGGAATCCTCAGATACCTGAATGTTACACTCGATTTTAATGAAAAGGATTTAAAGAATCTGCCGTCAAACGGGCCGTTTATTACGGTTTCCAATCACCCTTACGGTGGAATAGACGGAATATTGCTGATTAAGCTCCTTTCGATGGTGAGGTCTGATCATAAAGTGATTGCCAACTTTTTGTTGAAGAAGGTGGAACCAATTTCAGACTATTTTCTGGCCGTTAATCCCTTCGAAAATAACCCCAAAGCCGCCTCAAGTATCGGGGGATTGAAGACCGGACTGGATCATTTGAATAATGGGGGTGTTTTAAGTTTTTTTCCGGCCGGTGAAGTATCCACCAATTATTCCTCGAAAGCCATCACCGATCGTGAATGGCTCCTTTCTGCCTTGCGTTTCATTAAAAAGGCGGGTGTTCCGGTAGTTCCCATCTATTTTCATGGCAGCAACAGCAGGCTGTTTCATCTACTTGGACAGATCCATCCCTCACTGCGGACAGCCAGGCTGCCCTCTGAAATCATGAATAAAAAGGGGAAAACGATAAAGATCCGGATTGGCAAACCAATTTCGGTGAAGGATATGGATAAATTTTCGGATATCCATCAGCTCGGCAGATATCTGCGCTCCAAGACCTATTGCCTCGATTCAGGAATTGAGGTGAAACATTTTTTTAACTATTCGCTAAAAAACCACCCTGTAGCACATCCCATTGCCGAATCGCAGCCAACGGATAAATTAATTCATGAAATAGAGGATTTACGCAAAAACAACTGCCTGTTCACCATAAAAAATTACTCCGTATTCTGTGCTCCGTCAAATAAGTTACCATTGATACTGAGTGAATTAGGCAGGCTGCGCGAGATTACTTTCCGCGAGGTGGGGGAGGGGACCAATCAGGCTTCCGACATTGACGAATTTGATCTTTATTATAACCAGTTAATTATCTGGGATAATGAGCAGCACCAAATTGTGGGGGGGTATCGTATCGGAAAGGGACACGAAATTTATAATCAGTTTGGAGTTAAAGGGTTTTACACCCAGAGTCTTTTTAAAATGAAAAGCGGGTTTGTGGAGACACTCAAACAATCGGTCGAACTGGGACGCTCCTTCATTGTCAGGGAATACCAGCGTAAGCCTTTACCGCTTTTCCTGTTATGGAAAGGAATCCTTTATTTCATGCTGAAGAATCCTGAATACCGCTACCTGATCGGACCGGTTAGTATCAGCAATACCTATTCTGAAATATCAAAAGAATTGATTATCAGGTATATTATGGCTAATTTCTTCGATTATAAAGGGGCCGCTTTTGTGAAGCCACGAAACCGTTTTAAGGTCACTACCAATGACCAGCACCTGAATGCAGCCCTTGAAAATATGACCCCTGATCTGAACTCCCTCGATAAATTCATTGGTGATATCGATCAGTATAATAATGGTTTACCTATTCTTCTCAAGAAATACCTTGGGCTAAATGCCAAAATTGTGGCCTTTAATGTTGACCCAAAATTCAACGACTGCATCGATGGCTTGCTGGTTTTAGACATCTTTAAAGTTCCAAAATCAACGATCGAATCCTTATCCAAAGAGATTAATTTGTAGTCATCATTACTTCGGTAAGATTTGCATCAACATCCAATCCCAGTTTCTTCCGCAGACGGTACCGGTGATTTTCCAGTCCCCGCACTGAAATACCAAGCAACGGCGCGATTTCTTTTGATGACAGGTTCATCCTCAGATAGGCGCATAGCCTTAGATCGCTCGGGGTAAGCTTTGGATAACCGGTTTTGAGCTTCAGAATAAATTCTTCGTGAGCCCTTTCAAAGTTGGTTTCAAAGGTTTTCCAGTCATCATGGCTGGCGATGTTTTCATCAATCTTCTTCACCATCTGGTTGTAATATTTATCGGGGAAGCGGGATTCTAATTGATTCTTTTGGGATTTTAGTTCCCTTTTCAGGTCAATCAGGAATTCATTCTTTTTTATGATTAGCATCGTGGAATTCGCTAATTCCTGACTCTTAAACGAGATCTCATCCTGTAATTTTTCATTGCGCAGGCGTATCAATTCTTTTTCTTTCTCTTCTCTTTTTCGGTGTTCCTTACGACGTGTCAGGACAATAACCCGGTGTCGGAATGACAAAAGCAGGCCGAGAAAAATCAAAATATAAACCATTTTTGCCCAAACAGCGAGGTACCACGGAGGTAATATAACCAGCCTGATCCCCTGGGTTTTACTCTCCGAACCCCATGAATCAATCGCCTTAACCCACAAGGTATATGATCCTTCAGGAAGACGTTCAAACTTAAATACAGGAAGACTTACCGGTAAATGCCATGCAGGATCAATTCCCTCGAGATAGGCCTGAAATGCAATCTTGTCGGTAGTAAACAATGGAAATGAGAACTTTACCTGGACATTGCTCTGGTTATACTTAATGGTGTAAACAGACTGCGCCGGTGAGAGCGTATCGGCTTTGCCCCTCTGGTCAGTGGTTATTAATTCTCTTAGCTTTAATGTTTTATCTTTGATAATTGACTCACTTTCAGGTTGGCTGGCATTCAGAATTGCATATCCGTTTTCAAGGCACAGGATTGCTTCATATTCCGACAACGGACTGATGTTCTCAAAGTTCTCGATTAACTGATTGTGAAACAGTGTTAAGGGATAGTTTTTAATCAGATGAACCGCATTGTCCCTGATTTGAAACAACGCAATCGATTCACGGGTTATCAACCAATAGTGATGATTGGGCGCTGCGAAAATCCGGTGAGTAGTCGCAAAATGGCCCAATTGCCTGTTTAATTCACGATATTCGACGATTGAGTCTTTTAATTCATCAAAAGTGAATAGTTTTTCACCGGTAGTAAAAACAATCCTGTCCTCTATTTTAAAAGGATGGATACCATGGTCTTTTTTAAACGGGGAATTTTCGCCAAAATAGGTAGTCTGGATAACTTCGTCACGGTTTTCCGAAAGTTTAAGGCGATAAATACCACGGTGCATATGACCAGCCCAGATGTTGCCATAAAGGTCTGATTCAATGAATTGAATCAGATCGTTAAAGTTTTTCAGCGTTTTAGACCAATGAGGCTCATTTCCAGTAAAATCGAGTGCCACAATATCCGAATAGGTCGATTGGAGGAGAAACCCGGGCTTTTTTGTATCCGGGGTTATGGCAAATGCACCATTGACACTGGAAATCCTTTTTAATTCGTCGTTTGAGATCACAAAGGTTCCGTTATTATGACCTACAAATAGTTTTCCATTAAAGATTCGGCAACTCCATACCTGTCCTTCAGATGAGGTCATCAGCCTGAATTTATCATCCTGCGCATCCTGCGCTTTGCAGTAGAGACCCTGATTCGTTCCCAGATACACTGTTTTATTGGAAACAGCTGCCGAATAAACCGCCCCTACATCACGGACCGGATGCAGCGTATAGGAACCTTTGTCGCGGAAGGTGATGAAATCGATCCCCTTGTCCAACGCCTGCCAGATATTCTGGTTCTTGTCGAAGGCGATTCCCAGAACGGTATTGTTTTGCAAACCATTTTGGGTATTGAGTTTGAAGAGCATTTTGCCGTTTTTATCAAAAGCGACTATCCCGTCAAGAATTGTGCCTATCACCAGATTCCCGGTTTTTGACCGTGTGGCCCGGTTCACCTTATTGCGGATGAAATAGTTATTCCATTCTTCATTTAGAATCCTGAACTGCAGACCGTCATAACTGAAAATTCCATCCGAGGCTGTTCCAATAATCAACTTCCTGGTCTCATCCTGAAAAACAAAACGGATTTGCTTTTGATTGAAAAACGATCCTATGAGATAGGGTTTTAACTGGTTGTTTTCAATCGAATACAACCCATCTGTCTGATCTATAATGATTTTATCACCAATTTGAAACATGGTATTTGAAAAAGCAGGCAATTTTATAGTCGTCATATGCTCTCCATTCCAAATAAGCAATTGCATAAACGAGTGGAAATAAACATTCCTGCCCAGAGGGATAATATTCCAAAACTCCACATTCGGGATAAAATAGTTCTCGGCTAAGGTGGTAAGCGAGTTATATTTAAGCGCCCCTGCCCCGGTTCTGGTCCAGTACCCAAGTTCACGGTAACCGCTGGTATAGA
>Ga0364893_10089_pt1 | contig 59809 bp, 62 predicted proteins | sample ExccelJu500001D3_FD_206943 | JGI IMG/M metagenome (GOLD analysis project Ga0364893, IMG submission 206943) | Enriched cells from Trout Bog Lake Hypolimnion, Wisconsin, USA - BchlTB.July16.5000.01.D3 | ecosystem: Environmental > Aquatic > Freshwater > Lake > Hypolimnion/Profundal zone | place: USA...
TAAAGCTTTTGTAGACACTTCCAGCGCCAAAGATGGGGACTCCAACTCTTTCAAGCTACCTAATAATCCAGACGCATGAATTTCAAAACAGAGACGACCAAAAGGAAGTTGGATAAGGACCGTCTTGCCAACATGTTTTGCTAGCTCAGCACAAGCCCAGGGTTCACCACTCAATACATGGTTTATCCCACGGCAAGCAGCGCTCGCGGCAATAGTATGGGTTGAAGAAGATAGTGTATTCATAAGTGTAAAAAACCCGCACTAGTGCGGGTTTTCCAACGGAAAGTACCTCAAGCTTAAACCAACTGAGAAATACCCGCCAGTACCCAGCCTCCAGGACCCTCTACTGGCTTACTTAAATTCCAGATTTCTGAGAAATCACTGGCCGCCGCCCCTGGCTGCTCACGAATAATGCCGCTAAATTGAACGCTACAAACATAATGCGCCTCACTAGTCTCAATCCCCAAAAGTCGGGCGTTGATAGTAATCACATCTGTTTGATTGGCGCTATCACTCCGCCCCGCTAAATCTTGTTGAATTGTTGAAAACATTTCAGGGGTAGTAAATTCACTTAAGGAAGCCAGATCACCCAAATCCCATGCTTTTTGCAAAGCCACAAAATACTGTTTTGCATTTTCTAAGAATGTACGCTCATCAAAACCAGGCGGCAAAGTTGAAACAAAAGCCTCAGGTTCAGCACTAACACCAGCAAATGCATTTGCAGCAGGCGTAAAACCAGGTTCTTGTCTGCTTAATGTATCTACAGAAGTTCGTTGCATACCCGAGCTAGGCACATTGGAATTCTGGGTAGCTCCTGATAACGCTGGAAGTAGGCGACGGATGATGAACATGATGACAAAACCGGCAAGCATAGCAATTAGCAAACCAGTAATGAGTGAGGATGCAGCTTCACCCAAACCAAAATGAGATAAGAGATAGCCGATACCAAGACCTGCGGCCAGCCCACCTAAGATGCCACCCATACCACCAAACCTACTTGGGGCTGGAACTTGTGGGGCTGCGCTTGGGGCTGCAGGTTGCGCCTGAGCAGGTTGTGCTGGCTTTTGAATAGGAGTAGCTTGCCTCTGAATTGGGGCGCTTGGGGCTCGTCCGAAACTTCTGCCGCCACCCAATCGTCCTGCCTCAGCAGAACTAATGGATGCAAATACCAGAATCATGCTCAAGAAAACTGCTTTAAAAAAATGTTGATTCATTTTTACATACCCCTTCGAATAACTTCTGCACTGCTTTAGTTTTTAAAGGCTTAAAAACTATACATCTATCAGTATTTAATACCAATATGTAAAGCTACGATACCCCCGGTCATTCTGTGGGTTTCAACTTCATCAAAACCAACGCCTAGCATCATTTCTTTAAGTGCCTCTGCATCAGGATGCATACGAATCGATTCAGCTAAATAACGATAGCTTTCTGAATCTTGTGCAATTTTTTCACCCAACCAAGGCAATACCTTGAATGAATATGCGTCATAGACTGGCTGCAAAAAGTCATCTGGCTTAGAAAACTCTAAAACCATCACTCGACCGCCTGGCTTGATGACGCGACACATTTCCCCTAGGGCAATATCTTTGTGGGTCATATTACGCAAACCAAAAGCAACGGTTACAACATCAAAATGATTATTTAGGAATGGAATTTTTTCTGCATCAAATTGCACGCAAGGTAACGCCATGCCTTTATCAAGCAAGCGATCCCTACCAACGCCCAACATGGACGCATTAATGTCACTCAACCAAACTTGAGCCTCAGGGTTATGACCCCAAGCTGTCGCCTTAGCAAACGCTGCAGCCAAATCTCCGGTGCCGCCGGCAATATCCAATACTTTTTGACCAGGACGTACATTTGCTCTAGCAATCGTTATTTTTTTCCACACACGATGTAACCCAAATGACATTAAGTCATTCATCACATCATATTTGCTGGCTACCGAATGAAATACCTCAGCAACTTTGCCAGCCTTCTCGCCCTCGTCAACGCTTTGATAACCGAAGTGAGTTTTACTCATTAGTGGCTTCCACAAGAATGCCCCTGCTTAATCATGGGCGCATCACGATCAAGACCTGCAGCGGCTAATTTATCTAAATACTCTTTCCATACTTGCTCGTGGTTCTCGCACAAGAAATATAAGTAATCCCAAGAATAGAGGCCTGAATCATGGCCATCAGAAAACGTAGGCTTTAGAGCGTAATGCCCTACGGGCTCAAGATTCGCAATCAATACATCCCGCTTACCGGTCTGCAGAGTCTCTTGACCAGGTCCATGTCCTTGCACCTCAGCAGATGGTGAAACCACTCTGAGCAACTCAAAAGGCAGGCGATAAATACTGCCATCTTCATAAGCAAGCTCCAAGGCCTTAGTCTGTTGGTGCACAACGATATTCGTTGGAATCATTAAACCAAGACCCTTTCGATGCCACCTTGGTTTGCTTTAGCAACGTAATCTTGCATCCAGTTTTCACCGAGCAGCTTTTGAGCCATCTCAACGACAATGTAGTCTGCAGTGGTATCGCTATCCGCATCAAAGCGAGTTAAGCCTTGCAAACAAGAAGGGCAGCTGGTGAGTACTTTCACATCACCAGTAAAGTTGTCCTTACGCAAATCGTTGGCGCCTTTTTCCATCTCAATTTGTTTGCGAAAGCGTACTTGAGTAGAAATATCAGGGCGTGTCACGGCTAATGTGCCGGATTCACCACAGCAGCGATCATTCTTCGCAATTGCTTTGCCATCTTCTAATTGAATTAGCTCATTGACAGTCTTCAAAGGATCTTGCAATTTCATTGGAGAGTGGCATGGATCGTGATACATATACTTCACGCCCTTGACTCCAGAGAGCTTAACGCCCTTCTCTGCCAAGAATTCATGAATATCAATAATGCGGCAGCCTGGGAAGATTTGTTCAAACTGATAACCAGCCAATTGGTCATAGCAAATTCCACAAGAAACAACTACCGTTTTGATATCTAAATAATTCAGAGTATTGGCCACGCGATGGAATAACACACGGTTATCCGTAATCATCTTCTCGGCTTTGTCAAAGTCACCATTGCCACGTTGTGGATAACCGCAGCATAAGTAACCCGGTGGCAAGACCGTTTGTACGCCTACATTCCACAACATAGCTTGAGTAGCCAAACCCACTTGGGAGAACAAGCGTTCAGAACCACAACCTGGGAAGTAAAACACCGCTTCAGTATCAGCAGAGGTTGTTTTTGGATCCCGAATAATCGGGACATAGTTCGCATCTTCGATATCCAAGAGTGCGCGAGCAGTTTTCTTAGGTAAGTTACCTGGCATCTTCTTATTTACAAAGAAAATAACCTGCTCTTTAATACTTGGCTTGCCTACTGTTGCAGGAGGATGAGCAGTTTGTTGCTTTGCAAACTTACGCAGAACATCATTGCCCAAGCGTTGCAGCTTGTAACCCCAACCAATCATGGTTTTACGAGCCAGATGAATACTCTCAGGGCTGGTTGCATTCAAGAAAAACATTGATGCCGCAGTACCAGGATTGAAGCGCTGCTGACCCATCTTGCGCAATAAGTTGCGCATATTCATAGTCACATCACCAAAGTCAATTTTGACTGGGCAAGGAGTTAAGCACTTATGGCAGACAGTGCAATGTGCAGCAACGTCATCAAACATTTCCCAATGTCGAATCGACACGCCACGGCGCGTTTGTTCTTCATATAGGAAGGCTTCGATTAATAGTGATGTTGCTAGGATCTTGTCGCGTGGACTGTAAAGAAGGTTGGCACGTGGCACATGCGTTGAGCAAACGGGCTTGCATTTGCCACAACGCAAACAATCTTTCACACTATCAGCAATCGCACCAATATCACTTTGTTGCATGATGATGGACTCATGCCCCATCAAACCAAAGCTCGGTGTATAGGCCATGCTGAGATCAGCATGCGGCATTAACTTGCCTTTGTTGAAACGACCCTCTGGATCAACGCGATTCTTATAGCTACGGAAGTCTTTGAGTTCAGCTTCAGTCAAATACTCAAGCTTAGTAATACCAATACCATGTTCACCTGAAATCACGCCATCTAAAGAGCGTGCCAACTTCATAATGCGATCTACGGCACGATGTGCATCTTGCAACATCTCGTAGTCATCAGAGTTGACTGGAATATTGGTGTGTACATTTCCGTCGCCTGCATGCATATGCAGCGCTACAAATACACGCTTACGCAAAATATTTTTGTGAATCGCTTCTAACTCGGCAAGAATGGGTTCGAATGCTAAGCCGCCAAAGATGATACGTAGCTCAGAACGGACCTCTTCTTTCCATGAAGCACGCAAACTGTAATCTTGCAGTTGTGGAAAATAAGTATCCATTTGCAAGAGCCAATCAGCCCAGCGGGTGCGTACCTTTGCAATGAGCTCGAGAGCCTGTTGAACGCGATCTCCAAGGATCTCTGCAGTCGGAATTTCATACTCAGCATCGCTCTTACCTAATGGCAAAGCACTCTTTTTCAAAAAGGTTTCGAGGCCATCCAAAACTTGTAGTTTGTTCTTAAGAGATAGCTCAATATTGATACGATCAATACCGTCGGTGTACTCACCCATGCGTGGCAAGGGAATGACGACATCTTCGTTGATCTTAAAAGCATTGGTATGACGGGCAATAGCAGCTGTGCGGGCACGGTCTAACCAGAATTTCTTGCGAGCTTCAGCGCTAACCGCCACAAAGCCTTCCCCAACCCGAAGGTTGGCCATGCGAACAACTTCGCTAGTGGCAGCAGCTACTGCTTCCTCGTTATCGCCCGCAATATCACCAATTAATACCATCTTCGGTAAGCTGTTGCGCTTTGATTTTGTTGAGTAGCCGACCGCGCGTAAATAACGATCGTCTAAATGCTCAAGACCAGCCAAAATTGGACCGCCCTGCTTGCTTAAACCATCTAGATAGGCTTTGATCTCAACAATACTCGGAATTGCTTCGCGTGCTTGACCAAAAAACTCTAAGCAAACAGTGCGCATAAATTTAGGCATGCGATGCAAGATCCAAGTTGCGCTAGTAATCAAACCATCACAACCTTCTTTTTGCACGCCAGGTAAACCTGATAAAAATTTATCAGTAACGTCTTTACCCAAACCTTCTTTACGAAAACGCTTGCCTTCGACTTCTAATAATTCCGTTTTTAGAATGCGCTGACCAGGCTCAGCATTACCATCAGACCAAGTGAGCTGAAAACGCACAGTTGCAACATCGTGAATCTTGCCGAGGTTGTGCTCAAGACGTTCAACGTCGAGCCAATTTCCCTGAGGATCCACCATACGCCAGCTAGCTAAGTTATCGAGAGCAGTACCCCAGAGGACTGCTTTTTTACCGCCCGCATTCATTGCAATGTTGCCGCCAATGCAGCTTGCATCAGCAGAAGTAGGGTCTACCGCAAACACTAAGCCAGCATGCTCTGCAGCATCTGCTACTCGGCGCGTTACTACGCCGGCACCTGTAAAGATGGTTGACACTTCATGATCAACCCCTGGTAGATGTTGAGACTTCACTGCACCAATATCTTGCAATTTCTCTGTATTAATCACCGCAGACATTGCATACAGCGGAATGGCGCCACCGGTATAACCAGTACCACCTCCGCGAGGAATAATCGTGAGGCCTAATTCCACGCACGCTTTTACTAGGCCTGGAATTTCTGATTCGTAATCTGGCTTCAAGACAACTAATGGAAATTCAACGCGCCAGTCCGTTGCATCAGTAACATGCGCTGCACGTGATACGCCATCAAAACAAATATTGTCGCTAGCAGTGTGACGCCCTAATTCTTTGCGAGCACGTTTCCGTATTTGCTCGACCTCTTTAAAACCATTTTCAAAATTTTCGATTGCGCGATAAGCAGCCGCCAACAAAACCTCTACCTGCTCAGCAGAGTCACCTTTGTTCCGCTTCTTCACTTCGCCCAAACGATGCCATAAGGCATCAACTAATTGCTGACGACGTTTGGGACTATCCAATAAATCATCTTGCAAAAATGGGTTGCGCTGTACCACCCAAATGTCGCCCAGAATTTCAAACAACATGCGGGCTGAACGTCCAGTACGACGAACGCCACGCAGCTCATTCAGAACACGCCAAGACTCCTCGCCCAATAAGCGAATGACAATTTCTCGATCAGAAAAGGAGGTGTAGTTGTAGGGGATTTCACGAAGGCGGGGAGAGCCCGCTTCAGCATCCAACAACTGGTTCAAAGCTAGAGGTGCGTTCATAGCGACATATTTGATAAATAAGCATTTTAATAGAGCGAACCTGATAGTGGCAGGAAACAGAGAAAGTTGCTCCCCGAGAAGATAAACCCTTGCAAATCTAAGGGCTTAGGAGCCATCCGTGGTACGCTCATTGAATGGCAACGAACTATTTAAAGAAAATTTTATCGGCTCGCGTCTATGACGTGGCCAGAGAAACAGAGCTACAGCTGGCCCCCGAACTAACCAAGCGTTTGGGCAACCAAGTGCTACTGAAAAGGGAGGATAACCAGCCGGTTTTCTCCTTCAAACTGCGTGGCGCCTATAACAAAATGGCCCATTTACCCCCAGAAGCCCTCAAACGCGGGGTTATCGCGGCTTCCGCAGGTAATCATGCCCAGGGCGTAGCCCTTTCAGCAGCCAAAATGAAGTGCAAAGCCGTCATCGTTATGCCCGTGACGACTCCCAGTCTCAAAATCGACGCAGTAAAGGCTAGAGGCGGCTCTTGGGTGGAGATCATTCTGCACGGAGAGTCCTATAGCGACGCCTTTAAACATTCAGAAGCGATTGCCAAAAAACGGGGTTTGACCTTTGTGCACCCATTTGACGATCCTGATGTTATCGCTGGGCAAGGCACTATTGCACATGAAATTTTTACTCAATATGAAAAACCAATTGATGCCGTTTTTGTTGCAATTGGTGGAGGTGGCTTAATTTCTGGCATTGGTGAATACATCAAAGCTGTTAGCCCAAAGACCAAAGTCATTGGCGTGCAAGCCTCAGACTCCGATGCGATGAATCAATCACTCAAAGCAAACAAGCGTATTGAGATGAAAGATGTTGGTTTATTTTCGGATGGCACCGCCGTCAAATTGGTTGGCAAAGAAACTTTCCGTATCTGCAAAAAAGTGGTTGATGAAATCATCACGGTCGATACCGATGAGATCTGTGCAGCTATTAGCGATGTTTTCACGGATACCCGTAGCATCCTTGAGCCCGCTGGAGCCTTAGCTATTGCGGGCATGAAGAAGTATGTAGAAAAGAAACGTATCAAGAAGAAAACGCTTGTAGCCGTTGCCTGTGGTGCCAATATGAATTTCAGCCGTCTACGCTTTGTGGCAGAGCGTGCAGATGTTGGTGAGTTCCGTGAAGCAGTATTTGCCGTAACCATTCCGGAAGAACGCGGATCCTTTAAGCGTTTTTGTGAACTACTTGGAAAGCGGAATGTCACCGAATTCAACTATCGCATCGGCGATCAAAGTGAAGCGCATATTTTTGTAGGCATTAGCACGCAAAAAGCTGGTGATAACGAAGTCATTGCAAAACATTTTCGTAAGGCCAAGTTTGCAACCATTGATCTCACGCATGATGAGCTAGGAAAGTCCCACTTGCGCCATATGGTGGGCGGCCATTCTGCCCTTGCCAAAGATGAATTGCTCTACCGTTTTGAATTCCCTGAGCGTCCAGGCGCTTTGATGAAGTTCTTGACTAGCATGGCACCCAACTGGAATATCAGCTTATTTCATTATCGGAACCATGGCGCTGATTACGGCCGCATCTTAATAGGCATCCAAGTTCCTCAGAATGAACAGAAGAAATTTCAAAGCTTCTTAGCAACTTTGGGCTATCCGCACTGGGACGAGAGCAATAACCCTGCTTATCGCCTGTTTCTCAAATAAGGTGTAATTCGTAAGATGTCCTATACGCTCACCGGAAAACTTGTCGTTGCGATTTCATCGCGCGCCTTGTTTGATTTTGAAGAAGAAAATCGCATCTTCGAATCTACTGATGACAGCGCCTATATGAAGTTACAGCTTGAGCGCCTCAGTGAAGCGGCTCAAAAAGGGGTTGCCTTTCCGCTAGTTAAAAAACTGCTCGCATTCAATGATGAAGGCGAGCAGCGCGTAGAGGTAGTAATTCTCTCTCGCAATGATCCTGTGAGTGGCCTTCGAGTCTTCCGATCTGCAGAGCATCATGGTCTGCATCTAGAACGGGGTGTATTTACTAGAGGGCGCCCTCCTTATCACTACCTACGCTCACTGCACGCCAATCTCTTCTTATCTGCCAATGAAGATGATGTGCGGGCGACAATTGACGCTGGCTTCCCCGCAGCACGGGTTTACCCAGAATCCAGCAAGACAGCTGAATCACATCCGAATGAAATTCGTATTGCATTTGACGGAGACGCAGTACTCTTTTCCGATGAAGCCGAACAGGTCTTCCAGAAAAAAGGGCTCGAAGCCTTTGTGGATCACGAGAGCAAGAAGGTCGATATACCCTTGCCTCCAGGCCCCTTTAAACCACTACTAGAGGCGCTTCACAGACTACAACGCTCTACAAGTGAAAACGGTATGCGCATTCGTACTGCATTAGTGACGGCACGTTCTGCACCAGCACATGAGCGTGCGATTCGAACTCTGATGGCATGGGGGATCGATGTCGATGAGGCGATGTTCTTAGGCGGCTTATCCAAAAGTGAATTCTTGAGAGAGTTCGAGCCAGATTTTTTCTTTGATGATCAAACTGGTCATTGCCAGTCAGCAGCTTCAGTTGCACCAACAGGTCACGTTGTATCTGGCGTCTCTAATAAACCCAAGAACCAAAACTAAATTAAAAAGTATTTCATGGCAACGCTACCTCTCGGTCAATCAACACAATACCCAGATCAATATGATCCGAGCTTACTATTTCCGATTCCAAGGACTGAGAACAGAAAAAAACTCGGTCTCAAAGAAAGTCAGACATTACCGTTCGTAGGCGTTGATATTTGGAATGCTTTTGAGCTCAGTTGGCTCAATAAAAAAGGTAAGCCGCAAATTGCATTGGCAGAGTTTCAGATTCCTGCAGACTCGCCAAATATGATTGAGTCCAAGTCTTTCAAGCTTTACCTCAATAGCCTGAACGGCGCACGCTTTGAAGATGAGCATGAAGTTCAGGAAAGACTCATCACTGATTTATCCGCAGTTGCTGGCAGCAAGATCACTACTCGCATAAACCCCACAGAAAGCATTGCTAAAAAAGGTATGCAGGAGATGGGTGGCATTTTGATGGATCGTCTTGATATTGAGGTTGACCCCAACCTGCCTGCCGACCCAAGTCTCTTGGGGGTGAATGAGTCCTTTGGTCCAATTGAGCAATGCTTAGTCTCTCACCTTCTCAAATCAAACTGCCCTGTCACAGGTCAACCCGATTGGGCTAGCGTACAAATACGCTATCAAGGTAGACCCATTTTGGAGGAGGGTTTATTGCGCTACCTTATTGGCTTTAGACAATTGGGCGAGTTTCACGAACATTGCGTAGAAACGATCTTTACTGATATCAAACGCCAGTGCAAACCTGAAAAATTGTCAGTCTATGCCCGCTACACAAGACGGGGTGGCTTAGATATCAACCCGTTCCGCACGGATCACAATTCACCTTGGCCAGAGAATATTCGGCACGCAAGACAGTAAATAAAAACCCCTTGTAGGAAATCCTAGAAGGGGTTTTTGTTATCCAACTCACCAGTCCGTGACTGATGCGTTGTTTAGTAACTCTTAAAACGGAATATCGTCATCCATTGCACCGAGTGATGCAGCACTAGATGAGGCTGGAGCAGACTGCTCAACCGGCTTTGAGCGCGCATAGCTCTCGCTGCCGTCACCGCTTCCACCTACTGGCTTGCCGCCAAGCATTTGCATTGTTTCTGCAACGATTTCTGTGGAATACTTTTCTTGCCCACTAGCGTCAGTCCATTTACGTGTGCGCAAACGTCCTTCAACATAAACTTGTGAACCTTTTTTGAGGTACTGACCAGCGATTTCTGCAAGCTTCCCAAAGAATGCAACGCGATGCCATTCTGTGGTTTCTTTCATTTCGCCAGTTTGTTTGTCTTTGTAGCGATCAGATGTTGCTACTGAAATGTTTGTAACGGCGTCGCCACTTGGCATATAACGCGTTTCTGGATCACGTCCTACGTTACCTACGATGATGACCTTATTTACCGAAGCCATGTTGTCTCCCGAAGAAAAATACTGCTGTTATTACTACTAAAAATAAACTGCTTGGCTTAATTGAATCAATGAAGCTGCGGCTATGTCTTTGTGGCTGCATCCTTGGAGTCTGTTGATCTCGTTGGCATTTCACCCATCGACCAAGCAATTATAAGCCAGCAAACCAAGAGGGATGCACCCATAGCAAAGACCGATAAATCACCATGGCTATCCATCAAATAACCACCAATAACAGCCCCTAAGAAGAGGCCAATCGATTGAGTAGTGTTGTAGATGCCCAAGGCAGTACCCTTAGATTCTTTAGCAAAACGTGACACCAGTGAGGGCTGTAATGCTTCGAGTAAATTGAAGCCCACAAAATAAACCAGCAATGCAGCTGCAATCGTCATTACTGAATTTGCTTGTGTAAAGATCAATTCTGCAACCAGCAATAAAACAATTGCGACTAACAATATCGTTCTTAACTGTTGCTTCTTTTCACCGTAAATAATAGCTGGGGCCATAAAGAAAAAAGAGAGCAACACAACGGGTAAATAAATTTCCCAATGAGATGAGAGAGGTAAACCCGCCTGCACCAATAAACGCGGCACAACCAAGAACATGGCTACTTGCGTAGCGTGTAAAACAAATACACCAATATTCAAGCGTACTAACTCGGGCCTAAAAAATACTTCTTTAAGAGGGGCTTGCTGAATTTTGACTTCAGGCTTAGTGGTCGGCAAAACGTAATAAGTCACAAACATCGCCGTTACACCAAGTACTGCTAGGACGATAAAAATTCCGCTCAAACTAATCACGCGGTAGATCGGCGCAGCGATCACCAATGACAAAGCAAATGAGAGAGCAATACTGCCGCCGACCAGTGCCATTGCGCGAGTGCGTACTTGCTCACGCGTTAAATCAGCTACCCAGGCAGAAATTGCTGCTGAGACCGCTCCAGCGCCCATCACCCCACGCCCAATGGCAATCCAGAGTAAATCGTCCTTGGCTGCGCAGATCAGGGCGCCAGCCACAAATAGGGACAGACCCCATAAAACAACGGGTTTACGGCCAATTCGATCTGATAAACGACCTAAAGGGATATAAAAACAGGCCTGAACAATATTGAAGATCCCCAGAGTAAGGCCGACCCAAAGGGCATGCTCACCGCCTGGCAAGCCCCGCGCATGGATGCTAAAGACAGGCAAAAGCAAGAATAGGCCCAGCATTCGGAGGCCAAAGATGCCTGCTAAGGCCAGAGTGGATCGGAGTTCAGAAGGATTCATGGGAAAGAGCTATATTAACAAGTTACGCTAAAAAATCATGAATAACGAAATTAAGATCCGCGGTGCCCGCACCCACAACCTCAAAAACATCAATCTAGACATCCCTAGAGAGAAGCTCGTCGTCCTTACTGGCTTATCCGGCTCAGGCAAAAGCTCATTGGCTTTCGATACGCTGTACGCAGAGGGTCAACGTCGCTACGTTGAATCCCTCTCCGCTTATGCGCGTCAGTTTTTGCAGCTCATGGAAAAACCTGATGTCGATACGATCGAAGGTTTATCACCAGCTATCTCGATTGAGCAGAAGGCAACAAGCCACAACCCACGCTCAACTGTAGGTACTGTTACAGAAATTCATGATTACTTGCGGCTATTATTTGCACGCGCTGGTACACCGCATTGCCCAGACCATGATCTTCCATTAGAAGCACAGAGCGTTTCACAAATGGTCGACACTGTATTGTCAATGCCTGAAGATACGAAGCTCATGATTCTTGCGCCAGTGGTAAGTGAGCGCAAAGGCGAATTTGTCGATCTCTTCCAAGACCTACAGGCACAAGGCTTTGTCCGTTTCCGCGTTCGCTCTGGTGGTGGCACAACGAATACCGCTAAAGCAGAAATATTTGAAGTGGATCAACTGCCCACGCTCAAGAAAAACGATAAGCATTCAATCGAAGTGGTAGTGGATCGCATCAAAGTACGCCCCGATATTCAGCAGCGTCTTGCAGAATCTTTTGAGACAGCCTTACGTCTTGCTGACGGTAAAGCCATGATTGTTGATATGGATACTGGCAAAGAAATGATTTTCTCAAGCAAGTTTGCTTGCCCAGTTTGTTCATACTCTTTGCAGGAACTAGAGCCACGTCTATTCTCTTTTAACAATCCGATGGGCGCTTGTCCTTCATGCGACGGACTTGGCCACCAATCCTTCTTCGATCCTAAGCGTATCGTTGCGCACCCTGACCTGTCTCTTGCCTCTGGTGCGATTAAAGGCTGGGATCGTCGCAATCAGTTTTATTTCAAACTCCTACAGACCCTTGCCAAGCATGGTGGCTTTGATGTGGAGAAGCCATTTGAAACGCTCAATAAGAAACAACAAGATTTGATTCTATTGGGCTCTGGCGATGTCACTATTCCGTTTGAGTACATTAATGAGCGTGGCAAGAACAGCATTCGTGAGCATGCATTTGAAGGTATCGTTGCAAACTTTGAAAGACGCTATCGCGAAACTGATTCCATGACGGTGCGCGAAGAATTATCTCGTTATCAAAATGTTCAAACCTGCCCATCATGCAATGGCAGCCGTTTACGTAAAGAAGCCCGCTTCGTTAAAGTAGGCGAGAAGAAACAGTCTCGCGCAATCTACGAAATTAGTGCCTTACCACTCAAAGAGGCTAAAGAATATTTTGAAGCACTTGAACTCAAAGGTGCCAAAAGAGAAATTGCCGATAAGATCGTTAAAGAAATTAGTGCGCGCCTACGTTTCCTAAATGACGTGGGTCTTGATTACCTCTCGCTTGAGCGCAGCGCCGACACACTTTCTGGCGGCGAAGCCCAACGTATTCGTCTTGCGAGCCAAATAGGCTCTGGCTTAACAGGCGTGATGTATGTACTCGATGAGCCCTCGATTGGCTTGCATCAACGTGATAATGATCGACTCATTGGCACACTCAAGCACCTGCGTGATTTAGGGAATAGTGTTTTAGTGGTTGAGCATGATGAAGACATGATCCGTGCATCTGACTGGGTTATTGATATTGGACCTGGTGCAGGAGTTCATGGCGGTGAAGTCGTTGCAGAAGGTACGCCCGCAGAAGTAGAAGCTAATCCGAAATCGTTGACAGGTGCCTATCTTGCTGGACGCGAAGCAATCGCCGTTCCAGAAAAGCGCATTCCCGTAAATGATCGATTTTTAGAAATCATTGGAGCGCGTGGAAACAATTTGCAATCAGTACATGCAAAGATTCCTGTTGGACTTCTGACATGCGTTACTGGTGTATCTGGCTCAGGCAAGTCAACCCTCATTAACGACACCTTGCATCATGCGGTTGCGCAACATCTGTATGGCTCCAATGCAGAACCTGCCGCGCATGATGCCATCAAGGGCTTAGAGAACTTTGACAAAGTCATTAGCGTTGACCAATCACCGATTGGCAGAACACCTCGCTCAAACCCTGCCACCTATACAGGCCTGTTTACACCGATTCGCGAACTCTTTGCAGGCGTGCCTGCATCACGTGAACGTGGCTATGAAGCTGGCCGCTTCTCCTTTAACGTCAAAGGTGGTCGCTGTGATTCTTGCGAAGGTGATGGCGTCCTCAAAGTAGAAATGCATTTCTTGCCAGACGTGTACGTACCGTGTGATGTCTGCCATGGCAAACGCTATAACCGCGAAACCTTGGACATTCGATATAAAGGTAAGAACATTCACGAAGTGCTCTCGATGACAATCGAGCAAGCACATGAATTCTTTGAAGCAGTGCCGGTGGTTAAACGTAAACTCAAAACGCTCTTAGATGTCGGCCTGGGTTATGTAAAACTGGGACAAAGTGCGACGACCTTATCTGGCGGTGAAGCGCAGCGTGTAAAGCTTTCTTTAGAGCTCTCTAAGCGTGATACTGGCAGAACACTGTACATCCTAGATGAGCCAACTACGGGCCTGCACTTCCATGATATTCAGCTGTTGTTGACGGTGATTCAAACCCTCAAGAAGCAAGGCAATACGATCGTCATCATTGAGCATAATTTAGATGTCATCAAGACTGCAGATTGGATTATTGACTTAGGCCCCAAAGGTGGCGCTGGTGGTGGCCAAATCATTGCTACCGGAACACCTGAAGATGTTGCCAAGAATGAAGTCAGCTTTACTGGTCACTATTTAGCACCATTGCTAACTCGTAAACCAGTAGCAGCCAAGAAAAAGAAATAGGCGCCTTAGGCACAGATCTCAGAGTAATTTAGCTTCGGCCAAATCAGTTGCTTCTGAATTACCTGAGATCACCAAAATATCGTTAGCCTCCAGAAGCAATTCTGGGGCTAATGCCAACTTCACATAATCGGCGTTGCGACCTTTGCGACGGACCGCTTGTATGCTTACTCCTTCATTTTCTAAATGAAGCTCGCCCAGGGTTTTGCCGACCGCTTGAGAATTTGGCAACAAGGTAATGGAATGCAAACGCCAAGACTCGTTTGAACCAAAGTCATCATCACCTGCACCTCGAAAATAGCCTCTTAACAAGCTATAGCGCTCCTCACGTGCAGTCGTAATACGCCGCACCACTTTACGCATCGGCACGCCCATGATGAGCAAAACGTGGGAAGCAATCATCAGACTACCTTCGATTAATTCAGGAACAACCTCGGTAGCACCAGCTGCCTGCAACTTAGCAATATCAGCGTCATCTCGAGTGCGCACCAATACAGTCATCCCTGGACGCAAATGTTCAACTTGACGCAATACCCGCATACTGGCGGCAGTATCAGCATAGGTAATCACGACCGTCTTTGCCCTCGAAAGCCCAGCAGCAACTAGATAATTTTCCCGGCTCGCATCGCCATAGACCACATTATCGCCAGCAGCAGCCGCCTCCTTCACGCGATCAGGATCTAGATCTAATGCAATGTATGGAATCTTTTCTTGATCAAGCATACGAGCCAAGCTTTGACCCGAACGACCAAAACCACAAATGATGACGTGATTTTCATTACGTACGCTTTTCGCAGCCACGCGCGTTAATGCAAGTGATTGCAGCAACCACTCATTACTAGAGAAGCGCATCGCAATACGATCGCTGTATTCAACCAAAAACGGTGCGCAAAACATCGAGAGCAACATTGCAGCAAGTACAGCCTGACTTAGCGTAGGATCAATTAAATCTAAGCCATCAATTTGGGTCAGCAACACGAAGCCGAATTCGCCTGCCTGAGCTAGGCATAAGCCCGTTCTAATGGATATGCCGGGACTTGAGCCGAATAGTCTTGAAAGTATGGCAATCAAGCCAAACTTGAATATCAATGGGCCAAGCAAAAGTGCCAAGACCAGCATCCATTGCTCAAGAATGACATTAAAGTCGAGCAGCATGCCAATTGTTACAAAGAAGAGTCCCAAGAGAACGTCGCGGAACGGCTTGATATCCTCCTCCACTTGATGGCGATAAGGCGTTTCAGAAATCAACATTCCCGCCAGGAATGCACCTAGAGCAAGAGATAAACCAAAGTGTTCAGTCAAGGCTGCCATGCCAAGAACAATTAACAAGAGGTTCAACATAAACAACTCTTGAGAGCGTAACTTGGCAACTAATCTAAACCAGCGACTCATGAGTGACTGGCCGATAAAGAAAATCAGCCCTAATGCAATCGTGATTTTGATAGAGGCAGCCGTCAGAGCCACAAACAGATCCTTAGGATTTTTTCCCAAAGAAGGCAGCAAGATTAATAAGAAAACGACCGCCAAATCTTGGAACAGCAAAATACCGACTACATTACGACCGTGCTCTGTTTCCAGCTCGGATCGATCAGAAATGAGTTTTGTGACAATTGCTGTCGAGGACATAGCTAAAGCGCCGCCCAGGGCAATCGCTGCCTGCCAAGAAATGGGGTAAATCCAATTCATCAACAAGCTGGCAGGCACCGCCAAAAGCATTGTCAATAGAACTTGGCTGCCGCCCAGGCCAAATACGATATTTCGCATTGACCGGAGCTTATGAAGATTAAATTCCAAGCCGATCGAGAACATCAAGAAAACAACCCCAAATTCCGCTAAATACTTCACGGTTGCAGAGTCATTTGCTAAACCCAGGGCATTAGGCCCAATTAATACGCCAATGGCCAAATAGCCCAAAATAGGGGGTAAGCCAAAATAGCGGAAAATAACCACTCCAGCCACACCAGAGGCTAGGAGAATGAGGGTTAATTGAAGGACTGACGGCATATACTTACTCGATGATAGCTAAGACTCGTGAACGTACCCTAAAGCTTGCACGCGACACCCTCACCATTGAGGCTGCTGCACTGCAAACCATGCGTGATCGCCTAGAGGGCGTTAACGCAGACGCACTCGTGCATGCAGTGGAACTGCTCCATGGCTGTAAAGGCAGAATTGTGGTCTCCGGCATTGGCAAATCAGGTCATATTGCCCGTAAGATCGCCGCTACCTTCGCCTCCACCGGCTCCCCTGCATTCTTTGTTCATCCAGCGGAAGCCAGCCATGGTGATTTAGGAATGGTTACTCGTGATGATGTTTTTGTAGCGCTCTCTAATTCTGGTGAAACCGATGAGTTATTAACCATTGTTCCGATTGTTAAACGTACGGGCGCAAAACTGATCGCCTTAACTGGCGCACCGAATTCCTCTCTCGCTCAATTAGCAGACGCGCACTTAGATACCAGCGTAGAAAAAGAAGCGTGCCCATTAAATCTAGCACCAACAACTAGCACTACGGCAGCATTAGCTATGGGCGATGCTTTAGCTGTTGCTTTATTGGACGCTCGTGGTTTTCAGGCTGAAGACTTTCAGCGCTCTCATCCAGGTGGTCGATTAGGCCGCAAACAATTAATGCATGTCAGCGGAGTCATGCGTAGTCTTGATGACACGCCAAAAATTTCTATTCAGGCATCACTACAAGATGCCCTATTAGAAATGACATCAAAGCGTATGGGTATGGTCGTCACTTTAGATGAAAAACAAAAAGTATTTGGCATTCTGACTGATGGTGATTTACGTCGCCTCTTGGAAAAAAATACTAACTTGAGCGATATCACTCTTCAGAATGCAACTACCGCCAGACCTCGTACCATTCCACCAGAGCTATTGGCTGAAGAGGCGATCGAGATGATGGAAAAACATCGCATCAATCATTTAGTAGTAACAGATAAAGATGGCCATCTTTTGGGCGCCCTAAATCTGCATGACCTCTTTGCAGCCAAAGTTATTTAACGTAGCAGACTATTCAATACAGCTATGCCTAGCGCTTTTAATCCCCATAACACCAATCCGCTTTCCCAATATCCACAAGCCTGGGAGCGCGCAGGCCAAGTCAAGCTACTTGTTTTAGATGTTGATGGCGTGCTCACCAATGGCCAAGTGTGGATTGGTAGTGATGGCAAAGAGTCTTTAAAGGCTTTTGACATTCAAGACGGTCTTGGAATCAAACTGTTAGAGCAATGCGGCATTCCAACCGCAATTATTACTGGCAGAAACTCCAAAATGGTTTTGGCACGCTGTGATGAGCTTGGCATTAAACATGTGCACATGGGTGTTGAAAATAAAGCATTTGCTTTAGAGGGGGTGATTAAATCGCTCGGACTCACATCTGGTGATTGTGCTGTCATGGGTGATGACTGGCCTGATTTCGCTATGATGAAAAATGCAGGTCTCCGAATTGCCCCCGCTCAAGCGCATGAGGCCGTTAAGGAATTTGTGCATTTTGTAACCACTCGTACAGGTGGAAATAGCGCAGTACGAGAAGTATGCGACCTTATTCTGAAAGCACAAAGTCGCTACGAGGAATTGCTAATTAAGGCTCGCAATTAAGCAATGCAACTGAATTCTCAGCATATCAAATTGAGTATTGGTCGTACGCTATTGCGTCTCATGCCATTAATAGTGATGGGTACTTTGACTCTAGCTACTTTTTGGTTGGTACAAAAAAATACTCCCCCAGAGAAAGCTGCGCTTGAACGCGTTCGTCTGCATGAACCCGACTATGTCATTAAAGATGGCACACTTTCAGCACTCAACGAATTAGGTAACACCAAGTATCGTGTTTTAGGCAATAAAGTGACCCACTATGATGATGACGCAACGATCGATATTGATATGCCTCGCATGCGCCTCTTTCAGGCCGACAAAGCGCCGGTCACAGTGAAATCAAATACCGGACACCTAGACGGGGATCTGACAATCCTAGAATTATTCGACAATGCCTCTATCTTTAGGCCAGCTCAGCCTGCTACCGCTACAGAGCCTGCAACTCTACGCATGCTCGCTTCATCAAGCTATTACAAGGTTTTAATTAACGATGACATTATCGAAACTGATCGGCCTATTACGCTTGAGCAGGGTATGTCCATCATGCACTCAACTGATGGCGGAACCTTCAACAATGTTCAGCAGAGCATGACCCTTTCCGGTCAGGTTAGAGGACGTATTGAACGTGCCCCGCGGAGTCCTCAATAGAATGTTGTTCATGAGTCGCCTACCCCTTCTCTTGCTTGCGTTGAGCATTCTGCTCATGAATAGTGCCGTCCAAGCTGAAAAAGCAGATCAAGACAAGCCTATCGTTCTTGAGGCCGAAAAAGTGTCAGTAAATGATGTGCAACAGATTTATGACTTACAAGGTCAGATCCTGCTAATCAAAGGCAGTATTGTTGTCACTGGTGAAGATGGGCATATTCAAGTTGATCCTGAGGGTTACGAGTTTGTAGATGTCAAAGGTTCTGCGGATAGCACTGCTAGCTTTAGACAGCGTAAAGAGGGTATTCCTGATGAATACATGCAAGGTCGCGGCACCCAACTAAGCTATAACGCCAAGACTGAAATGCTCACCATTACTGGTGATGCCAGTTTGCGTCGTTCTCTGAACATGCAAATGCTTGATCAGCTGCAAGGCTGGAAAATTGAGTACGATGATATTACCGAGCGCTATCGAGTAACGCCTCCTGCGGATGCAAAACCAGAGGACTTACCTTTAGCTAGAGCAATCCTTTCACCAAGACGAAAAGCCACACTAGAGAAATGACAACGGATTTAGCTCAAACCAATAACACTCCAACGCTGAGTGCCCACAACCTTCAAAAACGTTATGGCTCTAGAACGGTCGTGCGAGATGTTTCAGTCGAAGTAAAGTGTGGTGAGGTTGTTGGATTACTTGGGCCCAATGGTGCGGGTAAAACTACCTCGTTTTATATGATTGTTGGCCTGGTTCCACTTGATGGCGGTCGCATTGTGCTCGATGGAACTGACATTACCCACTTGCCTATTCATGAGCGGGCTCGTATGGGTCTGTCCTACCTTCCACAAGAAGCATCCGTTTTTAGAAAACTTAATGTTGCTGAAAATATCCAAGCAGTCTTAGAGCTTCAAGTACAAGGTGGGAAGCCATTAACCAAGGCGGAAATATCCAACCGTCTTGATGAACTCTTAGGTGAGCTCCAAATTAGCCATTTACGAAATAACCCAGCTCTCTCACTTTCTGGCGGCGAGCGTCGACGTGTAGAGATCGCCAGGGCTCTTGCTTCGCAACCAAAATTTATCCTGTTGGATGAGCCATTTGCCGGTGTTGACCCTATTGCTGTTGGGGAGATTCAACGGATTGTTCGCTTCTTAAGAGATCGCCAAATTGGCGTATTGATTACTGACCATAACGTTCGAGAGACCCTTGGTATTTGCGATCACGCTTACATTATTAGCGAAGGAAGCGTTCTTGCAGAAGGTAAGCCAGACGAAATTATTAAAAATGATGCCGTCCGCCGCGTTTACCTGGGCGAAAACTTCCGGATGTAAGCCAGACAAGGCTTCTGCGCATATCTGCAATAAAAAGTACTTTCCCCTCTTGGTTTTCAGCAAATTCGCTGATACGCTGGAGGCTCATGGTTCATTTTCCAAAAAAAACTGCTCAACAAATTAATAGGGGCTTGCTGCGCACCCCGGCATGAGCTTGCGCACGCATTGATAAAAGGAGTTGCGAATGAATTTAAAAATTAATAGCCGCCATGTTGAGGTAACACCCGCCATGCGTACGCACCTTGAGGCTGGTATGGCCAAAATTCGCAAACACTTCGACCACGTCATTGATGCCTCTGCTTTTTTGGTCGTTGATAACGCCAAAGAAAAAGATTTACGTCAAAGCGCCGAGATCACAATTCATCTCAAGGGCAAGGAACTGTTCGCTGAAGCACATAATGCGGACCTCTACCATGCGATGGATGCAGTGGTTGATAAATTAGAGCGCCAAGTCGTAAAACACAAAGAAAAGATTCAGGATCATCATCACGATAAGCATTTTGAGTGATCTAAACCGTCGGGACACCTATAATCATTTGTAATGAATGCCCTGACCAATCTTTTTAACCCCGACTGCATTGCATTAGACAACCCTGCAAAAAATAGGGCTGATGCATTTGCAGCTGCTGGGGAGCTTTTTGCCAAGCAAGTCGGCATTGATGCAAGTGCCGTAGTAGAGTTTCTGAACGCTCGTGAAGATCTAGGTTCAACCGCCCTAGGAGCAGGCGTAGCCATCCCCCATGGCCGCGTCAAAGGACTCAAGCAACCTGCTGCAGCTTTTATGAAACTTCGAGAGCCCATTGAGTTTGCTGCGCCTGATGATGAGCCCGTTTCTACCTTAATTTTTTTATTGGTTCCAGAAAAGGCTACTCAGCAACATTTAGAAATCTTGTCATCAATTGCCCAATTACTTTCAGATTCGGATGCAAGAAATACCTTGGGATCAGCCACGGACCCTTTAAAGGTATGCGCACTATTGCAACAATGGAGCGCGACAAAATGACTCAGCCCTTACTCCTAGAGGGAGTATCTGCTCAGCAGATTTTCGATGACAACGTTTCAGATTTAAAACTGTCTTGGATTGGCGGCCTTGAAGGGGCTGACCGTACGTTCCCGCCAGAGGCAGTTAAAGCTGCCGCAGCTAGCTCTGACTTGGTGGGCCATTTAAATCTGATTCACCCAAGTCGCATCCAGATTTTTGGTGAGCAAGAAGTGGATTACCATGCGGCGCTCGATCCAAAACAAAAACAAGAGCAAATTGCTAGCCTGATTTCTAAAACACCGCCCTGTGTGATTGTTGCTGACGGCAAAGCTGCAGATCCCGACCTTCAACTCTTCTGCCAGCGCTCCTCTACCCCACTCTTTACTACTCATATTTCTGCAGCGGAAGTCATTGACCATCTGCGCATTTATCTCACCAAAATTGGTGCCCCGCAAATCACAATGCATGGGGTGTTTATGGATATCCTAGGTTTGGGCGTTTTGCTAACTGGCGAATCTGGACTAGGGAAAAGTGAATTAGGTCTTGAGCTCATTTCCCGCGGCCATGGTTTGGTTGCTGACGATGCGGTGGATTTCGCGCGCCTTGGTCCTGATTACATCGAGGGCCGTTGCCCGGTGATATTGCGCAATCTACTTGAAGTGCGTGGTCTTGGCTTACTAGACATTCGCACTATTTTTGGTGAAACCGCAGTACGCCGTAAATTGAAGCTACGCCTCATTGTTCAACTAGTCCGCAGAACTGATGGTGAGTTCGAAAGACTGCCGCTTGAAGCTCAACATATTGATGTCTTGGGCGTCCCCATTCGGACCGTCAAGATCCAGGTGGCGGCAGGACGCAACTTAGCCGTACTGGTTGAAGCTGCTGTTCGTAATACGATTTTGCAATTACGCGGTATTGATACCTTGAAAGAATTCATTGAGCGCCAGCGCGTTCAAATGAATGCAGAAGCAGATTCGATTAAATCCCAAGGGCGTCTGCTTTAATCTATGCAAATTAATCTGATTACCGGAATCTCAGGCTCAGGTAAATCAGTTGCCTTACGAGCTTTTGAGGATGCAGGTTATGACTGTGTAGATAACCTACCAGTATCGCTTTTAGAAAATCTCATTAGCACTCTTGTAAAAGAAAATAGCGAACGTGTAGCGGTTGCTATTGATGCAAGACGAGGTCAATCACTTGCTGAGTTGCCTTCCATTCTAGAAAATCTGCGCGTAGATCATCAAGTTCGCGTGGTGTTCTTAAACGCAAATACCAACACATTGGTACAGCGCTTCTCGGAGACCCGTCGTCGTCATCCTTTATCAACCGATGCTCAAAAAACACAACCCGCAACTCTCATTGAAGCAATTGATAAAGAACGTAGCTTGCTCGAACCCCTGCGAGCCCAAGCACATAGTATTGACACTAGCAATCTTCCCGCTCATGCCCTGCGTTCCTGGATTCGGGACCTTATCAAAGATAAGCCTGTTGGCTTGACGGTGATTTTTGAATCCTTTGGCTTTAAAAAAGGGGTTCCGAGTGAGGCAGATCTGGTGTTTGATGTACGCTGCCTCCCTAATCCCCACTATGACAATGTATTAAGGCCACTAACTGGCAATGACAAACCTGTAAAAGAATTTTTAGAAAAAATTCCTGAGGTCATCAGCATGGAAGGTGACATCACACAATTTATCGAAAAGTGGCTACCCCATTACATTGCTGATGGACGCAGCTATCTGACCGTAGCCATTGGCTGTACAGGCGGACAACATCGCTCCGTGTACCTCGTCAACCGAATTGGTGAGCACTTCCGTGCACAAAAAGATTTAAGCGCCCTGCAGCTTAATTTCTTAGATCGTCACCGCGAGCTAGACTCAATCCCTGCAGCAAAATCTTAATCGGCTGAGGCAAGCCGTATCGCCCCAACTGACTTAGGGGCACCCACCTAAGATTTGGATTTTCAAGCTCCAGGCTTCTGGAGGCACTTACTTCCCAAATTTGTATCCATAAACGTCGATGCGTAAATACGTGCTTAATTTGAGGGCCTTGATTGACTACTTTACAAACCTTCCCCCAGGCGGAAGGACGCTCATCGGGCAGGGCAGCCTGAATCAAGTCTTTTAAGTTTGGCAGGTTTTTTCTGGTGGCAGACTTTGCCACCCAAGGGGTTTCTGGCAAAGACCATAAGCCACCCCAAATAGCTTTGCTAGGCCGCTTTTGTAAAAGGATTGAATTACCCGATCGAATTAAAAGCATGTCGCAATCAAATTCAGGGGACTTTGCTTTGATGGTCTTTTGCGGAAGATCAAGAACCTGATTGCTGCGGCTTGCCTGGCACTCTTTTTCAAAAGGGCATTTTTTCTCATCGCTTAGGCACACTGGCTTACGAGACGTGCACCAGGTGGCACCAAAATCCATTAAAGCCTGGGTATACACAGGCATATCTTTAGCCTTAGTGGGCAACAGATCATTTGCCAAGCTCCATAACCGATCATTGACTGCCTTCTCTTGAATTCCACCCTCTACTGCAAATAAACGCGCCAATATTCTTTTGACATTCGCATCAAGAATCGGCGCCCTCTCATGAAAAGCAAATGCGGCGATAGCTCCAGCCGTTGAGCGGCCAATACCTTTGAGCTGCTCAAGCAATATCGGATCACTGGGAAATTGACCGGCGAACTCAGTCATTACTTGCTGTGCACAAGCATGTAGGTTTCGGGCCCGGGAGTAATAACCCAAACCAGCCCACTCCGCTAATACCTCATCAATATCTGCACTAGCTAATTTTTTAACTGTTGGAAAACGCTTCATGAAGCGGGGGTAGCGCTCTAGAACTGTAGCCACTTGAGTCTGTTGCAACATAATTTCAGAAACCCAAACTGCATAAGGATCCCGATTGCCTTGCCATGGAAGGCCTGAACGTCCACTGCGCGCATGCCAAGCGATTAACTTTTCAGAGAAATTAGCGGTTAGCGCTTTTGACATGATGGGCAAAAATAGGTTGAGCGCTGCCCCTGAACGATTTGCTTAATCGGAGTTTTACAAACTTTACACGGCTGATCTTTGCGGTCATAGACTTTGGTCTGAACCATAAAGTGTCCTGGGTCACCATCGCTATTCACGAAATCTTTCAAGCTGCTTCCGCCCGCAGCAATTGCTTTTTTCAAAATCAATCGCACTGCTTCTGCCAAGCGAGAACATTGTGGGCGAGTTAACTTTCCAGCGGCTTTGCTTGGATGAATTTTGGCCTCAAATAGACTTTCAGAACAATAAATATTTCCAACGCCAACAACTGCTTGTCCTGCCAAAAGAAATTGTTTCACCGCAACACTTCGCTTACGTGATGTTTGATACAAAATCTCAGCGCCCAGCTCACCAGCAAATTCTGGAGAAAAAGGCTCCACTCCCAGCTTCTGTAAAAGCAAATTTTTCTCAATGGGCCCTTTCGATTTTGGATGCCACAACACGGCACCAAATTTTCTAGGGTCATGTAGGCGCAAACTCAATTTGCCAAACTCAAATGTCACGCGATCATGTAATTTCAAGGGATCAGAGCATGGCAATACACGCAAGGTACCGGTCATCCCTAAATGGACCAACAAATAGCCCATATCTAATTCAATTAATAGATACTTTCCACGCCTCTCAATGGCATGTACTTTTTGACCAGGCAGAACTGTAGGCAGGCCCTTAGGAACAGGCCAGCGCAAGCGCCCATCAATAACGTTGACGGCACTAATGCTTTGCCCCAGAAGGTGGGGGGCAATTCCGAGTTTTGTGACCTCTACTTCTGGAAGTTCTGGCATAAATGGATTGTAGATTCGCGGATTAGAATGTGCTTATGAGCAAATTGATACTTAGATCCTTTTTGAAGGATTTATTCCTTGGCGCCCTGGCTAGTGGGGTCATACTATCGAGCCAAGCCTATGCGCAAGCAGACGAGGCGCATACGGGGCAAGCCATTTTTGAAGTACTTGCCTCAGAAATTGCCCTACAAAGAGGTGAAGCTGGCCTTGCCTACAACACTTATATGGAAATGGCTCGCCAATATAAAGATCCTCGTTTGGCACAACGGGCCATGGAAATTGGCATTGCTGGAGGCTCCCCTGAATTGGCACTACAAGCTGCGCAAGCTTGGGATAGCCTAGCCCCTCCCTCCCAAACTAAGCCCAAGGAAGTACTCATTACCTTGCTGGTTTTGAGTAATCGCTGGTCTGACGCAGTCAAGCCCGCAATCGCCCTACTCAAGCAACAAAACCCTGCAGAACAAGAAAACACTCTCTTGCAATTACAAGCCTTATTAGGAAAAGCGAAAGATGAGTCTGAAGCCTTACGCGCTTTTTATGAAATAGCATCGACTGCAAAACCTGCTCCAAAAGATCCAGGCTTGCTATATACCTATGCCATGTCAGCGGAAAAAGTGGGGCGTATTGATGTGATGGAAAAAACCTTGCGGGAAATTTTGCGCAAGAACCCTAATGATGCAAACTCTTTAAATGCTTTGGGTTTTTCACTCGCCGACCGAAACATCAAATTACCAGAAGCATATGCGCTGATCAATAAAGCACACCAGCTATCCCCTAAAGATGCATTTATCTTAGATAGCCTAGGTTGGGTTAATTTTCGTCTGGGTAAAAATGCACTTGCCTTAGAGCAATTACAGCAAGCCTTTAATATGAAACCTGAGGCAGATATTGCCGCACATACTGGTGAAGTATTGTGGTTCATGAATCGTCGCACTGAAGCAGAGGCAATGTGGCAAGAGGGCCAAAAATTGAATGCCAATAATGCCACTCTTCAAGAAACTCTCAAACGCTTAAAACCAGATTGGACCAATTCAGATCAAGCCTCTAATGGCTCATGGGACGGGCGCTTTGCAGTAAAAATTACCGGCCTTTCTGACAGCCAGAATCAAGGTGGCTCAGGTGGCTTTACCTTGACACAAGAAGCCCTCAAAGATGTTTTAGAAATTCGCAATCCTGTTGGTGGCTCTATTGCAAAAATCACCATCACACCCGGAGAGGCCACTCTTGAACGTGATGGGCAAGTAGTGACTGCAATTGATGCCGATACTCTTGTGCAGAACACCTTGGGGCTTCCACTGCCAGCACGTGGACTATCAAACTGGCTTAGAGGTGAAGTGAGGCCTGGTGGCGAAGCTAGTGTCGAAAGAAATGCCAAGGGGCAAGTGAGCAAAATTAGTCAGGATGGTTGGAATCTAGTCTACAGCTGGAGCAATAAAAATCGTCTTGAAAAGCTCATGATGACTCGTAGCTCTAACATCGGCTCGATTGACATTCGTCTTGTTTTTGATCAAGCGAATGAGTGAAGTCCAGCAAGCACCTCTGACGCTTCGCTCACCAGCAAAGCTCAATTTATTTCTACATATAGTTGGACGTCGTCCTGATGGCTATCACTTACTGCAGTCTGTTTTTCAATTGATAGATTGGTGTGACACTATCAAGTTAAAACCAATTTCACAAAATGAAGTTCGCCGAATTAATCCAATTCCTGGAGTGGAGCCTGAACAAGATTTAGTTGTCAGGGCAGCAAAACTGTTAAAAGATTTTTGTAAGATCGACTCTGGGGTTGAGATTGAACTTCAAAAAGAGATCCCAATGGGCGCAGGCTTGGGTGGGGGATCATCGGATGCGGCTACTACTTTAATTGGCTTAAACGCACTCTGGAATCTCAAACTAGACAAGCCCACCCTTTCCACTCTTGGACTACAGTTAGGTGCTGATGTGCCTTTTTTCATTTTTGGCAAAAATTCATTTGTTGAGGGTATTGGCGAGCAAATCAAAGAGCTCCCCCTTGAAAATCAGGGCTTTTTAGTCATTTTTCCTAACCAGGGGATCTCCACCATCAGCATTTTTCAAGACCCTGAATTGACCCGAAATCACGCTCGGATTACAATAGATGGCTTTCTTGCATCGTCATGGTCGGATCTCTCAAATGATTGTCAGGCTGTAGCGATGCGGATTTGTCCTGAAGTGAAGCAAGCTTTGGATTGGATTAGTCAGGCAGTACCGGGGTCAGAGCCCCGTATGTCAGGCTCCGGAAGTAGCGTTTTTGCTGTCTTAGACCCTAAGATCAATATCGCAAAACTGGAAAATCTTCTACAAAATCTTCCTAAAGGGTGGATAGGTCGGATTGTTCGGGGGCTAAATAAAAATCCCGCTTACAATTTGGTTTCTTCAGATTGATCCGTAGGGGAATCGCCAAGCTGGTTAAGGCACTGGATTTTGATTCCAGCATGCGAAGGTTCGAATCCTTCTTCCCCTGCCAAATACTGTAGAAACGACAAAGATAACCTTTTGAACCTACAAAACCCTTAAGCCCATGTCCTCTACAAACTCCGATTTATTGACTTTATTTACAGGCAACGCAAATCCGGTTTTGGCTGAGGCAGTAGCCAAAGAGCTCAAACTGCCAATGGGCAAAGCCTTTGTGGGCCGCTTCTCAGACGGTGAAATTCAAGTAGAAATTCAAGAAAACGTACGAGGCAAAAACGTCGTCGTCATTCAATCAACCTGCGCTCCAACAAACGACAGCTTGATGGAACTCATGATCATGATTGATGCACTCAAGCGCGCATCTGCAAGTCGCATTACCGCGGTGATTCCTTATTTTGGTTATGCTCGCCAGGACCGCCGCCCGCGCTCTGCACGCGTAGCAATCTCTGCACGTATTGTTGCTAACATGCTCCAATCTGTTGCCGGTATTGAACGTGTTTTGACCATGGATCTTCATGCCGACCAAATCCAGGGTTTCTTTGATATCCCGGTAGACAATATTTATGCCTCACCAGTCCTCTTGGCCGACCTTGAGGCGCAAAAGACTAAAAAAGACCTGATCATTGTTTCCCCAGATATCGGCGGCGTAGTTCGCGCCCGTGCGATGGCAAAACAACTGGGTACGGATTTGGCGATTATTGATAAACGCCGCCCTAAGGCTAACGTCTCTGAAGTAATGCACCTGATCGGCGAAGTGGAAGGCCGTCATTGCGTCATCATGGACGACATCATTGATACTGGTGGAACCCTCTGTAAGGCCGCTGAAGCGCTTAAAGAGCGTGGTGCCAAGGGCGTTACCGCTTACTGCACTCACGCCGTTCTATCAGGCGGCGCTGTGGCTCGTATTGCAGCCTCTGAATTGGATGAATTGGTGGTTACTGACACCATTCCTTTGACTGCAGAAGCGTTAAAAGTGGGCAAAATCCGTCAACTGACTGTAGCCCCCCTACTGGCCGAGACTCTTTCTCGGATTAGCAAGGGCGACTCTGTCATGTCCATGTTTGCCGAATAAGCCAAAAAACACTGTTTTACCCTGTTTTTTGGTATTTTTAGGTCGTTTGTAGGCAAAAATCCCCATTCCCACGATATAATCGAAGGCTTTTCTGTTTGGTCGCGAACGGAAATTAACCTTAAAGGGAATTAATCATGAAAGTTGTAGCCTTTGAAAGAAGCGTACAGGGAACGGGTGCGAGCCGCCGTCTGCGCAATTCCGGAAAAACTCCGGGAATCGTTTACGGTAGTAAAGATCCAGCCTTGGTCATCGAGTTAGACCATAACGCGTTGTTCCATGCTCTCCGCAAGGAAGCATTTCACTCATCTATTTTGGATTTGGAAATTGGCGGCAAAACACAAAAAGTGTTGTTGCGCGATTACCAGATGCATCCATTCAGGCCAATCGTTTTGCATATCGACTTCCAGCGCGTATCTGCGAGTGAGAAAGTTCATATGCGCGTTCCTTTGCACTTCACTAACGCTGAAACTTCATCCGCTGTGAAATTACAAGGCGCCGTTATCAGCCACATCCTCAATGACATCGAAGTTTCTTGCTTACCAGCAGACTTGCCAGAGTTCATTGAAGTGGACTTGAGCAAAATTGAAGTGGGTCACGCTATTCACGCTAAAGACCTTGCTTTGCCAAAAGGAGTTACTTTGGTATTGCATGTTGAGCAAGAGAACCCAGTGCTTGTAAATGCCCGTATTCCAGCTGTTAAAGCTGCTGAGACTGAAGATGCTGCTCCTGCAGCTGCAGCCCCAGCCGCTCCTGCTGCTGATGCAAAGGACAAGGCTTAATTCATTAAGCTGCGCTACTTGCATATGAAGGCCCGCGCAAGCGGGCTTTCTTTTTACGGCTCCCTCCTTTTTGTAGAAACACTGTGAATTCTTTAAACTCTCAGCATGACTAAGTTAATTGTTGGCCTAGGCAATCCTGGTGATGAACACGAAGAAGATCGACATAATGCCGGCTTCTGGTTTGTCGACGCCTTAGCAAAACAGTTGAATGCTCGCTTTGAATCTGAAAAACGCTTTCACGGAAAAGTAGCTAAAGCCAAATGGGAGGGCGAAGATCTCTTTCTACTTAAGCCAAATACATACATGAACTTAAGTGGTCAAGCAGTAGGCGCACTTTGTCGTTTTCATAAAATCATCCCTCAAGATATTTTGGTAGTGCAAGATGAGCTCGACCTCAAGCCTGGAACAGCAAGGCTTAAGCTGGGTGGTGGCACCGGTGGCCATAATGGCTTAAAAGATATTCAAGCCCATTTGGGTACCCCGGACTACTGGCGACTACGCCTTGGCATTGGGCACCCAAGAGATTTAGCAGGCGATGGGCGCCCAATGGATGTAGCAGATTACGTTTTACGCAGACCTCAATTAGCTGAGCAAAAACTGATTGAGTCCAGCCTTGAAAATGGCCTGCAAATTGTGCCGCTATTTTTGAAGGGCGATACTCAAACCGCCATGATGGAGCTGCACTCTAAAGGCTAAGCTACATTTGCCTTTTTGTTGGCAGTCAGAATCTTAAACTTCACCATTAACTGCTCTTGAGTTTCAGTATGGGCAGGATTAAATGGAATGCAGTCTACTGGACAGACCTGTCGACATTGAGGTGCATCGTAGTGACCTACGCATTCGGTACATTTATCGGGATCAATTTCATAAATCTCAAGCCCCATGTAAATAGCATCATTAGGGCATTCAGGCTCGCACACATCGCAATTGATGCATTCGTCGGTAATCATGAGAGCCATATTTGTACTTTACAGCCTTACTTATTATTTTGATTGGCAGTAGCAATCTTTTGCACAAGCCATTTTTCTACTGATGGAAAAACAAACTTACTCACATCACCACCCATAGAGGCGATTTCTCGTACAAAAGTACCAGAGATAAATTGATACTGATCGGATGGCGTCAAAAACAAGGTTTCCACATCAGGCAAGAGATAACGATTCATACCAGCCATTTGAAATTCATACTCAAAGTCCGATACTGCGCGTAAGCCACGCACAATAACGCGAGCATTGTGCTCACGAGCAAAATCTTTTAATAGGCCATCAAAGCCGACGACTTTCACATTGGAGTAGTGCCCAAGAACTTCTTTGGCAATGGCAATCCGCTCATCCAATGCAAAGGAGGGATGCTTGCTACGACTGGAGGCAACACCCACAATCAGCTCATCAAAAATGCTCGATGCGCGACGAACCAAATCCTCGTGTCCACGAGTGAAGGGATCAAATGTTCCTGGGTATACAGCGACAGTCATAACTCTCCTAAGGCTTTATCAGCTACAGGCAAGAGTTTAGCCCCTTCCGCTCCGAAATAGACAGGCTTTTACCTGTCCAGCCTCTAAGTATTTTCCACAATGCCAGTCTGGCAGCAGGGATTCTATATCTTGACTGGGGCGATTTGACGGGAATTCGACATAAATTCCTCCTCCCCCAGAGTCATCACAGATTCTGCCGGCTTCACGAACAGCTCGATCAAGTAAGGCAGCCTCCTGAAAAGGAGGATCAATAAAAATGAGATTGCTTGATTGATCTGCTTGCTGTCTTAAAAATTCCAAACTGTCACGCTGCAAAATTTCTACAGATCCAGATACGGGGGAGGATTGAAGTAATGAAAAATTCGCCTTTAAGTTTGCATGGGCTTTTTTATCTTTTTCGAGCAGGACAACCAAACTCGCACCGCGAGAGGCAGCCTCAAATCCTAGTGCGCCTGTTCCAGCAAACAGATCCAGGCAACGTAAACCACTTAAGTCTTGACCAAGCCAGTTGAACAAAGTTTCCCGAATACGATCAGTCGTAGGTCGAAGACCGTGTAAATCGATCACTGTTAATAAGCGACTTCTCCAGGTGCCGCCAATAATGCGAACCTTCTTAGGCGGCTCCGCCTTGAGAGTCTTCGGTTTATTTATTTTGAGCCCCTAAAACTACGATCTTCATGCGGTCCATCGCAAGATATTTTTCGAAGGCAGATTTCACTTGATCTAAAGTCACTGCCTCCACTTGCTTAGTCCAAACTTCCATCGTGTCGAGCGGTAAATCATTCCAGGCGATTGAGGAAACGTTATCCAATAATTTACGATTGTTATCAATTCGCAGGGGGTAGCCATTCACTAGATTTGCTTTAGCCGCAACAAGCTCAGAAGTAGTCGGCCCATCTGCAATGAACTTCGCAATCGTATCGCTCATCACCTGCAGTGCTACAGAAGATTGATCATTCTTAGTTTGCAGGCCCGCCTGAAAGATTCCCGTATCTTTGCCTGGAGCAAAATAACTAGACACACTATAGGCGAGGCCACGCTTCTCTCGAACCTCATTCATCAGACGCGAGACGAACCCGCCGCCGCCCAAAACATAATTACCTACCAACAAAGGAAAATAATCAGGGTTATTACGTGCCACAGCCGTCATACCCATAGCGATATGGGCCTGCTGAGAGTCAAAGGGGATCTGAACTTCACGTTGCGCCAATGGCTCTACTGGAGAACGTTGAAATTCTGGCAAAGGTGCAATAAAAGGGCCCGATTGGGGAATTCTTTTTAATAAGGCATGAATAATTTCATTTGCTTCAGCTTGATCTACATCCCCAACAATACTGACGATCATTCGATCGGTACGATAAAACTGTTTATGGAATTGAACTAAGTCTGTAGGAGTAATTGCGCCTACAGACTTAACGGATGGAGAATCTGCCAAAGGGTAGGTGCCATAAACCATTTTTTTAAAACGGCGATCTAATACATATTCGGGTTTTGTTTCTGCCTCAAGCAAGCTAGTGATTGTTCTTTGCTTTTCGCGACGAACAATATTGGGGTCATAAGTAGGCGCAGCTAACATTGCTGATGCCAATTGCACTGCTCGATCACGCAAATCTTTTCTACTAAGGCTACGAATACGCAAAATAGCGCGCTCACCACCAACTGAGAGACCAATACTGGCGCCTAAATCAGCGATCTCATCAGCGATTTGGGCCTCACTTAGCATCCTCTTATCGTCCTGCACACCATAATTCATTAGGGTTGCGGTCATGTCTGCCAAACCACTCTTACCCACTGGGTCATAACGATCACCAGCATCAATGCTCACCTCAATATCCACCATCGGCAACGCTTTGGTTTGCACTAAATATGCTTTAGCCCCTTTGTAATTTTCGAGTTTTTCAATGGTAAGAATTGCTTGTGCACTAGTAATTACACCGAAAGCTAAAAGACAGCCTAAGATCATTTGATTGAAGGCTTTCATCGTTTGCCCTCCTTCGCTACAGATTGACGTGCTTGTGGATCTAACACCGCCATCGTTAAACCTTCATCCACTAAATACTTTTGAGCTACCGCTTGAACTTGCTCTGGAGTAATCGTTTGCATTTTCTCTAACATATAGTCGATATCTCGCCAGGAAAAACCTGCCATCTCAGTACTGCCAATTTCCATAGCCTGACCGAAGATGGAATCACGTTTATAAATTTGCTCTGACAGAATCCGCACCTTAATGCGCTTCAACTCAGAATCGAGGATTCCTTTTTGCTTTAGCTCATCTAATGCTTTTCGAATACTGACCTGCGCCTGCGCAACTGTTTTCCCTTTGGCCATAGTCGCAGCAATCTCAAATAATTCTGGACCACGAGAAATCATGTCGTAACCAACGCCAACATCATTCACTACCTTCTCTTGTTTGACCAAAACTCGGTTCAAGCGCGCATTGTCATAACCATCTAAAACAGAAGTGAGGAGCTCTAAGGCATAGGGCTCTGGGTCATCCAACTTACCAACCTCTAGGCGTGGAACTTTCCAAGCCATAGTCAATTGCGCACTATCTGCAGGCGCTTTGACTTGAACCTGTTTTATTCCTTTTTGAGGTGGCTCAATCTGCGGTTTACGAACTGGCAATTCCTGAGCGGGAATGGATCCATAATACTTTTCGACTGCAGCCAAGACCTGCTTAGCATCAACGTCGCCTGTAATAACTACCGTTGCATTATTTGGTTTATACCAACTGCGATACCAATCCCTCGCATCGTTTGCTTTCATATTCTGCAAATCATTCATCCAGCCCACTACTGGATAGCGATAGGGAGAGCTCATGTAGGCGGTGGCCATAAGGGATTCATTCAGGAGGCTGCTCGGGTTATCTTCCGTACGAAGACGACGCTCCTCCATCACTACCTGGATTTCTTTTAAAAACTCTGAGTCGTCAAAATTCAGATTGGACATGCGATCTGCTTCAAGCTTAATCACTTCGTCTAATTTGGATTTCTCAACTTGCTGAAAATACGCCGTGTAGTCACGATTCGTAAATGCATTTTCGCGCCCACCTAAGGCTGCAACCAAGCGAGAAAACTCTCCAGCCTTCACCTTGTCGGTGCCCTTAAACATCATGTGCTCCAAAACGTGTGCCAAGCCAGTACGGCCATTGACCTCATCCATTGAGCCAGCTCGGTACCACACCATATGGGCCACGGTTGGTGCGCGATGATCCTCTCTCACAATCAGCTTAAGGCCGTTGCTCAGCTGGTATTCACGGGTATCCTCATGGTCTTTAGCCATAGCGCAAGACAATTGAGTAAATATCAAAAATATGAAGGTAATTCGGAGTAAATTGAAGCGCATCTGCTAAATCACCATATCCCAAGAATTTAATTGATAAGATGCAAGGATTAAATTGTATCGATTATGTTCGGCCTACGTAAAACCCTTGGATCTCTATTTAAATCAAGCAAGACTGATGATGCTTGGTTTGATGCCTTAGAAGAGTCGCTCATTCAGAGTGATGTGGGATTGCCTACGACTGAGGATTTGATTAGCAAACTACGTAAAGCGGCGAAATCCGAAAAGGCTTCAAGCCCTGAAGAACTACAAGCCCTTCTGATTCAAGAGGTTGCTACCTTATTAACAGTGCTTGAGCCATCCCCTAACCCACTATTTACAGGGTCTAAAGAGAATATCCCTGAAGTGTGGCTGGTTGTTGGCGTCAACGGTGCAGGGAAAACCACCACCATTGGTAAGCTTTGTAGAATTTTTCAATCCCAAGGTAAGTCCGTTCTCCTAGCCGCAGGGGATACCTTTAGGGCAGCTGCGCGCAACCAGCTACAAGAATGGGGCGGTCGCAATCAAGTGGACGTCATCACCCAAGAAGGTGGCGATGCTGCAGCCGTAGCTCATGATGCAATTCACTCTGCCATCTCCCGCAAAAGTGATATTTTGATCATTGATACTGCAGGTCGTCTTGCTACTCAAGACCACCTCATGGAAGAGCTCAAGAAGGTCAAGCGTGTAATTGGCAAAGCACTTCCTGGAGCGCCTCATCACACACTATTGGTTTTAGATGGCAACACAGGACAAAATGGTTTAAGCCAAGTGAAGGCCTTTCACATGGCTCTGGGCCTGACTGGAATTATCGTTACCAAGCTAGATGGGACTGCTAAGGGAGGTGTTATCTGCGCCTTAGCCCATACCCTTAAAGATGGCCCTAAACCAGCTGTTCTAGCGCTAGGTAAGGGCGAGGGAATTGACGATTTAGCCCCCTTTACAGCCGGGCAATATTCCTCTGAATTATTCAATTAATTCAATAACTTACAATCCAAATAAACCATTAGCACTCTCTTGACAAGAGTGCTAAAATAGAACTCTATCAACACCTCATCATTATTTAAAAAATGGTTCAAAAGAAATCTGACAAACCGAATATGCAAAGGCTGCCTGTAGCGCAGGCTGCAGCGGCGTCCGCATTTCCAATGCTGCCATCCCTTGGGGTTGGCACTCTTGATTCGTATATTGCGTACGTGAATCGCGTACCCATGCTTAGTGCTGCAGAAGAGCTACATCTTGCGCAGGAATTTCGTCGCACTGAAAATGTTGAAGCCGCTAAAACCTTAGTGCTCTCCCATTTACGCCTCGTTGTTTCTGTTGCGCGTCAATATCTTGGTTATGGTATTCCACACGCTGACCTCATTCAAGAAGGCAATATTGGCTTGATGAAGGCCGTGAAACGCTATGACCCTAATAATGGTGCACGCTTAGTGTCTTATGCTATTCACTGGATCAAAGCAGAAATTCATGAGTACATTCTGAAAAATTGGCGCTTAGTGAAAGTAGCAACCACCAAAGCACAACGCAAATTATTCTTTAACTTGCGTAGCAACAAACCCACCTTAAGTGCACTTACTCCAGGTGAAGTGGATGCCTTAGCTAAAGCACTTGATGTCAAAGGTTCCGATGTTAAAGAAATGGAAATGCGCCTCGCTGGTGGCGATATTGCGCTTGAAGGCGATGATAGCGATGAAGAAACTGCGTACGCCCCAATTCAATGGCTCGCTGACAGCAGTCAAGAACCTACAGAGCGTATCGCTAGTGCACAAGCAGACTCACTACAAGGCCCGAAGCTAGATCAAGCCTTGATGGCTCTGGATGAGCGTAGTCGCAATATTGTTCAGTCACGTTGGTTAGCAATGGATGCTGATGGTAATGGCACCAAGACTTTGCATGATCTGGCCGCTGAATATGGCATCTCTGCAGAGCGCGTACGTCAAATTGAGACAGCAGCTCTCAAAAAAATGCGCGGTATGTTGCAAGCTGAAGCGGCTTAATCAAGCCGCTCCTCTCTAGCTCTTACTTTAAAAGTTCTTTCAAGTCATGCGCCAAGGTCTCAGGACCTTGAGCATGTTTGATATAAAGACGCAAATGTCCCTCGGGATCAAATGCGTAGCTACCAGCTGTATGGTCGATGGTGTAGGAACCCGGGCTACTACCGGGTACTTTCTTGTAATAAATCTTGAAGTCTTTGGTCACTTTTTCTAGCGCCGCATCGTCTGCTGGACGCAAGCCTAAGAAACGCGTATCAAAGGACGGAACGTATTGCTTAAGAATAGCTGCGGTATCACGCTCAGGATCGACGGTCACAAACAATACTTGTACCTTATCTGATTGAGGACCCAATAGCGCCATGACCTGCTGCATCTCAGTTAAGGTCGTCGGGCAAATATCGGGGCACTGGGTGTAGCCAAAGAACATCACTACTACTTTGCCCTTAAAGTCGGCGAGCGTCCTTACCTTGCCATCAGGATCTAACAAGCTGAAATCCTTGCCAAATGAAGTGCTACCTGTAATGTCGATATTTTTAAAGTCTAGCTTTGGGCTACAGGCCGACATCGCCATTAGAAAGGCGACGATACAGATATTACGTAAGAAGGTCATTTTCATTTCAAAGAAAGTAATGATCTATGAGCAACGCTGCAAACAGCAATGACAAATAGGTAATAGAAAAGCGGAATGTCTTCTTGGCTAACTCATCACTATAGTTAATAAATAGTGCGATTACATATGCCAAGAACATCAAGCCCAGAATAATCGCTGATACCAAATAAACCAGACCACTCATGCCATAGATATAAGGCAACAATGTTGCTGCAATCAAAATGAGCGTGTACAGCAAAATATTAAGCAGAGTAAAGCGTTCACCATGGGTTACTGGCAGCATCGGCAAACCGGATTGCACATAATCATCGCGACGGTATAAGGCTAAAGCCCAAAAATGGGGTGGTGTCCAAACAAAAATAATCAAAACCAAAAGCCAGGCTTCAGCAGAAAGCGTATTGGTCACAGCAGCCCAACCCAGTGCTGGCGGCATCGCTCCTGACAGACCGCCAATCACGATGTTCTGGGGGGTGGCAGGCTTGAGTAGCCATGTGTAGATCACCGCATAACCAACGAAAGTAGCGAGCGTGAGCCACATTGTCAGTGGGTTACAAAAATTCCATAAAACAATCATCCCCAAAGAACCAAGAATGATAGAGAAAACAATAATATGAACTGGGGTCACTTCGCCTGTTGCAGAGGGGCGCCAAGAAGTGCGTTTCATCTTGGCATCAACAGCTTGCTCAATTAAACAGTTCACAGCAAAGGCTGCACCTGCCAATAACCAAATACCAACAATTCCACCAATGAGAATGGAATAAGGAACCATCCCTGGCGTGGCCAAGAACATGCCAATTACCGCGCAGAAAACGGCGAGCTGCGTCACCCTTGGTTTAGTAAGGACCCAGTACTGACGCCAACGTGGCATCGCTGCAGGAGTAGATGTTTTTGATGTGCTCATAATGACTTCCAAGAAGTCCAGTAACTTAATCTGACCAAACAGAATACTAAAGCGGCTGACCCTGCGGTGTGTAATAGAGCAGCAAGTAAGGGCCACTGAAAAACTACATTCGATATGCCAGTAACAAGCTGCAAGGCAAGCAAACTGAATAATAGTCTGGCAAAGCGTTTAAGGCCGGGTATTGCGGGAGTTGCCACCTCAAATGCTTTCCAGCCTAGAGTTCCTAGAACCAGAATGAGGAACACTGCAAAGAGGCGATGCGCCCAATGAATGGTTTGTAGCGCCACAGGAGAAATAAACTCTCCCTGGGCATTAAGACCCAATTGACGCCATAAGGTAAAGCCTTCAGCCCAATTGGTTTCTGGCCAAGCTGCGCCAAGACACGTCGGGAAATCAGGACACGCCAACACTGCATAATTTGTACTAACCCAAGCACCTAAAAAGACTTGAATGAACAGCGTCATGAAGGCTATTAATACTAAGCTTGCTGGTAAAGGACGAATGCGCATTACTCTGACTGTAGAAGATGGATCTTCCCAAGTCTGTTGAGCATAAGCAGTTAAACAAGCCAATAAAACCAAAGCCAAGATCAAATGGGTGGTGACAATAATCGGCTGCAATTTTAGGGTTACTGTCCAAGCACCAAATGCACCCTGTAAACAAACTAGGAAGAAGAGCCCGAGACTTCCAAACAATACGGACTTACCCAACACTTTTATCTTGCTAAATGCCAACGCTACTTGAACCACAATGAGCGTACCAACTGTCATTGCGAGATAGCGATGAATCATTTCAATCCATGCCTTCATGACAGTTACAGGCCCTGTAGGCAAGGCACTCTCAGCCTGGCGAATATCTCCAAGCGCATGAAACGGATTAGAAACACCATAACAACCAGGCCAATCGGGACAACCCAGGCCAGAGTCAGTCAAGCGAGTAAAGGCACCAAATACAATCAGGTCGAATGTCATAAAGACTAAAACCCAATTGAGCTTCTGGAAAAAACTATAAGCGGGTCTTGTCCACAAATATGCCAATGGCAAGCCTGCAAAAACGATCGCAATTGCTGCCAATTCTAGGAATAAAACAAAACTAGACATTAAAGACTTTCGCCTTTGTGGTTAAGGCGCAAGAGCTTTTCTAAATCTTTTTTAATGGCAGCAAACTCTTTTGGAGAATTGGTCGCTGGAATAAGCATCATTTTTGCGGGGCTTGGATCCACTAATTGAATTTGCTCTCCGGCACTCTCTTGATTGAGCCAAGATAAAAACTCTGCGCGCAACTTTGGATTCGTAGGCAGTGTAACTACCTTAATACCAGCAACCTGTTCGTCGTAGGCCTTAGCAACTTCTGGATCTACTGGCTTTCCATCCATATTGACCCACAACAATTGCACTCGACCGCTCTCTCTACCAACGGCAACTTTCACTTGACGCATTAAAAATAGCGCTTCAATACATTTCCGATCTTTAACCTGGCACTCGCCTGCAGGACGAGCAAGCAAGAGGGTCCATTTGCCTTGTAGCGGAACATCAAACCAAGCATTGTTTGCAGCTTGAGCAGGATGAACTAAAGTGCCGAAATTGGTTTTCCCACCCTCTGGCTTAATCACGTAATAAGCAAAGTAGGAAGCGAGTACTGGGGCAGCACAGGCCAGTAGCAAGAGTAGCATTTGTATACGGCCACGACGAGTTCGCGCATTGATTGCAGATGAATCCATCTGCGATGCTGGTATTAATAACTCTTTATCACTCACCTTGACCCCTCGCTACATTACTTCGCCAATATTGGCGCAAACCACTGATTAACCAAAATAAGAAACCAGCAAACGCTAAAGCAAACCACTGGAATGCATAAGCATAATGGCGATCGACTCCCGTTGTCAGGGGCGCCCACTCTCGCAGTAGGCCATCAGCAACCCCCATCTCCTCTAAACGCAAAATAAAGGGGGCTTGTGACCAACCATGTAGTAATCCCTCCCGCTCTAAATCAAAGTTTTGGGCAATCCGAGGTTTATTCGGATCTATATCGCTCTTCTCTGAACCCAATGCATAAACTTTGCCAGGATGAGCGAACACTAATCCCTCAATACTAATCAAGCCTGTCGGCGTCTCAATCGGAGGCAAAGATTCACGACTCTCATTATTTCGTGGAGCCCACCCTCGGTTTACCCAAAGCACCTCATTCCCACCCTCCAGCCTGAAGGGCATCATCACAAAAAAGCCTGCTTGTGCGGCATTACCAGCCCCACCAGCAGGAATCGGTCTAGGTCGGTTATCCAACCAGATTGCCGCCTCGGGGATATAACGTCCACGTGCTGTCATACGACGCTCGCCAGCCTCTTCTAAGGTCCATGGGCCAGCATTGGCACTCAAAATGGGCATTTGTTGTCTAGCAGCTAAATTAGCCGCTAGAGCAATTTTGGTTTCAGCTCTTCTTAACTGCCAAACACCAGCTCCACAGCCAATCGCAATCACAAGCAAGGCTGATAAAGTAGCAACTGCGCGCTTTGCTATGAGAGTGCTAAAGAGATGATGTGAAGATTTCAAGATAAGGATATGAAATGAAGTGGATTATTCCGGTTGTTCTGCTGATGATTGTTGCCAGCCTAGGTTCGGCCCTCTACTTCATGATGAAGGATCGGGGCAATAGCTCCAGAATGGTCCGCTCTTTAATGCTACGCATTGGTCTGTCTCTAGTGCTCTTTATGGGCATCCTAGTCGCCTATCACTTTGGTCTGATTGAAGCTACCGGCATCAAGGTTGGAACTAACTAAAAGTTCATCCAAAGAACAGACAACTAAAAACGAATCGGGGCTTTAAAGCCCCGATTTTTTATCTTGCTTACATCCAGTAAACAGCGATGTACAAACCGAGCCAGACAACGTCAACGAAGTGCCAGTACCAGGCCGCACCCTCAAAGGCGAAGTGATGCTCAGCAGTAAAGTCACCGCGAATCATACGACGCAAAACAATCGCCAACATCGTGCCGCCCAGGAAAACGTGGAAGCCGTGGAAACCCGTCAACATGAAGAAGGTTGAGCCATAGATACCCGAGGTGAGTTTGAGGTTCAGCTCATGGTAAGCATGGTAGTACTCAAACATCTGGAAGCACAAGAAGATAAAGCCTAAGGTAACAGTGGCAGCCAATCCGTAGATGGCTTTCTTCATATGGTTCTCAACTAATGCATGGTGAGCATAAGTAATCGTCACACCAGAACTGAGCAATAAGAAGGTATTGAGTGTTGGGATTGGCCAAGGACCCATGGTGGTGAATTTCTCAACCAAACCAGCAGGACCATCATTAGGCCAAACTGCTTGGAAATCAGGCCAAAGCAATTTGCTCTCAACGTCGCCCATCCAAGGCATTGCAATATTGCGCGCATAGAAAAGAGCTGCAAAGAATGCACCAAAGAACATGATCTCAGAGAAGATGAACCATGCCATCGACCAACGATAAGAAATATCAACGTTTAGACCATTCTTGCCGGAGTTAGATTCAGCAATCGTATCGCCAAACCAGTTGTAAAGAACAAACAGGATCCATGCCACGCCAACTAGCGCTAGAGATCCACCCCAAGAAGTATGGTTGACCCAGCCGGTCATGCCGTAGCCAAAGGCAATTAAGCCAGCGGCCGCCATGGCAGGATGTCTAGATAGTCCAGGGACGAAATAGTAAGGGGTTGAATTGGATGACATCTTATTCTCTCTATTCAATCAAAAAATAATCAATGGGATACAACTGCTTTCACTATCACGAGCAAGATACCCATAAAAATCAAGGCACCAACAACACCCGCAATGATAATGTGAACGAAACTTAATGTAGCAACATCTTCCTGCAAACCAGACTTCTTACGCACTCCTAAAAAACCCCACATCACGGCTTTCATAGACTGCATAAAAGAACTTCTCTTTTTCTCCATCACACCCCTTTGGATTTAGGAGTCGTTGATCCAGCTGGTGGAACGCCAACTCCTAACTCAAAGAAGGTATATGACAAAGTGATTGTTTTCACATCTTGCGGCAAACCTGCATCAATGACAAAAACAACCGGCATCTTTTTCATTTCATGAGCAGCCAGAGTCTGCTGTTGAAAACAAAAACACTCTAACTTCGTAAAAAACTCAGTCGCACTCTTCGGGGCATAACTCGGAATCGCCTGAGCATCTACTGAGCGATCCAAATTATTGGTCACTTCATACACAATCTCAGTCATCTCACCAGGATGCACTTCCAAGAAGTTTTTTACTGGCTTAAAAGTAAACGGGCCACGGCTATTGGAATCAAATTCAATGGTTACTTTACGAGAGTAATCAACCTGAGTATTACCAACTCTATTAGCACTAAAAGCCCGCACGCCGTAATCATTCTTACTGGTCACAACATTAATGCCTGTTGCCTTACATAAGGCTTGATACATCGGCACCAATGCATAACCAAAACCAAACATCATTACTGAAGCAATCAAAAGCTTCAATAAAATTTGGCGGTTAGCAGAATGAGTAACTGTCATGTTGGCAAGGCGGGATTAACCCAAAACGCTCCACTTCATCACAATGCCAATAAAGAACACTACGGCAATGCTCAAAAGAATCAGCCCCAAGCGGCGATTATTCGCAGCTAGGGCATCTTTAGAGGGCGTATTAAATTCCTGCTTCACGCAACTGCTCCGCATTTGGAGGAGTTTCAAAAGTATGGTGTGGGGCTGGTGAAGGCAAAGTCCACTCTAAACCTTTGGCGCCATCCCATGGCTTGGCCGGAGCTTTCTCACCATGGCCACGGTATGCAGGCAATGCTACGCAGAACAAGAAGAACACCTGGGATAAACCAAAACCAAGTGCGCCAATAGAAGCAATCATGTTGAAGTCAGCAAACTGAGTTGGGTAGTCAGCATAGCGACGTGGCATACCTGCAAGACCCAAGAAGTGCATTGGGAAGAAGGTGATGTTAAAGAAAATCATGGAAGTCCAGAAGTGGATCTTGCCGCGAGTTTCATTTGCCATACGGCCTGTCCACTTAGGACACCAGTAGTAGAAGCCTGCAAACATTGCAAACAATGAACCTGCTACTAACACATAGTGGAAGTGAGCAACAACGTAATAGGTATCTTGTAAACCGATATCAATTGGCGCCATCGCCAAAATCAAGCCAGTAAAGCCGCCCATTGTGAATACGAAAATAAAGCCGACCGCCCACAACATGGGTGTTTCAAAGGTCATAGACCCTTTCCACATTGTTGCAACCCAGTTGAAAATTTTCACACCCGTAGGAACAGCGATCAACATGGTTGCGTACATAAAGAACAACTGGCCTGTTACCGGCATACCAGTTGCAAACATGTGGTGAGCCCAAACGATGAATGACAAGATCGCGATAGACGATGTTGCATAAACCATGGAGCTGTAACCAAACAAGGTTTTTCTGGAGAAGGCAGGAACAATTTCACTCACGATTCCAAACGCTGGAAGAATCATGATGTAAACCTCTGGGTGGCCAAAGAACCAGAAAATGTGCTGGAACATCACTGGGTCACCACCGCCCACTGCAGAGAAGAATGATGTGCCGAAATGGCGATCAGTCAACACCATAGTGATTGCACCGGCTAATACAGGCATCACAGCAATCAACAAGTAAGCAGTGATCAACCAAGTCCAGCAGAACATTGGCATCTTCATCAGCGTCATGCCAGGAGCACGCATATTCAAGATGGTGACGATGATATTGATCGAACCCATGATGGATGAAGCACCCAATAAATGGAGAGCGAAAATAGCCATGTCTAAGCCAGGGCCCATTTGCGAAGTGAGTGGAGCATAAATAGTCCAACCACCTGCTGGTGCACCACCAGGAGCTAAGAATGAGCTCAAGAGCAAAGTTGCAGCGACTGGCAGAATCCAAAAGCTAAAGTTATTCATACGAGCAAATGCCATATCGGATGCGCCGATTTGCACTGGAATCATCCAGTTAGCAAAACCAACGAAAGCCGGCATGATCGCGCCAAACACCATCACTAAACCGTGCATGGTAGTGAGCTGATTAAAAAACTCAGGACGGAAGAATTGCAAACCAGGCTGGAACAATTCCAAGCGAATACCTAGCGCCATCGTCCCACCAGCTAACAAGCTGATAAACGAGAACATCAAATACATCGTACCGATGTCTTTATGGTTGGTAGCGAACAACCAACGACGCCAACCATGTGGCGTGTGATCATCATGCGCGTGGTCGTGTGCGTGATCGTGGGTAGTGGAGACTGTGCTCATGGATTACTCCGGTTTCGTTTTATCTAAATTAATTAATGGATTACTGGCCGCCGTGTGCGGTAATAATTTCTTGGGTTTGAATCACTTCGCCCGTTTTGTTACCCCATGAATTACGGGTATAGGTAATGACTGCAGCGATATCGCCATCAGAAAGTACCCCACCCCATTTCGGCATTACGTTTTTACCGTTAAGCAAAATATTGAACTGGCCTGCTTTAGGACCATTCACGACTTTGCTGCCATCCAACGCTGGGAAAGCACCCGCACCTTTACCATTAGGTTGGTGGCAAGCCGCACAGTTCGCCGCATAGACTTTTGCACCGCGCTCTTTTTGCTCATCCAAGGTATAAATCTTGGAAGGATCATCAGAGGATGCAGACATTTCTTTCTTCTTCTCTGCAACCCAGGCGCTGTAATCTTCCTGTGAAACGACTTTGACAACAATCGGCATGAAGGCGTGCTCAGCACCGCACAACTCAGAACACTGACCGCGGAATGTACCAATCTTTTCAGCCTTAAACCAAGTATCACGAACAAAGCCCGGAATCGCATCTTGCTTTACGCCAAACGCTGGAATGGTCCAAGAGTGGATTACGTCATTTGCCGTAGTGATCAAACGGATCTTTTTACCAACTGGCACAACGAGTTCGTTATCAACTTCCATGAGGTAAGTCGGGGACTTAGGCTCTAAATTATTTACTTGTGTGCGTGGTGTAGAGAGTGTAGATAAGAAGCTAATACCTTCGCCCTCACCTTTAATGTAGTCATAGCCCCACTTCCACTGATAACCAGTAGTCTTAATAGTGATGTCAGAGTTAGTGGTGTCTTTCATTGCTACAACAGTTTTAGTTGCTGGCAATGCCATACCGATCACGATGAGCAATGGAACTACGGTCCAAACAATTTCAACCAAAGTGCTCTCATGGAATGAGGCTGATTTATGGCCAAGTGATTTACGGTGCTTCAAAATTGAGTAGAACATTACGCCAAAAACGCCTACAAAAATCAATGCGCAAATGCCCAACATCATCCAATGCAACCAGTGGATTTCTTGCATGATTTTGGTTGCAGGAGCAGCAAAATTCAGCTGATTTACAGCTGGGCCGCCAGGCATATTCTCGGCTGCGTGTGCAAAAGCAGTGCCGAAGGCTGCTACTAAATAGAGCGAAGCCCTAGTGACTTTTCCAAATAAATTCATCTTATTCTCTGTTTATTGTCGTGAGCAAAGCAGCAAAAAGCGCCACAAAATGCCCAAAATGCGGTCTCAAGCCAATACATCCAGCGGTGATTATAGGGTTAATTAGGCACAACAACAAACTGGGATAACGCAGTCTCATCCAATCTTTGCCGTGGTTTAAATGATAGTAAGTACTTACACTTAAGCAGGATCTGACCTAGTCTTGCGTCCAATTTGATTTGGATCGATATACGCAACATGGTCCTTGGTCTTCGCAAGGTGCTTTCCAATTGCCCAAGCATGGCCATAAACCACCTCTAAGGTGAGTTTTTGGGGCAAATTAGTAATTTCATTGTTGCTTGTAGTCGCGATATTTGCCAATTGCAGCGCCTGAATATCCGCCATTAAAAGCGCTGGCTTCTCATAATCCAGAGTCAAATATTCCATATCCATCACGGGATCTGAAAAACGCTCTGCTACTAGGGCATCACCCATATCGTGCATATCCCAAGGGCTTAATAAATTTTTCAGCTGAATTGGTGAAATCTGAAGGTCACGTAGCTCTTTACCCGTATCTGGCCCCAAGTAGCTAAATGCAATCAGACCGCCCTCACGAAGGACGCGCCGACACTCCTGCAAGAAATGCTTTGGATCTGCCAAATCCTGCAATAAGAGAACGCTGAATACCAAATCAACAGAATTATCAGGAAGATTAAATCTACCGGTCTGCAAATAATCCTGCAAAGCATTCGTTTTAACCGGACGAAATAAGGAACGCCAATTAGCGATTGCTTTTCTACGCCATATCTGAAAACAGGATGCACCCTCCTCGGTAACGCTATGAATGTAGGCGTTAGGAAAACGCTTTGCAAGAATTGCGAGATGCTCCCCAGGAAAATCGGGGACTACCAAAACATCCTTGGCTATTAATTTGACGATATCGAGTTTTTGCAACATGCGAGTTGCAATTTCATCCTGTAACCATCTGATCGGCTGGGTCATTGGCTCAGTATACTCAGCGCCCCATGCGATTTCTAGAGAAAACTGTTCAGTCTATTGGCGGGCAAATCTTACCCACTGCTTGCATTTCTTGCCAGCAGTTTCAAACAGAAACGATTTGCCATGCTTGCCTGGAAAACCTACATTGGAATAGCCTCATTAACTATGAATGCTGTTTCCAATGCGGAACTCCACTTCACAGTTCAGAGCTACCCAGCAAACGCTGCGATCATTGCACCAAGAGCGAGCCATTTTTTGATAAGACATATTGTCTTGATCGATACGATGGCATTTTGCAAGACGCATTGCATCAACTGAAATACCAAAAGCGCATTGCATGTGCGCATGGGCTTGCAAGAGCCTGGAATAAAGTTATCGCCAATCCATTAGATTTCAATGAAGTAGGGTACCTGATCCCCGTACCACTCAGTCAAGAAAAGTTACATACCCGCGGCTTTAATCAAAGCTGGGAATTAGCGAGAAGGATTGATTGTGCCCCCATTCAAAAACTCCCGCGGCTTTTAAAGCGCCATCATCATGCCGAACATCAGGTTGGTAGCACCCTCACCGCACGACAAGATGCCGTCAGAGAAATGTTTTATATTGATGACCGATACATAGGCCTTATGAAGAATAAAACAGTTATTGTGTTCGACGATGTGATGACGACTGGTGCGACACTCAATGAAATTGCGCGTATTCTCAAAGAATCAGGTGTATCGCTCGTCATTAACTGGGTCTTACTTAGAACAACCAGGTCACCTCAATAAGTTGGAAATGCAGCATGTTTAATATTGTTTTATTTGAACCAGAAATTCCCCCAAATACAGGCAACATCATTCGCTTGTGTGCAAACACGGGAGCAAAACTACACCTCATTGAACCTCTCGGCTTTCCAATGGAGGATGCTAAATTACGTCGCGCCGGATTGGACTATCACGAATTTGCAAGCATCCAAGTTCACGGTAATTGGTCAGAGTTCCTAAAAAATGAGCGGCCTGATGCACAACATCTTTTTGCCTTAACTACAAAGGGTAGTGGTAAGTTTCATGAAGGCACATATATGCCAAATGATTATTTTATTTTTGGCTCAGAAACGAAAGGCATCACAGAGGAAGTGCGCAGCTCGATTCCAAAGGAAAATCAAATGCGCTTAGCCATGCAAGACAACAGTCGAAGTCTGAACTTATCAAATACAGTGGCTATTGTGGTCTATGAAGCATGGCGCCAGAATGGATTGCTTGGCGGCAAGTAAAAGCTAAAGTCTTACTCTTAACCTTCGATCTTTGGATCGCGCCCCATCAGTTTCTTTAAGCCCTCTTTGGGGGTTAGCTTGCCTGCAAGTACCTCACCCATCATTGCAGTGATTGGCATTTCTACATTCAAGCGCTTAGCGAGATCACCCACAGCGGCGGCGCATAAGACACCCTCTGCTACATGGCCAAGGCTGGCTAAGATTTGATCCAGAGACTTTCCTGCAGCCAATTCGAGGCCAACACGTCGATTGCGAGAAAGATCTCCGGTCGCCGTCAGAATCAAATCACCGGCACCAGTCAGACCCATACACGTTTCAGATTTACCACCTGCCGCTTTAACTAGGCGCATCATTTCAGCAAGGCCGCGTGTTAACACTGCAGCGCGAGCATTTAAACCTAAATTTAATCCATCACCAATACCTGCAGCAATCGCTAAAACGTTCTTAACTGCACCACCTAATTCAACACCAATCAAATCATCATTTGAATAAACGCGCATATTGCCATGATGAAACGCAGCCTGAACAATTTCGCAAAGGTGCGGTGAGGCGCTAGCAATAGTCAATGCACACGGCATTCCTGCGCCAACCTCATGCGCAAAACTAGGGCCTGATAAAGCGCCATAAGCATGTTTTAAACCATGACTATGTAACTTATCCTCGCGCTCAACTACTTGATGAGGTAATAGAGCGGTTGTTGGCTCAAGGCCTTTGCATAACCAGATAATATTGAGAGGTTGATCAGCAACCTTCAGTACATTAGCAATCGTTTCTGAGAGCCCAGACATTGGGGTTGCAATCACGAGAAGATCATCTGCCTGTAATTTCTTAATTGCAGCAGTAAAGTCAGCCTCTAACTGCAATCCTTTAGGCAAAGAAATGCCTGGCAGATAAGCTTGATTCTCACCGCTACTACCAATGGCTTGCAGTTGCTCCGGACTGCGAGACCACAAACAAACATCTTCTTCACGCAGTTGACGTGCTGCTTGAGAGGCCATTGCTGTCCCCCAGGCACCAGCACCAAGCAGGGTCACTTTCATAATATGTGACCTTGCTGATGGCGCTTAATTTGGAAGAATAATTTTGCTTTCATCTGCAGCATCGCCAGCATTGTTGCCAGCAGATTTTTGTGCCTCTAACAAACGGTGCTCATACATTCCATGAAAATTAATTTCATTTAAATGGATGGGCTGAAAGCCAGCACGGCTAATGACATCAGCCATATTTGAGCGCAAGTATGGATACAGAATAGTTGGGCATGTAATACCCAACATTGGATCAACTTGTTCAGCAGGAATATTGTTAAATTCAAAAATACCAGCTTGATTGGCCTCAACCAAGAAAAGTACTTTTCCTTCTACACGCGCAGTCATGGTTGAGCTTAAGGCAACCTCAAAGAGTTCGTCGCTAATACGCTTAACTGCAACGTCAACCTCAATCTGGACTTGTGGCTCAGCTATTACCAAAAAAATCTCGGGGGAATTAGGCTGCTCTAAGGACAAGTCCTTTAAGTAGATACGCTGAATGCGAAATGAAGGGTCTTTGGACTCAGTATTTGCTGCGCTAGGTGCAGAAGATTGTTCAGTCATTGCAAACTTTCTTTTATGTTTTTAATCTATCAAACTAGTAGAGGATCCAGCTTGCCAGCTCGGTCCAAGGCAACCAAATCATCGTAGCCACCAACGTGGGTTTCACCAATATAAATTTGCGGAACGGTGCGACGACCGGTTCTTGTCATCATGATTTCGCGCTGGGCTGGATCACGATCAATCAAAATCTTTTCTAAATGATTGACGCCTTTTTTCTGGAGCAACTTCTCTGCCATTACGCAGTATGGACAAACTTGAGTGCTATACATTGTTACTTGAGGCATTTAACTTCTCCTACTTCACTAATGGAAGAGCGGCGACTTTCCAAGCCTGAACTCCGCCCTCTAAAACACCAACTTCTTCAAAGCCCAGTTTTTTGACTTCAGCCAAGGCCTTGCGTGAATGGGATCCGGTATCGCATACCAACACTAGTGGGCGCTTACGATCCAACTTTAGAGCCTCAATTGCCGCGACCACCCCAGCTGCGCTAGCCAACTTTGATCCTGGCAAATGGCCTGCCTTGTAGGCATCTTCTGCGCGAAGGTCCAATACATGGGCTTTACGGCGGTTAATCCAGATAGTTGCCTCGGTAGGAGACAGCCCCTTCCCGCTAATAAGCGTAGATAATGTGGGGAGGAAGAGCGCTACGCCTGAAACAACCAAAAGGGCGATAAGCGCTAAATTATCAATTTGCGTGAGAAAGTTCATCACCAGATTATAGAATGGCTCTATGAAACAACTTGTCCTTATTCGTCATGGCGAATCCGCCTGGAACCTTGAAAACCGCTTTACTGGCTGGGCGGATGTCGACTTAACCCCTAAAGGTGCAGAACAAGCGCTCGCAGCTGGTGAAAGCCTTCGAAAAGCAGGCTATGAATTTGATGTGGCCTACACCTCCGTTCTACGAAGGGCTATTAAGACCCTTTGGCACGTTCAAGACGCCATGGACCTCATGTGGATTCCGGTTGTTCATAGCTGGAGACTAAATGAACGTCATTACGGCGCGCTCACAGGCCTAAATAAAGCGGAGACCGCTAACAAATATGGCGATGAACAAGTTCACATTTGGCGTCGCTCATATGATGTGCGCCCACCCTTGTTGGAAACCCATGATGAGCGCAATCCTCAAAATGACAAACGCTATGCGAAATTAAGCGCCGCTGACATTCCCCTTGGTGAATGCCTTAAGGACAATGTTGAACGAGTTCTTCCTCTTTGGAATGAATCTATCGCTCCTGCACTCAAAGCAAACAAACGCGTATTGCTAGTAGCACATGGAAATAGCATTCGCTCCTTAATTAAGTATTTGGATCAAATGTCCGATGAAGCCATTATGGAAGTCAATGTTCCTAATGGCGTCCCCCTTGTATACGAGCTAGACGATAACCTGAAACCAATTCAACATTTCTATTTGGACTAAAACAAAAACATGCGTCAATTTTTGAAGAACTTTGCTCTGATTGCAATTGGCCTCATTGCTGGTGTAGCCGCCACTATTCAGCTTTCAGCGACAGCCCAACAAGGTACGCAACTTCCCCTGGATGAACTGCGCACTCTCTCAAACGTCTTCGCTCAAATCAAGCGTGAATATGTAGAGCCGATTGAAGACAAGCAACTCTTAACCGATGCTGTCAAAGGCATGGTGAGCAGCCTTGATCCACACTCTACTTTCTTGGATAAGAAAGATTTTGCAGAGATGCAAGAGCAAACTTCTGGAAAGTTTGCCGGCCTTGGAATTGAAATCACCTCAGAAGACGGTGTCGTCAAAGTGCTGAATCCGATTGAAGATAGTCCAGCCGCACGCGCTGGTCTTCAGGCTGGTGACTTAATTACACGTCTTGACGATAAGCCTGTGCGGGGCATGTCTCTTGATAAAGCAGTGCGCACAATGCGTGGCACCCCTGGCACCAAAATTACTTTGACTATTTACCGTAAGAGCGAAGAACGCAGCTTCCCGGTCACAATCACTCGCGCCGAAATCAAAGTGCAATCTGTTAAGGCCAAAGTTTTGGATAACGATATTGCCTGGGTACGAATTACTAGCTTTCAGGAACGCACCGTTCCTGACTTAGCTAAAAAATTAACTGATTTAGCCAACCAAGATCCAAAACTCAAAGGCATCATTCTTGATCTGCGCAATAATGGTGGTGGATTGCTTCAAGGTGCAGTTGGCGTTGCTGCCGCTTTCTTGCCGGCAGATGCTGTCATTGTGTCGACTAAGGGTCAAGCTCCTGACTCACAGCAAGTATTTAATGCCTCACCAGAGATGTATCGTCTTAGTGAGCCCGGCGATCCTCTAGCGGGTGTTCCAGAAATCTTCAAAAAATTACCAATGGTAGTTTTAGTTAATGCCTACTCAGCATCTGCCTCAGAAATCGTTGCAGGCGCCCTGCAAGATTACAAACGCGCAACCATTATTGGTAAAACTACTTTTGGCAAAGGTTCTGTACAAACAGTACGCCCATTAACCAATGACTCTGCGCTCAAGATCACCACAGCCTATTACTACACACCTAGTGGTAAATCGATTCAGGCATTCGGGATCAAGCCAGATATTCCTGTAGATCAAAATAAAGATGGCGATCCAGATGATGTGCTGATCACTCGTGAAATTGATAGTGAAAAACACTTACGCAATAAACAATCAGCAGAAGATAAGCTGATTAAGGATCGTGAACAGCGCCGCCTTGAAGAGATGCAGCGTATTGAAGAAAAGAATGCCAAGAAAACTCCTGAGGAAAAAGAGAAGGAGAAAAACAAAAAACCTACTGAACTCGGTAGTGCTGATGACTTCATGCTCTCTCAAGCCGTTGCCTTTATTAACGGTCAGCCAGTGAAGCGCTCTTCATCCAAGCTTGAGTAATTTCTTTCTCTTGACCTGCAAATGAATGATGCTCAGCTCCTTCGCTACTCAAGGCATTTACTGCTTGAGGATATTGATGTTGAAGGTCAAGAGAAGCTCTTAAACGCACATGTCTTAGTTGTTGGCGCTGGCGGCCTTGGCAGTGCTGCTGCCCCCTACATAGCAGCTGCTGGGGTTGGGCACATCACCCTCCTTGATCATGATGAGGTAGATCTGACAAACTTGCAGCGCCAAATCATGCATACCGAGGGGACTGTTGGAAAAAGTAAGGTTGCCTCTGGTAAACAATTTTTGCAGCAACTCAATCCCACGATCCAAGTTGAAACAATTCAAGCAAAGGCGACTACATCATTGCTGGATGATCTATTGCCCAGCGTCGATGTTGTTTTGGACTGTACCGATAACTTTCAAACTCGCCAACTCATTAACGCAAGTTGCGTCAAACATCAAAAGCCTCTTGTTTCTGGATCGGCTCTACGCTTCGATGGGCAAGCATCTGTCTTTGATTCACGCGATACGAGCTCTCCCTGCTATGCCTGTATTTTCTCTCCCGATGCAACATTTGAGGAGATAAGCTGCGCCAGTATGGGCATCTTCTCGCCATTAGTGGGCATCATTGGCAGCATCCAGGCAGCACAAGCGCTGCAGGTGGTGATTGGATTTGGGAAGTCTTTGGTGGGGCGTATGCTGCTATGGGATGCGCGGAATACGCAGGTGGATCAGATTCGCATCAGTCGCAACCCTGATTGCCCGGTCTGCGGCAAACCCCATTAGGCTTTTAGGCCAGCAAACGCTCTAAGGCTTTAGCTTGAGCCTCCGGCTCATAGGCTTTTAATACCCTTGGGAATCGGGCTTTTAGCATTCCCACATTAGCCTGAAGAATCTCACGTTTTACCAACAAGAGTTGACTGAAATGCATGGAGAAATCGGTTAATCCCATCGCTAGTAACAACTTGGTTAAAGCAGGGTCACCGGCCATCTCACCACAGACTGCTACCGGAACATTGGCACGTTTAGCTTGATCAATAATATTGGCGATGAGATTCAGAATAGCAGGATGTAAAGGGTCATACAGATGAGCTACAGCATGGTCTGCTCGATCAATTGCCAGGGTATATTGAATTAAATCATTCGTACCGATGGATAAGTAATCAAAGCGATTGATAAACAAAGGTAGCACTAAAGCTGCCGCTGGAATCTCAATCATCGCACCCACTTGAATATTGGGATTAAAAGATTGTCCACGCTGGAGTAATTGCTGCTTTGCCTTTTCAATTAAGCGAAAAGTTTCATCAATTTCCTTAGCATGTGCCAGCATCGGAATCATGATCCGCGCTTGGCCGTGAGCTGAAGCCCGCAAGATGGCTCTTAGTTGCGTTAAGAAAATTTCTGGCTCTGTTAAAGACCAACGGATGGCCCGCAAACCCAATGGAGATGTACCGGTTTGAGAAACATCGCTCCCGCTCGCACCCAATGCCTTGTCAGCCCCAACGTCGATAGTTCTGATGTTGACTGGTAAGCCATGCATCAATTCAATGACGCGACGGTATTCCTGATATTGCTGCTCTTCATCCGGCAAGGCATGCTTGCGGTCCATAAACAAAAACTCGGAACGAAATAAACCGACACCTACCGCACCCAATTTAACGGCCTGAATCGCATCCTCTGGTAACTCAATATTGGCAAAAAGTTCAATATCAACTCGATCCAGTGTTTCTGTTTTGGCATGCTTTAGCTGCTGTAGCTTACGAGCATCTTTTAAGGCTTGGCTTTGAAGTTTTCGGTACTCTGCTAATAACTGCTCATCAGGTGCAACTACGACTACGCCTTGTTCGCCATCGAGAACTAACCAATCACCGTGGCGAATCATTTCGCTAGCATGGCGCACACCCACAACCGCTGGAATTTCCATGCTACGGGCTACGATAGCTGTATGAGATGTTTTGCCTCCAAGGTCGGTAACGAAACCGGTGAAAGCATGCTCTTTAAAACGCAACATGTCATGAGGCGCAATATCGTGGGCCACAATGATTGATTCCACGCCAATCTCACTGGATGGCAAAAACTCAGATTCATGTAGCGCATCTTTTTGAGCATTTAGCGCCTTGATAACGCGCTCTGCTACCTGACGAATATCATTGGCACGCTCTTTTAAATAAGGATCTTCAATCTCAGCAAATTGCTCTAAGAGATCATTCAGTTCGGTAGTTAAAGCCCAGGCAGCATTTAGACGCTGTGTACGAATTAACTTGATTGGCTTTTCAGCTAGGGCTGGATCGGCCAAGATCATGCCGTGCACATCCAAGAATGCTGCCATCTCTTGAGGCGCATCCTTGGGCAACCCCAAACGCAACTGTTCGAGCTCTAAGCGAACTTGATTGAAGGCATCTAATAATTTTTGGGCTTCCGCCTCTTCTTTACCGGGCTCAACTAAGTAATGGCTGACCTCTAATGCTGCGCGCGAAATCAGTACTGCCTTGCCGATAGCAATTCCTTTTGATACTGGAATTCCGTGCAAGGCAAAAGTCATGCTTACTCACCCTCTCCGAAGCGATCATTAATTAATGCAGTGAGCGCAGTCATTGCTTCATCCGCTTTTTCACCAACGGTTTCCAAGGTGACTGTACTACCAATACCTGCGGCCAACATCATGACACCCATAATGCTCTTGGCATTAATTTGACGCCCATTGCGTGACAACAATATTTCACAAGGAAACTGGGCAGCTAATTGCGACAACTTAGCCGATGCCCTAGCATGAAGACCCAACTTATTAATGATCTCGATTTCAGCGACTGGCATTACGCAAAAACTCCTTTTATTCTTGATCTACCTTTGCGCCGAGACGCAAAATTCCCTGCTGTCCACCTGCTAAAGCCTTTTTGGCTAACTCTTCTAGGCTTTCGCCACGATGAGAAATACATCGCATGAGCATCGGCAGATTTAATCCCGCTAAAACAATTACCGGCGCATTCAGTCCTGATAAGGGGCCCAAGCTTTCTAACTTCGATGCCACATTGGCAGGTGTAGCGCCCATGACATCGGTCAAAATAAGTACCCCATGGCCAGTATTAACACCATAAGCCGCTTTTAAAACGCGATCAAAGCTTGCCTTTGTGTCTTCATGTGGCGGAATATCTACCGCCCTTACACGCTCAGGCAACTCACCAAAAGTATGCTCAACAAAACCCAGCATTGCGCTTGCAACAGGGGTATGTGCAACGATTACGATTCCAGGCATATCAGGACAATACCCTTTCAAGCGCTTTTAACCAAAACTGTGGAACATCAAATTGACTTTGGTCGGTGATTTCAACAAAACAAGTTGGGCTAGTGACATTAATTTCTGTGAGATAGCCACCTATCAAATCTAGGCCAACTAAAAATAAACCGCGCTGGAAAAGGATAGGCGCCAGTTTTTCAGCAATGCTCTTTTCAGCATCACTTAAAGGCATTGCAACACCTTTTCCGCCAGCAGCCAAATTACCGCGAATTTCTTTACCCTGAGGAATACGCGCCAAGGCAAATGGCACAACCTCACCACCTATCAACAGAACCCGCTTGTCACCATCAGCGATCTCAGGCAGAAAACGTTGAACCATCAGAGTACGAGCGCCATTCTCACCCAAGGTTTCCACAATGCTAGCAAGGTTCAGGCCGTCAGGACCAACTCGAAATACGCCCATGCCCCCCATACCATCAAGGGGTTTAATCACAATATCGTTATGCTTGCGATGAAATTCCTCAACCGCACTCAACTCACGAGTCACCAGCGTAGGTGGAATCAAATCTGGAAATTCGGTAATGGACAGTTTTTCTGAATGATCACGGACTGCTGCAGGATCATTAAATACTTTGGCACCCTGCCTCTTCGCCGCAGACAGCATCCAGGTTGTATTGAGATATTCAATATCAAACGGTGGATCTGTTCGCATCTGTACTGCAGAAAAAGAGTGGAGTGGTTTTGATTCCATTTCACCCAACTCAAACCAGGATGAAGAATCTAAGGTAATTCGCAAAGACCGGCAATCAGCAACAACAAGATTGTCTTTCCACAAAATATTGCAGCTCTGACAAAACCACAGACGATGTCCTGCTTCTTGCGCAACTCGCATCATCGCCAAAGTGGAATCTTTTTTTATCTTGAAAGATTCAAGAGGGTCGGCAATGAATAAAAGATCCATATTGTTCTAGCGAGTAATCAACACTTGAAATTAGGCTACTTCCATGTCTGGATCCGTTCTCTCAAGCTCAAGAGAAGAGGCAAGTAAAGCTAAGCGAGCCACAACACCATACAAATAGAAGCGGTTTGGTGGTGCGCTACCAGGCTTAGCACCCAGATCTGGCATAGAGTTTTGTTCAAATGCTAAGGGTACAAAATGCATCCCAGGAGCATTGAGGTTCTCATCTGGGCCACGATCGGTATGAACGCGATAAAAGCCGCCAATAACGTAGCGATCAATCATATAAACCACTGGCTCAGCAACTGCCTCATTCACCTTCTCAAAGGTATACACGCCTTCTTGTATGAGTACGTCGCTGACTTCAAGGCCTTCCTTGACAACACTCATCTTATTGCGGTCTTTACGATTCAAGCCCTTTAATTGAGAGGGATCATTTACAACCATCACGCCCATGCCATAGGTACCCGCATCAGCCTTTACAACGACATATGGCTTTTCTTTAATGCCGTACTCACGATATTTTTTTGCAGTCTTCTTGAGCACCTGCTCTACTGCTGCTTGAAGCTCATCTTCACCTTTGCGCTCATGAAAATTGACATCAGAACAACTAGTGAAATAAGGATTAATCATCCAGGGATCAATATCTACTACCTTGGCAAATTTCTTAGCGACTTCATCATAGGCAGCAAAGTGATTAGATTTGCGACGAACATGCCAACCAGCGTGTAAGCCAGGCAGGAGATATTGCTCATGGATATTTTCTAAGATTGGAGGAATGCCAGCAGATAAATCGTTGTTTAACAAAATAGAGCAGGGATCAAAATCCTTTAAGCCCAAGCGCTGTTTTTTCAGACCTAAGCGTGACAAAGGTTCCATCAATAAACGATTACCATCGGGCAACTCAATCCAGGTTGGCTTTTTAATTTCTTCAGAGAAAGTACCCAAGCGAACGTTAAGTCCAGCCTGACGCAAGATTGAAGACAAGCGTGCAATATTTTGCAAATAGAAAGTATTGCGAGTGTGGCGCTCAGGGATGAGTAATAAATTTTTTGCTTCTGGGCAGATTTTTTCAATCGCAGCCATTGCGGCCTGAACGGCCAGCGGCAACATTTGAGGAGATAAGTTATTGAATCCGCCCGGAAATAAATTGGTATCAACCGGGGCCAACTTAAAACCAGAATTTCGTAAATCAACCGAGCAATAGAATGGCGGCGTATGCTCCTGCCATTCGAGCCTGAACCAACGCTCAATCGTCGGGGTTGCTTCTAGTACCTTTGACTCCAATTCGAGCAAAGGGCCGCTTAGGGCAGTAATCAGATGTGGAACCATTCCACCATTGTAAGATTTTTAAAAGAAAGACGCGGAATCCTAGGATTCCGCGCTTAAAAACTGAGCAGCCCACTAAGGCCGCCCAGTGAGGGGTAAATCTACTGATTAAGACTCGTATGCAGACTCACCATGTGAGCTGATATCCAAGCCTTCGCGCTCTTCTTCTTCCTTCACACGCAAACCGATCACGATATCGATCAATTTGAAGGCAATGAAAGAAACGACGCCAGACCAGATTACAGTTGTAATCACGCCTTGAGCTTGAATCCACAATTGGCTAGCAATAGAGTAGTCAGGAGCAACAGCATTTGCTACATAGTCCCAAACACCTGTACCGCCCAAAGCTGGATCAGCAAATACACCGGTCAACAAGGCACCAGAAATACCACCAACGCCGTGTACACCGAATACGTCCAAGCTGTCATCTGAGCCCAAGATTTTCTTGAGGCCAGTAACACCCCAGAGGCAAATTACACCAGCAAATACACCGATTGCAATTGAACCCATTGGGCCAACGAAACCAGCAGCAGGAGTAATAGCAACCAAGCCAGCTACGCAACCAGAAGCAGCGCCCAACATGGAAGGCTTACCTTTGAGAACCCACTCAGCAACAGACCAACCCAATACAGCAGCAGCAGTAGCCAAATATGTGTTCACGAAAGCCAATGCTGCGCTACCGTTTGCTTCGAGTGCTGAACCAGCATTGAAACCAAACCAACCGAACCACAAGAGTGCAGCACCAGTCATTACATAAACTAAGTTATGTGGCTTCATTGCTTCTTTGCCGTAACCAATACGCTTACCGATAACGAATGAACCAACCAAGCCTGCGATCGCAGCATTGATGTGAACAACAGTACCGCCAGCGAAGTCGAGAACACCTTTTTGCCATAACCAACCAGCACGAGCAGTAATTGCCTCGAGTGATGCAGCATCTTTAATGTCATCAGGACCAGGCCAGAACCAAACCATGTGAGCGATTGGCAAGTAGCTGAATGTGAACCAAATGATCATGAATACCAAGATTGCAGAGAACTTAGCGCGCTCAGCAAAGGAACCAATGATCAAGCAGCAAGTGATGGTTGCGAACACTGCTTGGAAAGCCATGAATACATACTCAGGAATCACAACACCCTTACTAAAGGTTGCTGCGACTGAGTCTGGGTTCATACCAGCCAAGAACAAGCGATCGAGTCCACCAATGAATGCCCCGCCTTCTGTAAATGCAAAACTGTAGCCATAGATTGCCCAGAGCACAGTAATTACAGAGAAGACCATAAAACATTGCATGCAGATTGACAGAATGTTTTTGCTACGTGTCAAACCACCGTAGAACAAAGCCAAACCAGGAAGCGTCATCAACAACACAAGTGCTGTAGAAACTAACATCCAAGCGGTATCGCCCTTGTTGCACTTTTCAGAGCAAAGTACGGGTGCAGGTTCTGCAGCTGCTGGAGTAGCGGCAGGAGCAGTAACTGCAGGTTTTTTAACTTCATCAGCATGCGCTGGTGAAGTAACAATCACACCAGTAGCGCCAATAGCCAAGGCCATAGCACCACCAGCTACGAGTCGTTTCATCCAAGTTAACATTTTGAACCTCTCTTTAAAGTGCTGACGCGCCGGTTTCACCGGTACGAATACGAATGACGTGCTCAACTGGTGAGACAAAAATCTTGCCATCGCCAATCTTGCCTGTACGTGCTGATTTTTCAATTGCTTCAATCGCACGCTCCAAAATGCCATCTTCAACAGCAGCTTCAATTTTTACTTTAGGTAAAAAATCAACTACATACTCAGCACCGCGATACAACTCGGTGTGACCTTTTTGACGACCAAAGCCTTTAACTTCAGTGACGGTGATGCCCGAAACTCCCACTTCTGAGAGAGCCTCGCGCACTTCGTCAAGCTTAAAGGGCTTGATGATTGCGGTAATTAATTTCATGTGTTTCTCCGTTCGGGAAAATGGATTAGAAAGCTTTAGTAAGGGAAACTACGCCAGTACCACGACCTTGGTTACCATTAAAGCTTGTTCCGTAGATATAGTTGCTACCTACTTTTTGTGCACTTGTACCTGTGTAGTAAGCAGAACCAGATAAACCGCCACCGAAGTCCTTAGTCAAACCAAGTTTCCAGTCAGCATAGCTCCAGTTATAGGTGCCAGCAGAAGAGCCAGAAGTAACTACGATGTTATTTGGAACATATTGATAGCCAACGTGTGCATTTACTGTAAGGCCATAAACACCAGTGTCATAGTTAGCCGTCAAATCTGGGTAAAAAGATCCCTTTGAATTCTGGATGCCGAATAAATTACTAACGGCATATGAGAATTTAAAGAAACCGGTTGCCGGACCAAATGTAAAGTTTTGGGCCGCATACAACTCCGTAGTACTTGGATTTACACCTGCACTTTGGCGCGTAAGAGGAGCAGCATTTGTTGTTGCTTGTGACTGAATGCCGGGCAAACCAGAGGTTGGATAGTAGTACTGAAGAACGCCGAAATCACTAGCGAAACCTTCTCCAATCAATTCTTTCTTAAAACCAGCATAGAAGTCCATCTCAATTGGAGCAGTTACAGCGCCTGTGCCGCTTTTGCCACCGCTGCCGTAACCATCGCTAACCCAACTAATGTTTGAGTTCCAGTTGCCTACATATAAACCGCTCTCATGTGCGTAGTCAAAGCCACCCTGAATTGCCGGCTTGTTATTGGTCTGCGTCAAACCACGATAGATATAATTGCTAGCAACAGTTACGTTAGCTGTGACTGGGCTTACTTCTGGAGCCGCTTCTTCCTCA
>Ga0364893_10093_pt1 | contig 59099 bp, 51 predicted proteins | sample ExccelJu500001D3_FD_206943 | JGI IMG/M metagenome (GOLD analysis project Ga0364893, IMG submission 206943) | Enriched cells from Trout Bog Lake Hypolimnion, Wisconsin, USA - BchlTB.July16.5000.01.D3 | ecosystem: Environmental > Aquatic > Freshwater > Lake > Hypolimnion/Profundal zone | place: USA...
AAGTAGGTAAAGTCGGTGCTAAAATAGGTTTGTCCCCATTGGAGTAAGATCACTTTGACTCCAGCGCTCCAAGAAAAGTGATAAGCGGTATGAGATTCAAAAATCATATCGGCCACAGGGCGTCCTTGCACGGCTTCCTTCGAGCCTCCAGCTGTTCCGAAAAGTTGGAGCCGTTCGACAAAAATAAAGGAAAAACTCGCCAGCTGCGAATGGAGGCCAAACTCTTTAATCGCTTGGGTTTCATCCGATGCAAAGCGGGCATTGGAGGTGTAATCGTAGAGATAGCCCGAAGTGAATTTAAAAAGCGGGTAGGTTGTGGAAAGAAATCCCGTATTCATGAGGGCCGGATCCGCTGGATTGCCAACATAGGCGCCAAATAGGGGAAACGCAATCAAAAGGATCAGTATTCTCATCGGTAGATGTCAGTATACTCGAGCATCTGATATATTTTTAGTATGAACCAAAAGATTTCTCGTCTGCCAGATGATGTCATCAACCAAATCGCCGCGGGCGAGGTCGTTGAAAATCCAGCATCCATCGTCAAAGAGCTTGTCGAAAACAGCTTAGATGCGGGAGCTAAACGGATTACAGTGGAAATTGTCCACGGGGGCCAGCAGTTGATCCGCGTAGAAGACGACGGATGCGGGATGGGCCCCGAGGATGCTGAAGGGTGTTTGGAGCGGCATGCGACTTCCAAGATCCGGTCTGTGGACGATTTGCAAGAGCTTGTAACGATGGGATTTCGGGGAGAGGCTTTGGCCGCTATCGCCTCTGTTTCTCACCTGGAATTGAAGACATCTGATGGGACGGCGACGCGCATTCTCACTGAGGGCGGACAGGTGAAAGTCATCGAGCCTTGCGCGCGCAATCAAGGGACGACCATTGAAGTGCGCTCTTTATTTTACAATGTCCCGGCGCGAAAAAAGTTTCAAAAATCAGCGGGAGCTAATGGAGCGCAAGTAAGACGCGTCGTGGAGACGATCGCTCTAGCGCATCCAGAGGTGGCTTTTTCTTTGACGGTCGGCGGCAAAAAAACATTCGATGTCGCCATGAGTTCGAAAAGGCAAAGGGTAGAAGAGATTCTGGGAGAGCATGAACATGCGGTAGAGGCGGCTTCCATCTCAGGATTTATCGGGGCCCCTTCCAAAGCAACCTCTACAAGAAGCTCTCAATATTTATTTATCAATCGGCGCCCCATTTTTTCCCCATTGGTGGCAAAGGCTGTCAAAGAGGGATTTGGCACGCGGATTGCAGAACATGCATATCCTCAATTCGTTCTCTTCTTGGAGATTTCTCCAGAAAGTGTAGATGTCAATGTCCATCCACAGAAAAAGGAAGTGCGCTTTAAGGACGAGGCGGCCATTTTTCGCTCGGTGCAAAAGGCAGTGGAAGGTGCATTTGGAGCCGCTGTCGATTTTTCCTCCCCGATCTCTTTTGACTCTCCGCCTCTTTCCTCGTTTGCTGAAAGTTTTTCTTTCCCAGCGTTTAAAACGGTTGAGACACCTGAGTTGGATTTGACATTTCGGGACCTGCCGCTCGCCGTCATTGGAAATTATCTTCTTTTGCAAAGAGAACATCTGATTCTCGTCGACCTACTTGCCGCCCATGCGCGGATTTTATTTGAATCGCTGAAATATGAAAAAGGAACGGCGCAAGCGTTGATTTGGCCCTTGGAGGTGAAGATCAATCCAGGCGATGAGGAGATTGTCGAAGAGCTGGGTGGACTCGGTATTGAGTGCCGCTTGTTGCAAAGAACGCTCGTCATCGATGCCCTGCCCCCTTTTTTGGAGGCGGCCGATTTCCCCCTCTTTTTTGCCAACTGGAAAGAGGGAAAGAAAATAGAGAATGTAACGGCCCGCTTTTCCAGAGCTGTGAGAAAAGTTTATCCCTTACATGAAGCAGTGATTCTATGGCGCCGGCTGCAGAAGTGCCGAGATCTTTTTTATGATCCGCTGGGAAATCCCATTTGGGTGGAAGTGAAGCCTGAGGAGCTAGGCCAGATGATTGGCAGAGGGAAGGCAAAAGGGCGTTTGTCTTTGGAAGGTGTTTATGAATAATTCTCGTCTGCAGCGATGTGCAAAAGAACTTGGGGTCCCCTGTTTCATTGAACAAGAGGCGGATCTATTATACCTAACCGGCATGACCCTTTCCAAAGGGCGGCTTCTAGTCGATGGTAAGGAGCCGATTCTCTTTGTCGATGGGCGCTATTACGAAAAAGCAAAAAAGGAAGCCCCCTGCTCTGTTCAATTGTGGGATGAGCAAAAAAAAATCGGTGAAAAACGGATCGGATTTGATAGCGCCTTTGTTACTTATGAAGGATATTTGGCGTTGAAAAAAGAATTTCCGCATGTGGAATGGATCCCTATGCCAAAACCACTCAAAATGCTAAGGGCGATTAAGGAACCTAAAGAAATCGCTGCCTTGAAAAAAGCAGCTGACCTCACTTGGAGAGGATATCAAAAGGTTGTCCAGAAACTCAAAGAAGGGGTTAGCGAAGAAGAGCTCGCTCTTGAATTTGAGATGTTTTGCCGAAAAAATGGAGCTTCTGGACTTTCGTTTTCGCCGATTATCGCATTTGGCGAAAATAGCGCCTATCCCCATCATCGAGCGGGTAAAAGTCAGTTGCATCAAGGTCAGATTGTTCTTGTAGATGTCGGCGCAGTGGTGGATCAATACCGCGGCGATATGACCCGCATTTTTTATTTTGGAAAGCCTGATCCAAAAGTCGTCCGCCTCGAGCAAATAGTCAAGCGAGCGCAAAAAAAGGCGCTCGATTATGTCAAGCCGGGCATTTTATTGAGCAAATTGGATGAACTCGTTCGAGCTGAGTTTGATAAGGAACGTGTAAAGCAGCTTTACACACACAGTTTGGGTCATGGAATCGGACTGGAAACCCATGAATTTCCCCGGGTCAAATTCGATGGGGAGGATCGCGATGTGGTCTTAAAGCCTGGAATGGTATTTACAATCGAACCGGGCCTCTATCAGCCGGGAGTTGGCGGCGTTCGGATAGAGGATATGATTCTCGTGACAGAACAGGGACACGAAAACTTTTTTGCGCATGCTTAAGTTTAGAAAAAAAATCTTCCTTTCCCTCACCGCGCTTTCGATTCTTGTGATTGCTATTTTTCAACAAATCATCGCCCCACTTGCGTTCAGTTTTTGCGCTTTAGTCATCGTCTATTACTTCACCCGCCCCATTCAGCACATCATCGATACGATGCTTCTTTTTGAAGGAAATCTCCTCCCTCAAATCGATGAGACTAATCGAGATGGCGAGCGGAATCAAATCGCCTCTCTTGTCAATTCGCTGACTCGCCGCATTCAAAAGCAGACGGAGAATTTCGCTTACCAAAGAGAAGAGACAGAAGAGATTTTAGAGTCGATCGGCGAAGGAATTATCGCTACAGATACAAGCGCGCAGGTGACTTTTGTCAACCAGACAGCTTGCAAGATGCTCGGCCTTTCCAAAAGCAATCTTCTCAAGAGAAATTTGGGAGAATTTCTCTCTTCCGATCTATCTAGAAAATGCCGTGAATCGATTTTGCACGCTCTGCAAACTTCTGAAACCAGTATGCAAACTTGGATTTTAAAGGGCGATCTTTGCCTTCATCTCATTTCTATGCCACTCGCGCATCAAAAAGGAGCTCTTCTCGTGCTCCAAGATAAAACGTCCGATTATAAAGTCATTGAAATGGGCAAAGATTTTATTGCAAACGCCTCGCACGAGCTTAAGACCCCCATTACGATCATCCGCGGCTTTGCAGAAACGCTGCAAGACATCCCCAATATCTCTGAGGAAATGCTCCATCAAATTGCTGAGAAGATTGTTCACACTTGCGGACGGCTTGATAAGCTCGTTCGAAGTCTACTGACTCTTGCCGATATTGAGAACTTATCGGAAGAGCGGTTTAAAAAAACGGATCTTGTGATCTTGATTGAGAATTGCAAGCACCTTTTTCTCGCCGCCCATCCGAATATTGCAATCGTTGTGAGAGAAGATTGCGCATCAATCCCTATTACGGCTGACGCGGATCTTCTTGAGCTGGCCATTCTCAATGTGCTGGAAAATGCGGTGAAATATTCTCGCGGTGAGCCGCAGATTGAACTGTGGGTCGAGCAAATCGATAAGAAAATTCACATCAATATTCGAGATGCGGGGATTGGGATCCCAGAGAAAGATCTCTCTCAAATCTTCAATCGCTTCTATACCGTAGACAAAGCCCATTCGCGCAAATCAGGGGGCGCTGGGCTTGGACTTTCTATTGTGAAGACTGTCTTAGAAAAGCATAGAGGAAAAGCGCTGGTCTCTTCCGAGCTTGGCAAGGGAAGCCTATTCACTCTGGTCTTGCCTCAATTCTTCAAATAAACAGACTTACGTAAGGTGACTTGGGTAGAGTGATCTTTGGCCAGAAGAGTTTTTTTGTATTCTTGATGATCTGGTTTTCCCAGTTCAAGAAGAGGAAACATCGCAGGCTCACAAGCGAGATAATGTGTCTCGCTGCAAATTCTCTCGATGAGCTCTTGAGTGAGAAGCGGCGCTCCTTCCTTGTGGATCTCTTGATGGAGTTTAGTGGCTGTTTTATCATTAAAGAGGACCGTGAGGAGGTCTGGATGGGCGTGAAATAGACAGATATGCTGCCCTTGGTTTTCTATTTTTACATAATCCAATAGCGCCGGATGGCCCACTCTCTCATGCAGATCCCACTCTTTTGTCCCCTTCAGCATTTTGTAGTAAAGAGTTCTCCATTCTTTGAGATCCAACTTTTCTAGGGGAGAAGAGTTGTCTTCCTGCAACGCCGATTTAGCAGCGGCGAGAAAATCGTCGAGAAAGAGATATTCAAAGCGTTTTTCATCGCAAAGGGGGGCATAAAAAGTGCGGATCAGCTTGGCAGTCAGCTCATAGAGGAGGGGGTGGCTCCCTTTACCTTCTTGAATCAGCGGCCGCAGATTGAGCTTAGCGCACTCTCGGTTGATCTCTAGCTTTACAGGGGCGGAAGTTTCTGTAGATGAATGAGATGTCTTTTCGTCTTCCGAATGGGTCGCCTTCCCCCTTAACTTACTATATACAGCGCTCTGGTAGCGATTGAGCAGTTTGCGATTTGCCTTTTGGTGTCCTACATAAGTAGTCCGAAGCTGCGATGAGGCGACATGTTTATCCCAGCAGGCGTAGAAGCCATAAGACAAGATGAGAAGAAGGGAAAAGACAAGCCCTAAAACATTCATACGGCCTTTTTCTCCGTGTAAGTCACAAAGGGTTCCACAGAAGGAAGGATAAAAGCAAATCGGAGAGCTTCTTTTTCTTTTTGCACTGTGAGGCGGATCATCGATGGGATTTCAGATTGCGATTTGGCCCAAGCGGAATGCCAAGCGAGAGCGGCATTGAGAGGAGAGACGTGTTCTTTTTCATCGTGCTTGGAGCCATTATTTTTCCCTAAAAATGCAAACTCAAAACTTTTGACGTTGGACAGAAGAATTTCTTTGCGCCAAGGTTGTTTTTTTTCCTTCCCGAGAGGCCAAGAAGCGAGGCAAAGATTTTTTTCCTCATCGATAAAAACGCGACCGAGAATGGGGCCGCTATAGGCGGGATCTGGATCGATCCCATTGTCGAAAGTGGCGATCAGACTTGGGGAAGACTCTCTTTCAAAGCGCTTGGTATAAAGATGCTCGGATCCGGCATGAAGAGAGCTCAGGACGGCTTGAAGACGTGTTTGCACAAGGGCGCGGGAAGTGATTTCTGCGCGGGCTGTTTCCAATCTTTTTTCCATTTTTGCGCTTCCGACGAGGAATGAAAAAAGAAATGAGAGCAAGATGGCGGTCAAACTCAACGCGATCAAAATCTCAAATAACATTATCGGGTTCTTTTTCCGACAACGTATTGCCCGAGGCCGGCTGCGAGCAAAATATAGGCTAATAAGCTGACCCAATCTGGCAAAAGAGCTGGTTTTTCGATGGGGATGACTCCCGTCAAGGCTCCCAAAGCAAGCGCCACTCCTATACATGCATCTCCCCCAATAAGGCCAGATGCGAGGAGAATTCCCTTTCGTTGAACCAGTTCATCAGAACTCCTTTTATTGACATAGGCCCTCGCAAGACCGCCCACCATTATAGCTGTGGAGAGAGATAGAGGCAAATAAAGGCCGAGGGCAAAGGGAAGAACTGGAATCGAAAGCATGATCATCGCCACTCCGAGAACGGCGCCTATGCCGACGAGCAGGTAGGGTAAATTCCCACTGATAACACCTTTGACAACCATCGACATAAGAGTCGCTTGCGGCGCCGGCATAGCATCGGATCCAATCACATAGGCGCTATTGAGTAGATATACAGTATAGCCCAAAGAGAGAGACGGGATAATGACCCCGATAATTTCAGCGATCTGCTGGGAACGGGGAGTCGCTCCGAGGAGGAAGCCTGTTTTGAGATCTTGAGCGGTCGTCCCTGCCATAGTGATAGCACAGCAAGCGACGCAGCCCATCGTCATGGCTGAAATGAGATACACCCTTTCGGTCCAGCCTAAGAGGACGAAGATGATACAGGTGATAAACAGGATGGTAATAGTCATACCTGAGACGGGATTCGACGTCGAGCCGACAACACCGACAATCAGCGAAGTGACTGCAACGAAAAGAAAGCTCAAGACGACGAGTAAAACAATAGTGAGGAGATTCATTGGGAGTGTTGGGAAGACCCAAAGAAAGAGGATGATTGCGACAGATCCCAAGAGAAGCCATCCCATGGAAATATCTCTAGAAGTTCTCGGCAAGTGATCTTGGCTTCTAAATCCTGCAAATAACTCTTTCACACTTGTATGGATTGTTTTGTAAACAAGAGGTGTGATTCTCAAAAGGCTGAAAAGGCCTCCGATGGCCAGAGCGCCAGCCCCTATGTAGCGAACATAGTCGGCCCAAATTGTGTTGGCGTCCATTTGTCCAATCGGAACATCAGAAGGATAAATGGGTGCCATGCCAGTGCCAAACATAGCGATCAGAGGAATGAGATTCCACCAAGCGATGACGCCTCCTGCGAGCATTAAAGCGCCAACTCTCGGACCGATAATATAGCCGACTCCAAGCAACGCAGGTGTTGCATCAATAGAAAACTTCGTGTTTTTAAAAAAAGAGAAAGTGAAAGAAGCGTTTTCACTCCAAACAAAAGCGATATTAGAAAATACTTTAAAGACGGCGGCTGCCGCTACGCCCCACACAGCCATCAGAGCTGATTCACTGCTGTTGTTTTCTCCCGCTTTCAATATTTCCGCGCAGGCGGTTCCCTCGGGGAATAATAGCTTTTTATGTTCCTGAACAATCAGATAGCGGCGCATGGGGATCATAAACAAGATGCCCAATATCCCTCCTAGAGAGGAGAGGAGGAAAATGCGGCCAATCGACGGCATGTCTCCCAATAAAATGAGCGCAGGGATTGTGAAAACAACGCCGGCGGCCAATCCTTCTCCGACTGTGGCGATCGTCTGAACGATGTTGTTTTCCAGGATTGTTCCCTTTTTAAAGAAAACCTTCAATACAGCCATTGACATCACCGCCGCAGGGATAGAAGCGGAGATTGATTGCCCAACTTTTAAGGCTAAGTACGCGTTCGCTATAGCAAAGAAGAGTCCGAAAAGCATCCCTAAAATGGTGGCTCTCAGCGTGAACTCCCTCATATTAGAACTGGCCGGAACGTGCGAGGAAAAGTCAGACATAAATGGCTCCTTAATGAACCCGTTTATGCCCTATTTCAAATTATTATTAAATGGCCAGTGCTCCTTAACGAAAGTTTTTCAAGGAATTTCGGCGTCAAAGCCCTCCAGAATCGTCGATCGCAAACTGATACGTATTGAATTAATACGCATCAGTTTGCGAAGCCTTGCAGCCGCCGATTCTAGAGGCTTTCACGCTAGAAATTCCTCTAAAAACTTTTGTTAAGGAACACTGACTTTTTGAATGGGGATTCGGAATCGGTACTTTTCCTCATTGAGAAAAACATACACTCCAATTTGCCTGTACATTGTGTCTCCCCCGATCTTCTCCCCCTCTCCTTTGAGGATGAACGATCTTTTCACAAAGTTTGGGGTGCACCCGGGGATCTCTATTTTGCTGGAGGGAAGGGGGAAAACGGTAGATTCTACTCCCCTGGTTGGGATTTTTTCCCAGGGGATTTCATTTTTCAAGAGCATCTCTTTGATTTCTGTGAAGGTCCAATCGGCTAGCCTCTCCTTCTCTATTTGCTCAAGGCGGCTCATTTCCTCTCGGTATAATTTCAAGGGTTGCTTAACTAAAGGAACTATGCAAATAGCTACCAACATAAAAGAAATTAATATCTCTATGAGAAGAAATGTTCTTTTTTTCATAAGGGGTGAATTATAATATTTTTCGATAAAAAGTTGGAATGTTTTTTGTTTGCTGTGTATAATCGAGAACCTATGTTACAGACGAAAGCGATTTACAACCTCTTACGCCTACAAGCGGATGAAGACCCTTCAGTGAAGGCTGAAGAGTGGGCTCTGGAGGACCTTCGTCCAGTGTCCCTAGACGCACTTTTCTCTCGGTTGAAGAAATATCAAGTGGAGCCTGAAAAGGGTTCTTTTCAACAATTTGCAAGACAGTGCGAAACCCCCGAGGAGCTCTCTGACCTTCTCTTTCCCGACTCGATGGAGGAGAGTGCTCGCGATCCTTTTTACCTTCTCATATTTGAACTTTGGAGACGTTTGCTTCCAGAAAAGCAGTCGCTTTCGATTTTTTGCGATGAATTGGATCATCGGATCGCCCTTTATGATCAGGGTCTTTTAGAGAGCGACGAGCCAATCCAAGATGCGCTGACTAATTTGCTCGAAGTGCTCGATGAAAATGCCGATAGTGGAGTGGAGCCGGAGCAGGTACTTGCAGCCATTTCTGATTACTGCGCCCATGACCAGATCGATTTTCTCTACGATTACATTTCCGATCTTCTCGATGAAGGCAACTCCCTATACGCATCAGAGTTGATTGAGGGTTTTTACCCTTATGCGCCAGACAACTTTTGGTTTGATTTCTTCCGGATCAGGCTTTTGGCTTTAACTGATATCGGCGATGCGAATGCAGCGGCACATCGCCTGTTAGAAAATGAACTCAGTCTACCCCTTCTTTTAGAGATGCTTCGCTTCTTAGCAAGCGGCACAGAGAGAGAGCTTTTCACTCTCAGTTTGAAAAAAGCAGCCGTGCTTGTCAAAGATCAGGAAGAATTGATCGAAATGCTCGCTATCATGGCCGATTATTACGAGGCTCTTCACGAAGATGATCTGGTCAAGAGCATTCAAAAGCTCATGGATAGCCGGCAAGAAGGTCCTCCCCGCCCGTCTGATTTTCAGATATTGCAAAAACTTATAAAATAGCGATTGGTTGAAAGCGGATATAGTCGCAGGCGGCTAGAACATATCTGACGCCTCTCGCCTCTCCAAAAAGAGCCTCTCCGGCCTTGAGATTATGCAAGTGGCCAAAGACGCAGACATTGATTTGATACTCTTCTAAAATTTGAGCGGCTCTCGAGGGTTGTAGATCAGCGCCGATTGGCGGATAGTGGGTCATCGCGATACGCACCTTGGCTTCCTTGTCCAGTCCTGCGAGACTCAACTTTAATCGCTCCAATTCTCGATCGAACAGTTTTTGATTGAACTCTTGTTGAACGAGGATTTCTCCATCGACTTTTTTCGCCTTTGGATTTTCCCGGTATTCGACAAAAGCGCCAAATGAGTACTCCGGTGTATCCCAAAGCCGCGCGCCGCCGATCGTGACTCCTTTCCAATTGAAGACATTATTTTGAATGAGATGGATAGAGGGGGGAAGAACGGGAGCGATTTTACTGAGAGAACCCCACCAGTAGTCGTGGTTGCCTTTGATCATCACCTTCGTGCCTGGCAAATCGTGGACCCACTGTAAATCGGGAACTGCCTCTTCAAGCTTCATCGCCCAGGAGAGATCGCCAGGAACGAGAACGAGATCTTCAGGATGGATAGTATTTGTCCAATTCACCCTGATCTTTTCAGCATGGCGTTCCCAATGGGGGCCGAAAATGTCCATGCTCTTGTTCGCAACGCCAAAACTTAAGTGTAAATCGCCAATGGCCCAAATACGCATGAGGCTATCCCGCTGTAAGGGTTTTAGATGTTTTTAGCCATTTTTTGATTCCCTTCGAGCACCCCGAAGGGGTTTCCTTTTGCGCCCCGTGTGAAAACACACGGGCAAAAAAGGATGCTTGAAGGGAGTCCAAAAGGGCAAAAAGAGAAAAAGCCTGGCAGCGGGATAGCCTCATCATTTGGAAGATACTAAAATTCGAAGTTGTTTGGAAGCTTTGTCCCTGCAGTGACAATGATGATCCCATCTCTGACAAAAATCCCATCACCATCGAAGTGAGTATGTTTTGCTTTATTGATGAGTTTTACATTGTCGCCGATCTGCACGTGTTCGTCGATGATCGCCTTCTCAATCAGACAATTCTCCCCGACCCAATAATTGTGCAGTTCTTTATCCCCTGCATGTAGTGGAGGCATATAGAAGTGATTGCCCAGCATGACGGTATCGCGGAGGATCGATCCTTTTTTAATGTGAGATCTCAAGCCAATGACACTGTGAGAAATCTCTTCCGCCTCAATGATGCATCCTTCGCAAATCACCGATTGAGTAATTTTTGTTCGTGTGATTTTAGGCCCTGGGAGAAAAGTGGGTCGCGTATAGATCGGATTTTTTTCATCGTAGATATCAAGCCCCTCTGTCGAGTGAGTCAAGATCAAGTTTGCCTCATAGTAGGAGGCCACCGTTCCGATATCTTCCCAATAGCCGCAATAGACAAAGGCGGAAGTTTTTCTCTCCTTAACTGCAGTGGCGATCAGATGATAGCCAAAATCATCTCTTTGATCTTGTTCAAGAAGAGAAACAAGAGCTTCCCGCGTAAACACATAAATGCCCATCGAACCGAGATAGGAGGGCTCTTTAGGCAAAGGGAGGTTCCATTCCTTATAAAAACTAGAAGGGAGGAGGAATTCGTCGAGTCGGCTCTCTGCCGGTTTTTCGGCAAAAGAGAGAATAGATCCTTCTTTATCAATTTTGAGCAGACCCATCCGTTTGGCTTCTTTTTTCGCTACCGGCAAGGATGCAATGGTCAAATCGGCCTTTCTCAATTGAGCGAAATGGAGCATGTCCTGGAAATTCATATTGTAGAGCTGATCGCCCGATAAAATAAGGAAATAATCAGCAGATGATTTGAGAATGGTCGGCAAGTTTTTTCGCACGGCATCTGCAGTTCCTTTAAACCACACTTTTTCTCCCTGTTCATTGACTTGCGGCGTCAAAACATCGACGGAACCAGGGTTGTAGATATCAAAATTATAAGTTTGGCTGATGTGGTGCTGCAATTCTCCTGACAAGTACTGAGCGATCACAAAAATTTGGCGAAAACTGGAGTTAATGGAATTCGATATGGGGATATCGATCAGGCGATAACGCCCTCCATAAGAGACGGCGGGCTTTGAGTGATTAATCGTGAGTGGGTGTAGCCTAGTTCCTTGCCCACCAGCAAGGATAATAGTCGCCACTTCGACTGTCTGTTTGCGCATACCCTTGCTATAAGAGGAAAAAATTTATCTAGCAAGGGTGGTTTTTTCTGGTTACCATTGCGGGTGGATCGTTGCTAGTGGCCAAGTTAGGCGTAAAATCAATCCAAACTTCGGAGATGTCCGAGCCTTTCAGCAAACAAAGCCCTAAGCTGTTGGATTTCTTTTGTAAGTTGGATGTTGGTCCACTGAGCCTTAATCGATGTAGGAGCATTCCCAAGTATCTGATCGTGCTCTACAGCATGTTGGGCATGATGCAATGATGAGCAAATGTCTTCAGCACTATTCGAAGAGATGCAATTTCTCATGGATGCTTGGATCTTGTCGATATCGATCTGTGAGGCAATTCTTTTAGCCTCTGCTGGGTTTTCATTGTAAGTTTCCAAAAGATGATAAGCGATGGCTTCGTACGTTGCCTTTGCCTTGATGGCTTCCTTCGAAGCTTTGATAGACGCCATCGCTGCTTTATCTGGCAGTGTCCCTGTGCAAATATAATTGATCATACCAATAGTGCCTGCATACAACGTAACAATAATAAACATAGTCGATGCATTTTTGGGGTCGCTATTTTCCCAATCTTGTATTTTGTTCAATCCAAGAAATCCAGGAGCCATTGAGAGCGCTGTGCATCCCGCCAGACCAATTTTTAATGCCCATTCATTGATTTTTTCCCATTTCCTGGCAGATAAAAAAATGGCTTCTTGTTCCTCTGTGAAGGGAGAACGGATTCGATCATCACCAAAACAAGTTAGATAGCTGATCCTGCTCCCGAGTCCTTCGGGTAGAAAAGTTAAATCTTCTTCAGGCATTCGATGATTACTTAATTCTGAGTCGATTTTGAGCTCGATTCCTGCTCCTCTTACACCGCTTGTGGAAGACATAATAATTTATTCCTTATGTAATTATTACTAACGGCCAAAAACAAAATTTTTGGCAACACAACAAAAGTCAACTCAAAAACTATCCTGTCGGTGGATTGCCTGTTGTCTCCAGAGGAGTGCAAAAGGGCTTATGCAGGGGCTTTGAACTCTTCCGATTCCATCGGTAGCGGTCGATTTAAGAGCAGATGGGCCTGTATTTCTCTGCCCAAGATGTATGCGCTTAGATCAACAGGCATTCTATCGGGACGTTCTCCTCCCAAAACTGCGCGGCAAGCACCTGCTAGCGCCGTTAAATCAAGGGGGGATTCCTGACTTTTTGGGTCCTCGAGGATCATTTGCTTTTGGATATTGTCTAGATTCATTTGTAATGCATATGCGGTTACTGCTGCAAGGAATGGCCTGTCATATTTTAAATCGATTAATTCTCTAGCAATTTGCTTAAGCGTTTCTGGTAGCCCGGTCAGTACGTCCTGCCGTTCGTTGGCAGAGTCGCTCTTGTAGTCCGGATTGCTCCCTGTTGATATCCAACTAATCCCGCTTGCTGCTACGCCTGCGGTCACTATGGCGGCGGCCACGCCAGGATGGTCTTGAGTTAAAGATAGAGCTGCCCAGCCGAGCAGTGGTAAAGCCCAGGTTACGACTGGAGAGCTCCACGCAGTAACTCCCCCAACTCGGAGCCATGTTTTTGTGTCTCTATCAGATATATAGCTTCGTTGGAAAGTCAGTTGAGCGGACTTGGTGTAAGGGCTTTGTTTATCAGATAAATTAGCGTAGTACATCAACTGCAAAAATCTGGATTCTTCTGGAGGGAAATGCGTGAGTTGGGTCACTACAGCCTTGAAATCGTCGAACACTTTGTGAGCTTTCGCCACCGTGTCACAACTCTCAAGATTAGGTCGATAGATGCGCATGTTGGCGTCGGCGATCTCGTCTTCTGATCCTTCTTCTGGGGATGCACTTGGTTTCCGTGCACATGAGCATGGGCAGGCAATGCCTAAAGGTCTAATATAACTCCCATAATGTGTAGATAAACTCATTTTTAATTTCCGTGTAAGTTTTAATTATTATACATTAAATTAACAATTTATTTCAATTAAAGCTTTAATTTGACTCGGAGAGGTAGGCTTGAGTTTCTCCCCAGGGGAAAGAGACGGGAAAGGAGCGAATGAGGTGAAAGGCCGGGAGGGGGAAGCTAATAGAGACGATTTTGCTGCCTTGAGGCAAGGTTTTCATCCGTTCCTGCAGTTGTTCGATGAGTTCATCGCTCCAGGAGGTTCCGTAGAGATAGACGACGCTTGCCTGTGAAAAAGGGGCATCGAGGACATTTTGGCATGTATATAGGAGATTTTTGAATTGGAATAAACGGGCGATCCAATTGGCTCGTCTGGCAAATCGATCGATCCATTCAATTCCTAGAGTTTGGCAGCCGATGAAGTGGGCGATCCAAAGAGCAGCTCTTCCCCGACCGGACCCAAGTTCAAGCCAACAGTCTGTCGCATTGACGCCCGATTCATTTGCAATGATCTGCAATGTTGTCAGTGGCGTTTCTCCATAGCCATAGATTTCCTGTTTGCCCCGTTTTTGTAAGAATTTCCGGCAGTAGCGATAGGGGTTGCAAAAGAGATAGAGAAGCGAGAGGCAAAGATCGGCGAGTGCGAAGCGAAAATGGGGGTAGTAACGAACGATGACACGGCCTGTCTCGCGGATAAAATAGGCTCTAACTGATAATTCTTCGAGGAGCATTAGAGACAATCTCTGATTTAAGTTTCCGTCGATTTTGGGGTTCTTTTGAACCGACTTTTCGATCCAAATGGCGGGGGTTATATCAACACCGTATATTACCCCCGCCATTTGGATCGAAAAGTCGGTTCAAAAGAACCCCAAAATCGACGAAACCTTAACTCAGAAACTGTTTCTTAGGTCGATTCGATCGCTTGGAGCGCTCCTGGGACAAAGAGATTTGCATTGTAGCTGGAGCGGACAAATGGGCCGCAATACATGTTGCGCACACCGATTTTCAGACCATACTCTTCATAGACTTTGAATTGATCAGGGTGGATAAATTCTTTGACTCTCAGTTTGAGTTTGCTCGCCTGCAGATATTGACCGATTGTGATGATATCGCAGCCTGCTCGGGCGAGATCCTCGATGGTTGTTTTAACTTCTGCCTCTGTTTCGCCAAGACCTACCATAAGTCCCGATTTCACGAAGATCGCCTTGCCCGATTCTTTGGCGTTGCGAAGGACCGTGAGTGTTCGATCATACTCAGCCTTATGGCGGATGCGGGGGGAAACGGAGCGAACGGTTTCGATGTTGTGATTAAAGATCTCAGGTTGTTCAGCAAGGACCGTGTAAAGCGGCTTTACATCGCCGGAAAAATCAGAGGTGAGAACCTCAATAGTCACTTGTTCGTTGGCTTTTCTGACCTCGCGAATGATCGCCGCAATATGGCTAGCTCCCTGATCGGGTAGATCATCTCTTGCTACCATCGTAATGACAACGTGTTTCAGGCCAAGTTCCCGCACTGACAGGGCGATCCGATGTGGCTCATCTTCTTCGGGCGCCTTTGGCTGTTTGCTAAAATCGATATCGCAAAAACCGCAGTTGCGCGTGCATTGTTTCCCAAGCGCTAAGAAAGTGGCAGTCTTTTTTGTGTAGCACTCCAGACGGTTGGGACATTTTGCTTCTTCGCAAACGGTATTGAGTTGGTATTTATCGATGATTTCGTTGGTTTTGAAAATCTGTCCGCCCGCTGGCAGTTTTCGATGCAGCCAGGAGGGAAATCTGCCGACGCCTTCTTCTGGATTTTCCGGGAGAACATTTAATTTCGTCATCGTTTGATCTTGGGAGGAAAGTTAATCGGTGTATCATTTGCGATCAACGCCGCTTCATGCCAGCTTTCGCCGATTGTCGGATGGGCGTGGATCGTCTCCGTTACAGACTCTAACGTGAGTTCGTTTTGGATGGCAAGGGCCATTTCGCCGATGAGATTGGACGCTTCGTGTCCGATAGCGGAGGCCCCTAGAATCTGTCCTGTTTCCCGATCGGCAATGACTTGAGCAAATCCTTCCGTTTCCATGGAGGCTTGCGCTTTGCCGAGCGCTTGGAAAGGATAGGATCCAGCTACCGCATCAAAGCCCTCTTTTTGCGCCTGTTCGAGGGTCCTTCCCACCGTGGCGATTTCAGGCATTGTGAAAACCACTGCGGGAACGGCCTCGTAATGCATGATTGTCTCAACGCCGCATGCATTGCTCGCAGCGACCATTCCTTGGTGGGAGGCTACGTGAGCCAGCATCCATTTTCCAGTGACATCGCCAATCGCATAGATTCCTTTCACTTCCGTTTCCATCTGGTCATTGGTTTCGATTGCGCCTTTATCTGTCGTTTTCAGCCCCGCTTTTTCAAGTGCAAGACCTTCTGTATAGACTTTTCTTCCAACGGCAACGAGGGCGAAATCGGCGTCCATGCTTTTGCCATCGGCTAGCGTAATGTGAACGTGGGATCCCTCATTTTTGATGGTTTTTACCATCACGTTAGTCTGAATATCGATGCCTTTCGAGAGAAAGGCTTTAGTCATGAATGTGGCGATTTGATTTCCCTGAGCCGCCAAGATAGTGGGCAGCGCTTCCAAAATCGTCACCTTGACGCCTAATTCTGCAAAAAGAGAGGCAAACTCGCAGCCGATGTAGCCGCCGCCGACAATTGCAAGGCTTTTTGGCGTTTCGGTGAGTTCTAGAATCGATGTGGAATTGAGAATGCGGGTGTGATCGCAGGGGAAGGCTTTGACATCAAGAGGGATGGATCCCGTTGCGATAATGATGTTTGGAGCCTCTATGTACAAATTGTCTTGGCCCATTACTTTCAAAAATCTGGGCGATTCGAATTGAGCGGAGCCTCGGTAAATGGTGATTTTATTCGATTTAATGAGTCCTTCTAGACTCATGCGGATTTTTCCAATCACTTGATCTTTTCGCTTTTTCATCTGATCGTAGTGAAAAGAAATAGGGCCCGTTACGATGCCAAATTCTTTGGCTCTACGCACTTGGTGAAGCGTTGCGGCATTGGAGAGAAGTGTTTTTGTCGGGATGCATCCGACGTTGAGACAGCAGCCGCCGAGCAAATCTTTTTCAATCAACGCGACCGATTTTCCCAGTTGAGCAGCTCGAATTGCAGCGACATATCCACCAGGTCCCGACCCGATCACTGCGACATCATGCTTCTTCCGCTCTGCCATAATCCTCCGTTGAAAAATACCGATTATAAGAAAAAAGCAGCTTTCCTTATACTCTGTTTTTAGAGGGACCCTGATATGAAGCCAAAGAAGCGTCAAAAAATGTGTTGCCATTGCGAAGGAGAGGTCGATCTCGACGTCATCGTCTGCCCCTTCTGCGCAGCTGATTTACGCGAAGAAAAGCCTGAGCAACAAAGACAAGTCTATACTGCGACCACTTCCCTAAAGAACATCAGTACGCAGCAGTCTCTCTACCCGCCTCATTATGCCCCCAAAGCTCCCGTAGTGGAGCCCGAGGAGGCTGCTGCTGCCCTTTCAGCAGAAGAGGCGCCCGTTTTGGCCGAGTCTGAGGAAGCTAAAAATATTTTTGGCCCGATCATTCTCGTCACGCTCGGCGCGCAATTGCTGTTATTTGGGATCTTGATGCTCTTGTTTTCTCACAAAGGGGTCATGATCTTGAAATGGGATGCGCGGCTTTGGTTTCTCTACATTTTCGCCTCAATCCCATTCCTGATTTTTGGCTATCGTTCGGTCTCCAAACTTTAAAAAACTGGGCCGAAGAAGTAAAAGATCGCATAGAGAATCAGCGTAGGGATCAGCGCTGCCAGCAAGAGAGGCAACGGTTTCACTCCCTTCTCGAAGTGCTTGTTCAAAATTGCATAGCCTGCAGGATTGGGTGCATTCGCAATCACCGTCAGCCCTCCGCCGGCAATAACTCCCGTAAAAATAGCATATTTGAAGGCCTCGCCCCAGTTGGGCACGAGCGTGGATAAATAGGAAATGCCCGCATTGTCATTGAAACCGGTGAGCGCGATCGCTATCCCCATGACAGAAAGAGGGCTTAAACCTTCGAGCAGAGAAACGACCCACCATCCTTGTAGCCCGCCGTGAATCACCAATCCAGCCAAGAAGAGGCCGGTCATTAGGGGTCTTGCCAGTCGAATGGGGTATTGATGTTTGTGAGTGGCCTGGTGAAAGCCGATGAAAAAGAGAAAGGCTGCAATGAAAATAGCGGGATAACGGGAAGCGTATACGATCCACGCCATGATGAAAATGTGGACGAGTACAATCCAGACAGGAATGGGAGTTTCTTGTTTGTTGGAGGAGTAGGTGTTAAAAATCCCCATGGCTCTTTTGCGAGTATTTAGGAGCATCAGCTCATTTCTGAAGTAAAACCAATAAAGAAGATTTGAGAGGATGATCCCAACCATCGCTTTCCAGCCAAAATCCAAGAACATATCTGACATCGACCAGGACCAACAGTGGGCGAGAATCAAAACGGCAGGCGATGCAAAGTCAGTCAATACTCCGCCGACCGAAATATTGACAAACAGGAGGGCGAGCGTTGCATAGGCGAGCTTCGGACTGGGATTATAGGCGTAGAATTGGTGAGATAAGAGCAGCGCGCAAAGAGCCATAGCGGCAGCTTCCGTGATGAATGAACCCAAAAGAGGGCCTATAGTCAGCAGCACAAACCACCAGGCTGGAAGAGAGCCGCCGAGCCCCCTGGCAAACCACTCGATCAGCCTTTCCGCTACATGCACAATAGGCCGCGTAGAGGACATCGCTAAAATCACCACGATGAAAAGCGGCTCGGTGTAGCTGCGAGTATTGATGTACTCCAGACCGATCGTCCAGCTGTAGATCAAGCCGATGGAAATGAAAAGAGGAATGGCCCAAAACGCGAAGACAATCTCCACTTCGGAGAGAAAGAAAAGTAAGTGCACTCCAAGGCTTCTCTCATCTGGCTTGCCGCTCCGTTCTGCTTGTCTCGCCTCCAGCTTGCATGCCCACTCGTGCACTTTGTAAACGCAGAGTGTATGCACAATGCTTAAGACAAAAATAGCGAGCGAAATGATGTGAAAAGGGGTGAAATTTAGCGACTCTAATTGGATGACGACCGGATGTTTTAGACACTCGAAGTTCGCGGCAGTCGCAAGGATCATATCCTCTTCTTAACGGATATCTATTTTTTTAGGAAGAAGAGCCGGTTGTAAAACTCCACGGCTGCAGAAAATCGATGATTTTGAGGCCTGGCAGAGCCTGTCCGATTCGTTTTGACGGTTCCCTACCTGAATAGGTAGGGGAGTCAAAATGAACGCGCGAGGCCCCAAAAGGGCGATTTTGTGCGCTGAAGAGTTTTACAATTGGCTCGGAAGGTTCTTAGGAGGATTTTCTGACGATCTTGCCGCCGGTTACTTTACCGAGAACCTGACAGCCGGGAAATACAACTACTTCCCCTTTGCCAGACTCAAAATGGATAGGGCCGTTGATGATCGTACCTTGTTTAAGCTCTATGATTTGCTTGCCTCTATAAGAGCCATCTTGTCGGACCGTGACCCCTTCCAGACGGCTTGCGGTGAAAAGCGCTTTGGGAGTGAGGATTGTGAGATTGCCTTGAAAAGTAGAGCGCACTGCTTGCAAAGATCCCATTACAAATCCCCCATCTTTGATTGTTGTCTCGGTGAGATTCGCCTCTCCAGTCACATCGAGCGATCCGATCTTTGCGTTTTGGGAGATCAAACTCCCTGCAAGGCGTAAGGTGTTTGCGACGGATGTACCGCTGAGTTTAATCAGGCCGACCGCGTCTAGAGCATCCAGATCGACTTTGCCATATTGATTAACGCTGGCAATTCCAGACTTCGGAAGAGTTTCCTTTATATCAGCAGCAAAAAGGGACGCGAAGAAACTGAGGGCAACCAGGCTCAAAACAATTGTATGTAATTTCATGAGTCCTTATTGGTTATACCCACTGTCGTAGTCTACAGCATAGCGACTTGAACACAAGGGAGAACTTCAAGCTCCTTGCAGTAATGTCGGAACTACTGGCTTGCGAGTTGTTGGCGCAGGAGGCTGAGGCATCATCTCGAAGCGGAAGAGATCGCGGCTGATTTCTTTGCGCAAATTCAGCGAGAACGCTTCAAACATAGAGAATGACTCATGTTTAAACTCGAGAAGGGGATCTTTCTGCCCGACTGAGCGCATATGGACATCGGAACGGAGGTGATCGATGTGCAAGAGGTGCTCTTGCCAGAATTGATCGATCTTGCGGATCATCAAGTTGCGCACAACTTCTTGAAGAACGCCTTGCGCTTTTTCCGCATCGTTGAGATCGGGGCGGAAAGAAGAGAGAAGCTGGCGCTGAAAGAAGATTTTTTGCTGGAATCCTGTGACTACCTTGGCCGTCACCTCTTTTTCAGTTGTGGCATTTTCAAAACTGATAGGGAATTGCTCATTGAGCGCCTGAGGATTGTTAGCAGCAAAGATTTCACGAGCTGTCGCTTCGAGGAGCTCTTCTGCAATCTGCATCGGCTTATCGGCGAAGAGCAGATCGTTGCGGAAAGCATACACTTCTTGGCGCTGCTTATTCATCACATCGTCATATTCGAGCGTGTGTTTGCGCATCGTATAGTTGCGCTGTTCCACTCTTTTTTGCGCTGTTTCGATCGATTTGTTGAGCACTTTCGCAGAGATGGGTTCCCCTTCCGGAGGACGGAATCTTTGTAAGAGAGCTGTCATACGAGGCGAGGCGAAAAGGCGCATGAGAGGATCTTCAAAGGAGACGAAGAATTTGGAAGAACCTGGATCGCCAAGGCGTCCTCCCCGTCCACGCAGCTGTCTGTCGATACGGCGCGATTGGTGGCGCGTTGTGCCGATGACATAAAGGCCGCCCAATTCGCGAACGCCCTCTTTCAGTTTAATATCGGTACCGCGGCCCGCCATATTGGTCGCAAGTGTAATGGCCGCTTTCTTCCCCGCTTCTGCGATGATCTGCGCCTCGTGGGCGTGATTTTTCGCATTGAGGATGGTGTGCTCAAGCTTATTTTGTTTCAGAATGCGGGAGAGCTTTTCGGAAATTTCCACCGATTCAGTTCCGATGAGGATCGGAGTGCCCTTGTCATGGGCCTCTCTAATTTCTTTTAGAAGAGCCGCATATTTTTCCCTTTCAGTCATGTAGATTTCATCGTCGAAATCTTTGCGGGCGCATTGGCGGTAAGTGGGGATTTCCAGTACTTCGAGCTTGTAGATCTCCTTGAACTCGTTCGCCTCTGTGATCGCAGTTCCCGTCATGCCAGATAATCTGCTGTACATGCGGAAGTAGTTTTGGAGCGTGATCGTCGCGTAGGTTTGCGTCTCTCCTTGGATGGCGACGTCTTCTTTCGCCTCGATCGCCTGATGCAGCCCATCGGAAAAACGGCGTCCCGGCTGAGGGCGGCCTGTGTTTTCATCGATGATTACGATCTTCTGCTCTTGAACGATGTAATCGATGTCTTTTTCCATGAGAAGATGAGCGCGGAGCATCTGGCGCAAGTTATGCGCTCTTTCTTTACGCTTGGAATCTTCCTCGCGGATGGCGATTTTCGCCTGCATTTTTTCTGCTTCTGTCCGATCGCTTTGTTCGATGAGGGTATATTCATGGCCGAGATCGAACATGACGAAATCGTCAGCGCCCAAATTTCCTTGGTGTTCGCTCCAGCTCTTAATCCCTTTGTCAGTTAGCTCATACTCGTTATTGCGCTCATCGACAATCATGTACAAATCAGAGAGCACTTCAAATTTTTCTTCTTTGTTCGCCTCGCCAAAGTAATACGTTTCCCATTTGTCGATTTGAGCCCGTACATCGGGATTTTCTTTGAGGCGCTTCAGGATTTTATTGCGAGGAGTTCCCTTGCCTACAAGCCAAAGTTTCTTAAATACCTCTTCGGCCTCTTTCGTGATTTTTCCGGGATTTTCCTCGAGAAGTCCGAGCGATTCCAGCGATTTGCGCGCTTCGGTAGCCAGGCGGTTGCACTGATCGCGCTGGGCGCGGACTAAATAGGCCACCCCTTCTTTCAATTCGTCGTACATCTGGCGGCTTTCAGGAACGGGGCCGGAAATAATGAGCGGGGTTCTCGCTTCGTCGATCAAAATCGAGTCGATTTCATCGACCATCGCAAAGTAATGGCCTCGCTGCACCTGTTCATTTTTATGCATGGCCATGGAATTATCGCGTAAGTAATCAAAGCCGAATTCAGAGGCTGTTCCATAGACGATATCGGAAGCGTAGACCTCCTTGCGCTTGCGGGGAGCGACGTCGTTAGTGAGGGAGGCGACGGTGAGGTCGAGTTTTCGGAAGATCGATCCGACCCATTCGCAGTCTCGTTTGGCCAAATAATCATTTACAGTGACGAGGTGTACCGGCTTGCCTGTGAGCGCGTGCAGATAAAGCGGCATAGAAGCGGTAAGAGTCTTTCCTTCCCCCGTCTGCATTTCGGCAATGGAGCCGTAAAACATCGCAATCCCGCCGACGAGCTGGACGTCATAGGGGATCATATCCCATTTTTGATCGTAGCCGGAGACGTGGACATCGGTACCGCAGAGCCTGCGGCAAATATTTTTTACTACTCCAAAGGCCTCTGGCAAAAGGGATTCTAAAGATTCTCCTACCTTAAGTCTTTCTTTGAATTCGATGGTTTTATGGCGGACGGCGTCTTCAGAAAGGGCCTGATATTTCACTTCCCAAGCGTTAATTTGGGGGACTAGCTGCCAGTACTTCTTAAGCAGCCGAGATTGGTGGGTTCCGAAGAGTTTCTTGAGCAAACCGAACATGAACGCTTCCTTTAGAGTTTGACAAAATTTTAGTGGGAATTGACTTTTCTCTCAAGGTTTAAATTCCCGTGTAAGAAATTAATTAACTAATAAAATTTTATATCAATTATGCAATAAAATGATTGGTGCTATCATATTCGCTTATGATAGAAGGTCAAAAAATTCATTTGCGATGTGTAAAGGAAGATGATTTAACCTCTCTTCATACGTATTTTAGCTCGATTCGAATGAAGGGAGAGTACCTATCGAGCGAGCTTCTTCCCGAACATCAGTTTCGCCTTCAATTCTATGAGACCGGGTTCTGGACGGAAGAGAAGGGAATGCTCCTGCTGATTCACGACTCGCGCTCAGTTGGGGCGATTTGGTTTGAAAAACAAGCTTTTTTCGATTGTCTCGATCTCCATTTTTACATTTTTGAAAATGAGAATCGGGGCAAAGGATTTATGAAAGAGGCGCTGCTCCTTTTTTCCCGCTATCTTTTTGCGACAAAAAAAGTAGAGAGATTGCAAATTTCGATTCCAGATTATAGCAAAGAGGCTCTTAGGCTTGCGCAGAAATGCCGCTTTCAATTTGAGGGAATTGCCCGGAGCGCTTTTTTCCACAAGGGCGCTTATTTAGATCTTTGCATCTATTCGCTCCTTCGCAGCGAATGCAAAGAGATTGAAAAAATTTATGGATAGAGCTACTTTGGCTTGCCGAATGGAAATCGTATACGTCGATCGCAAGACCGGTCAGCAATGCGTTGAGAAGATCTATGGGCGCAAAGCGTTATCGCTTCTCTATGGGGATGGCTTTTTAAGGGGTCTTTTCTCGATTGCAGTTTTACCCGTGTTGGCCCGCGTTCCTTTCTTTTCTCGTTTCTACGGCTTTTTACAAAAACGATCGGCCAGCGCGAAAAAAGTGGCTCCTTTCATTCAAGTTTATGGAGTCGATAGCTCTGAGTTTGCCAAGACGGAATTTCGCTCCTTTAACGATTTTTTCATTCGGAAACTAAAGCCAGAAAGCCGCCCCATAGCAAAGGATTCGAATATTTTCGCCATGCCAGCGGATGGCCGTTATCTAGTTTATCCAAAATTTAGCCAATTCGCGGTGAAAGGAAAGAGCTTTTCCCTCGAGAGCTTTTTAGCCAACGAGATTCTAGCCCATCGTTACCGAGATGGCTCTATGGCGATCATTCGTCTGTGCCCTTCTGACTACCACCGATTCCATTTTCCCTGCGATGGGATCGCTTCAAAAACCCGTTTGATCAACGGACCGCTCTATTCAGTCAATCCAATGGCTTTGAAGAAACGGATCGCTATTCTTTGTGAAAACAAGCGGATGGTCACCGAAATCAAAACAGAGCATGCTGGCACAATGCTCTATGTAGAGATCGGCGCCACTTCCGTCGGCTCAATTCATCAGACCTTTCACGCGGAAAAATCTGTGAAGAAAGGCGATGAAAAGGGGTATTTTGAGTTTGGGGGATCTTGCATCGTTCTTCTCTTTGAAAAAAATCGAATCATCTTCGACGCCGATCTAGTTGCCAATACCGAAAAAGGAATTGAGACTCGGGGCAACTTCGGCGAATCGCTCGGCACAATCAAACGAATCTACTAAAGACAAGTTTTGCAAGTCATCGCCCACTTGCAAATGGGACTGGCTGCAAGACTTAGAAAGAATGCTGTCGCAAACGATTTGGAAAATAGTGGAAATTCTGACGGCCAAAAGAAAACAAAAAGAAAAATAAACGCGAGGCCTACAGATGAGCGATAGACTCCTTGCGCAATGGTTTTAGAAGCCGGTAGAAAAAGACGATATTTTAAAGAAAAATAAGTCCCTAAGCCCGCTCCAACCAATGATCCGGCAATGTAACTTTTCCCAGGAGCTACTAGGATCAGAATCAGGGGGAAAAGAAGACTCAGCACAAGACAAGAGAAAAGACCTTGTTTAGCCAAGAACTTCTCCAAGGAATTTTCCATATTGATGAAGAGGAAAAACATGGCGATGGCAATCGCCCAACCGCCGAGAATGTCAATCGGATAATGAACTCCGAGATATAAGCGAGAAAAGCTAATCAGCAAAATGTAAGTCATCCCGACAATCCAGGCCGTTCTACTCCTCCAATAATAAATAAAAACAGCTCCCAGAAACATACACACCTGGGCGCCGCCGCTTGGAAACCCATTATCGGTGAAGTGGAACATTCCGATTTCGGGAACGTCTGTGCAGGGGCGAGGCCAGCCGACCATCTGCTTGACGAATGGATTGAGGAGGCTATTTAAGGTAAACCAATAGTAAATCCGAAGACCCCATTGGTAAGAGTAGCCAAGCCAGATAATCGGGATTAGAACGAAGAAAAAATATGGGGTGTCAAAGTAATTGAGAAAGCGGAAAAAGGGGTCGAGAGATGGAGAGCGAATCCCAGCCAGCCAGGTCATGAACTGCAATTGTTTTTCGGGGAACGGAAGTCCTGCCAGAAGATGCGCCATGCGAGTAGTTTAGCCGACGGATCAGTAAATGTAAAACTGCTTTACATTTGAATTCTGGCAAGAAAAGCCCCCTCAAGGTATGTCTGGGTTGAGAATGACAATGCAACGAATTTATCGTTTTCTCGGAGCCTGTTCGTGTTGGGGAGCAAAAATCCGAACTTGCGAGGAAGGCCCGCAGGATTTGTTGAATGCCAAAATCTTTGAGAGGCTTGAGAAGGATGGGGTTCGAATTTCTGAAGTGAAGATGATCTTTCCTAAAAAGATGGCATCTAGCGGCGAAATTCCCCTCTCAGAGTCTCTCCCTCTCATTCATGAATTCAATTTACGCCTCGCAAAATTAATTGCTGAGACAATAGGCAAAGGAGAGTTCCCCGTTGCAATTATCGGAGATCATTCGAATGCAGTTGGGATGTGGAATGGCGTCAAGAAAAGTCAATCGCCCTTAGGGCTGCTTTGGATCGATGCGCATATGGATGCTCATACCCCACAAACAACACCGAGCGGCGCGTGGCATGGAATGCCGCTGGCGGCTTTGCTTGGATTCGGCGATCCAAAAATGGCACACCTTCTTGGGGCCAAACCAGTGTTGTTGCCAGAGCATGTAGCTGTTATTGGCGTTCATTCCTTCGAAAAGGGAGAGATGGAACTCTTACAGAAGTTGAAGGTGAAAATCTACTTCATCGAAGAGGTCAAGAGAAGAGGGTTCGCAACGGTGTTTCAAGAAGCGATCGAAAGAGTTAGCCATAACGTGGCTGGGTTTGGAGTATCTATCGATATGGATGCAATAGATCCAGAAGATGCTCCCGGAGTGGGAAGTCCTGAGCCAGGCGGAATTCGAGCCGAAGAATTGCTTTCAGCTCTGCCGATATTGAAAAAGCATCCGCAAATGGTGGGGTTCGAAATAGCAGAATATAACCCTACAAGAGATGTAGATCACAAAACGAGGGAGCTTATCTATCAAATCCTCAAAGGTGTTTCCCGATGAACCCATGGATTGAATTAGACAACCGGTATGTCGCCCACACCTATCATCCGCTTCCTGTCGTCTTGACGAAGGGAAAAGGCGTTTGGCTTTGGGATGATCAAGGGAAGAAATATCTAGATATGCTGAGCGCTTATTCAGCGATTAGCCATGGTCACTGCCACCCGAAATTGGTGAAAGCGCTCGAAATGCAACTGAAGAATGTAGCCGTTGTCTCTCGCGCCTTCTATAACGATAAGCTCGGAGCCTTTATGAAAAAGCTCTGCGAGCTGGCTCACTTAGATATGGGCATCCCGATGAATAGTGGAGCGGAAGCTGTCGAAACAGCTGTGAAGGCAATGCGTCTTTGGGGCCATGAAGTGAAAAAGATTCAGGCGCCAGAAATCATCGTCGCAGCGGGCAATTTTCATGGAAGAACGACGACGATCATCAGTTTTTCCTCGGAAGAGGCTTACAAAAGAGGGTTCGGTCCTTTCACCCCGGGATTCAAGATCATTCCTTTTGGAGATGCAAAAGCTTTAGAAAAAGCCATTGGGCCGAATACCTGTGCATTTTTAGTGGAGCCCATTCAGGGAGAGGCGGGCATTCGAATACCGCCTGCCGGGTATTTTTCTGAGGTGGCTGCCATTTGTAAAAAGCGTGGCATCTTACTCGTTTTAGATGAAATCCAATCGGGCCTTGGCCGCACCGGAAAAATGTTTGCCTTTGAGCATGAGCACATCAAGCCAGATGGGCTCATCTTGGGTAAGGCGCTGGGAGGAGGACTTCTCCCCGTTTCTGCATTCCTTGCTAAAAAAGAGATTCTTGAGCTTTTTAAGCCGGGCATGCATGGTTCAACATTTGGGGGCAATTCCCTATCCTCCGCGGTTGGTCTGGCGGCCATCCAAGTATTGCAAGAAGAGTCGCTCGTTGAGCGGAGCCGGGAAATGGGAGAATACATGATGGCAAAATTGAAAGCTTTCAACAGTCCCATCCTCACCGACATTCGAGGAAGAGGCCTTTGGATTGGACTCGAAGTCAATCCGAAAAAGGGCAACGCGCGTAAGATTTGCGAGAAGCTAATGCAAAGGGGCATTCTTGCAAAAGAGACGCACGAAGTGGTGATTCGCCTTGCACCGCCGCTTGTCATTACCCGTGAAGAAATCGATTGGGCAATTGGCGAATTAAAAACTGTTTTGGAAGAATAATTATGCAAAAGAGAATTTCTTTTCTCGCCATTGTCCTGCTGATTGTCTCGGCAGTCGATAGCAACCGCAATCTCCCAGCGGCAGCGATTTTTGGGGCGCCGCTCATTTTCTTCTTTCTTTTCGCCTCAGTTTTTTTCCTTTTCCCGACGTCTTTCATTGCAGCTGAACTTTCTGCAGCGTTTCCTGAAAAGGGAGGCATTTACCACTGGGTTCGAGTGGCCTTTGGGGAGAAAATGGGGATGGTAGCCGTTTGGCTGCAGTGGATTAACACGATGGTTTGGTATCCGACCATTCTCTCATTTCTCGCAGGAACCGCAGCTTACTTGTTCGATCCCGTATTGATGAATAGTAAGATCTACATGGTCTGTGGGATTTCGGGGATTTTCTGGATGTTGACTTTGATTAACCTATTCGGGATCCATATTTCGGCTAGAGTCAATAGCATTTTTGCCATAGCGGGAACCGTTTTCCCAATGTTGCTGCTGATTGTCTTAGGAGGATTGTGGTTTTTGTGGAAAGAGCCGCGCGCAATCTCTCTTTCTTTCGATTCTATCTTCCCATCGCTCGGGCATTTTAATACTTGGACCGCCCTGGAAGCGGTAGTGGCCTCTTTTTCAGGGATGGAATTGATCGGCGTACACGTGGGTCATATCAATAATCCGCAAAAAACCTTTCCGAGAGCAATTCTCCTCGCTTCCGTCTATATCCTAGCGACGATGCTTTTAGGTTCTTTGATGATTGCGGTTGTTCTTCCCCTCGAACATATCAATCTTGCGGGAGGGCTTATGCAAGTATTTGCAGGCTTTTTCCACGCCTTCCATCTCGACAAGCTCATTTTCCTCATGTCTTTTTTAATCGTCATGGGAAGTTTAGGTGGAATGATCAATTGGATTATCTCTCCGGCCAAAGGACTTTTGCATGCCGCTGAGCATGGTTTTTTACCCCGCTTCTTTTCTCGGCTGAATCGACATGGAGCTGCATCGCGGATCTTAATTGTCCAGGCCACGTTGGTCTCTTTATTTTGTTCAGCTTTTTTGCTCTTGCCAACCGTCAATGCGTTCTATTGGTTCCTCACAGCGTTGAGCAACTGCCTTTACATGCTCATGTATATTTTGATGTTTTTGGCAGCGCTTCGACTCCGTTTGAAACACCCAAGCGGCGCCTTTAAAGTTCCCTTCGGATTTTTTGGCCTTTCGGTTGTCTGCGGTCTTGGGTTAATTGGAGCTTTGATCACGATTCTCTTCGGATTTGTCCCGCCCGACAATATCGACATTGGATCGCATCTTCGATATAGCCTGATGATTGGAATGGGAGTTCTTCTTTTGATCAGCCCAGTATTTCTTCTCTTTTTCTATAAAAAAAGACGGCAGATGGGACATCGCTCTTCGCGGTGACCTCTCGCAGGGCAATAGCTCCTTGCAAAATAGATGATTTGCAAATGGAGTTTGTTCCAACTCTGTTTGGGAAATAGTTTTTTGAGATCTTTTTCCGTCCCTTCTACTGTTTTTGCTTTGCTAAGTCCCCATCTGTTAGCACACCTGTGGATATGAGTATCAACGGGAAAGGCTGGCTTATTAAAGGCTTGGATCATAACGACGGAGGCGGTTTTATGTCCCACTCCGGGAAGGGCTTCGAGCTCTTCAAAAGTTTGGGGCACTTTACCCCCATGAAGCTCGATAAGCATTTGCGACAATTTCCAAATCGCGCGCGCTTTCGTTGTGAAAAGTCCGCAGGGACGGATGATCTCTTCAATTTCTTTCGGCGTTAGCTGGATCATTTTCTTAGGAGTATCCGCTAAGGCAAAGAGTTTTGGCGTCACTGTATTCACTCTCGCGTCGGTACATTGCGCCGAGAGGAGTACCGCGATGAGCAGTGTGTAGGGATCTTTATGCTTTAGAGGAATAGAAGGATTGGGAAAGAGTTCATTGAGAATATGGGCGATTTTTTTAGCGCGTTCTTGTTTTTTCATTTACCCAAGCAAAATTTAGAGAAAATAGCAGTTAAAATCTCTTCCGTCACGTTGGCGCCGATGATCGTCCCTAACTCATTTAAGGCCGATCGCATATCGGAGGCCACAAATTCTGCAGAGATCCCTTGTTTGAGTCCTCCGATGACAGTTTGGCAAGAGGCGATGGCATTGGTCAGCGCGTGGTAGTGGCGAAGTTTGGTGATGAGGATCTCATCTTTGGCTGGAGGGCCGTTTTTCCACATGATCCGCTCAATAGCTTGCTGTAATTCATCGAGCCCTTTCTTTTTCAAAGCGGAGATGCAGATGCCGTTCACTTCATTTTGCGCTGGGGCGATATCTGTCTTATTCCAAACGACGAGCGTCTTTTCTTTAGGCGCTGCATCGAGCAAGGTTTTATCTTGGAGGTTGAGAGGGCGGCTTGCATCTAGAAGAAGCAAGATGAGATCGGCTCTCTTCGATGCTGTTTGAGATCTGCGGATCCCCTCTTTTTCGACGATCTCATCTGTTTCTCGAATGCCGGCCGTATCGGTGAGTTTAAAGCGAAGCTGGCCCAGTTGGAAATCTTCCTCGATCAAATCGCGCGTAGTGCCTGCAATCGGTGTCACGATGGCTCGATCTTTTCCCAACAAAGCATTCATCAGCGAAGATTTACCCACATTCGGCGCTCCCAAGAGACAAAGATGAATCCCCTCATGCAGCACTTTGCCATCGTGGAATGTAGCTCGCAGTTTTTCCATGCGCGCGGAAATTTGCTCTAGCGCGGCCACGAGCTCTTCCATGGAGGCAAATTCGAGATCGTCCTCTGGGAAATCGACCCACGCTTCCAAAATGGCTGCGATATCGGTGAGCTCTTTTTGAAATTGGGAAATTTTCTCAGAAAGAGCTCCTTCAAGTTGTCTTTCGGCATTTTCCAGCGCTTGGTCGCTTTTTGCGGCGATCAGCTCTTGGACAGCTTCTGCCTGAGCGAGGTCGAGTTTGCCATTGAGGTAGGCTCGCAGGGAAAATTCGCCGGGTTTCGCGGGGCGAGCGCCCGCTTCAAAGAGCCGCTCGAGGACGCGTCTTGTGATGAAACTGCCCCCGTGGCAAGAGATCTCGACTGAATCTTCTCCCGTATAAGAATTGGGGCCTTTCATGATGAGAAGAAGGACGCTGTCGAGAAGGGTCCCGTCAGCTTTTAAAATATTTCCATAATGGGCTGTATGGGTTTTAAAACCCGCAAGAGATCTAGAATAAATTTTACCGACGATCTCAAAGGCAGCGGGGCCTGAAACGCGAATGACGGCGATCGCCCCTTCTCCTGGGGCTGTTGCAACGGCGGCTATGGTATCCATAGCCGAAGAGGATACCATTCCCCCTATATCTTTTGAAGGGCGGAAGAGATGATTTTTCCCAGATCCGTCTCGTCTTTTTTCTCCTCGAGAGCGGCTTGGACGGCCTTTTGCGCCTCCAACGGGTTATAACCGAGGTGAAGAAGGGCATTCATTGCATCGCCAACGATCCCTTCTGCTCCGCTTAAACTGAGAGGTTTATCTTTCTTGCCGCCTTTGAATTTATCGCGCATTTCAATGACGAGCCGCTCGGCTGTCTTCTTGCCGATACCGGGGATTTTACTGAGAAGACGGACGTCAGCTGCCGCGATCGCCCTTTGAAACGCTCCCATTTCCATGTGGCCGACGATGGCAAGGGCGGTTTTTGGACCGATGCCCGATATAGTGATGAGCACTTCAAACAGGTCCCGTTCCTCTTTGAGGAGGAAGGCGTAGAGGGTATTGGAATCTTCTCGAACGACTTGTGAAAGAAATAATTGAACCGTTTTTTCTAGAGCGGGCAGACGGGTGTAGGTGCTCAGCGGGATCGCAAGGCGATATCCGATGCCCCCGATTTCAAGGACTGCTTTGAGCGGAGTTTTGTCTACTAAGACGCCTTTCATCGATTCGTACATGGGGACCTCTCATATGGTGGGCGCAGCAGATGGCAAGAGCAAGAGCATCGGCGGCGTCTTCGGGTTCTGGGGGATTTGGCAGGCGAAGGAGCGCCTGGATCATTTTTTGCACTTGGAATTTACTCGCTCCGCCATGGCCGACAACGGCAAGTTTTGCCTGTTTGGGGGCGAATTCATAGACGGGGATCGATTTGCGAGCCGCTGCTAAGTAGACCATTCCTTTGGCCATACCGAGCTTGATCGCGCTTTGGACATTTTTCAAGACGAACTGAGATTCGACGGCAACCGCACATGGCTCATAGCGTTCCAGAAGCGCCTCGACACCCTCGAAGATGATTTTATAGCGCAGTGCAAGGTCGAGAGTGGGAGGAGGACGGATGCATCCAAAGTCAAGGGCTCCGCCCTCGGCATCGATGATCCCGTAGCCCGTAATCCGAGTTCCCGGGTCAATACCGAGGATAATTCTCTTCTTCGTCATAGAATAGTTTTAACTTGACTCGCTGTTTTTTTCTAAAGAAAAATGCGGGATAAAGTATGATCGATAGGTAATGTCTACGCCGCAAAATATTCTTGTCAGAATGCCGAATTGGATTGGCGACCTCGTCATGGCCACTCCCGTGCTCGCCGATTTGCGCCACGCGTTCCCAAAAGCCTCGATCACGGCCATGTGCCGCACGCCTCTTTGCGATTTGTTAAAAGAAGATGAATCGATCGATGAATTATTTTGTTTTACAAAACCAATCAATGATTTTGTCAGGCGCCAAGAACGGGACATCATCGCCAAAATTCAAGCGGGCAAATACGATACCGGCATTTTGCTGACGAATTCTTTTTCTTCCGCCTGGTGGTTTTGGCAAGGAAAGGTGAAGCGGCGCATTGGCTATTCAGCTCATTTCCGTAGGTTTTTGCTCACAGATCCCCTCCCTTTCCCAGAGGAGAAAGAGCATGCGGTGATTACTTACAAAAGGATTTTAGCCCCTCTTGACATTCCCATTTCCAAGACACATCCAAGACTTTTCGTTTCTAAAAAAGAAGTTGAGGAATCCAAGCAGCTTTTGTATCGCTCTGGCTTTACAAAAGGCAAAAAACTCATCGGGATCAATCCTGGAGCTGCCTATGGCTCGGCAAAGTGCTGGCCACCGGAGAGATTTCAAGCTTTAGCTGAAAAATTATTGGAAAAGACGGATGCTTACATCGTCTTTTTTGGCGATTCATCGATGACCCCCTTGGTCAAACAGATCTGCCAAGGATTGCCTGAAAGGGTAATCGACTTAGCGGGTGCAAGTAGCTTGCGAGAGCTTGCTTGCATCATCAAAGATTGCAATGTCCTCGTTACAAATGACAGCGGCCCTTCTCATATCGGCGCCGCATTCAACGTTCCCCTCGTCGCTCTTTTCGGCTCAACAGATGCTGAAGTGACTGGCCCTTTTGGACAAAGTCAAAACGTCATCGACAAAAAAGTCTCATGTTCTCCCTGCTTCAAACGCGTTTGCCCCATTGATTTCCCTTGCATGAAGCAAATCGGCGTCGATGAAGTTTTGCAGAGAGTTTTGTCTCATGTTTAGAACATTGAAGCGTCTTTTTTTACCCAATCCCCTCGATTGGATGTTGAAGCGCGCAGCTGCAAGGCGGGCAAAAAAGATTTTGATCGGTTGGAATCGAGGCCTTGGCGATATTGCGCTTGGCCTTTACGCCATTGTCCATCGGATTCGAGAGTTTATTCCCGATGCAGAAATCACTTTCCTCGCGCGCGAGAATCTGCAAGACGGCTTTTCAATGCTCGAAGGGGTGAAATATATCCCCGCTCCCTGGAAGCGAGGGGAGAAGGTCGATGTGAAGGGATGGGCTCGGAAATTGGGGCTTTCCTTCGATTTAATCATAAAAGCGCCGAGCCCAACGGATTGGGTCCGCTGGCAGCATGGAAAAATCACCCCTCGCTTAAAGTGGAATCCACAGCACGAATCTCTCTTTGAAAAATTTCAATTGGATGAGGCACAATACGTCGGCGTGCAGGTATCTGCAGAAACGAATTATGGACTTTGGAGAAATTGGCCGACAGCGAAGTGGCAAGAGCTTTTTGACGAGCTGGAAAAAAGGAATGTAAAAGTTCTTTTATTTGGCTTTGGGGCTGAGCCTAAATTCTTGAATAAGAACATTGTTGATTTGCGTGGAAAAACTTCTCTATTCGAACTTTTATCAATCGTGAAGAACAAGTGTTACGGACTTGTTCTTCCTGACTCGGGGATTTTATCAATGGTTTACTATCTCGCTGTAGCGTTTTCCATTCGGTTAGTGTCTCTTTGGGCAGATCCTGGCCACGGCATTTTAAAACAGGCGGTTTCGTCGCCAAATCCAGAGCTCATTCATCGCCCCGTAATCGCCCAGACGCGCGATCTTTCCACTGTGTCAGTAGATCAAGTGATGAGCGAACTTTTCCCTGCAAAACCGCTTCAGCGATGCACTCATCTAAACCAAATTCAATTACAGCCAGGGATTCGCTCAGCTGCCATCATTCTCGCTGGCGGGCAAGGATCGAGGCTTGGATTTTCAGGGCCCAAGGGGATGTTTCCTATTGCCGGTAAGAGCTTATTTCAACATCTTTGCGAGCGGGCTGCTCCAAACCCGATTGCGATTATGACCTCGCCGCTCAATCACGAGGAGACAATCGCCTTTTTTAAAGAAAATGATTTCTTTGGATGCGAAGTATACTTTTTTCAGCAGGACATGATCCCTTTTTTGGACGATGAAAAGCGGCCGATGGAACTCCAAGGGCCCAATGGCAATGGCAATGTATTTCGAGCATTTGCTAAATCGGGCCTAAAAGAGATATTTGCTCAAAAGGGAATCGAATTTATCACCGTGAGCTGTGTGGACAATCCTCTATCTGAAATCTTTAGCCCTCCTATGGTGTCTCATGGATATCGTGAAAAAGCTGATGCTGTTGTGCAGTGCATTGAGAGAGCTAAGAGCGATCAATCGATGGGTGTTCTCGTCGAAAAAAAGGGTGTTGAAATCGTCGAGTATACGGAGCTAGATCCTTCGCAAGAATATAAATATGCTTATAGTGGACAATTGACGTTTAGTTTTGATTTCTTTTGCAAAATGTCGGAGATTGAATTGCCCTTTCATTGGGTTCGTAAAAAAGTGGACGAGCGCTGGGTTTGGAAAGGAGAACAGTTTATTTTTGATGTTTTGCCTTACGCAGCTTGTGTGCGTGCAGTGCAAGTCCCGCGGGAGACGCATTACGCTCCTATCAAGGGACCCGAGACTGTCGAAAGAGTTGAAGAGTTGTTGAGGAAGAGAATATGAAAATTGGATACCTCGGCGCAGGAACCTGGGGATTTGCTTTAGCTTGCACTCTCGCGGGCAATGGGCACGAAGTGGTCGTTTGGACTCGCTCCGATGCGTTTGCAGATCTTTTGCAAAAGGGGCGCGTCCATCCAAAACTTCCCGGGGGAGAAGCGCCTCAAGGGATTACATTTACCAGCGACTTGGGCAAAGCTCTCTTCGGCGCAGAAGTGATTGTCGAAAGCGTCACCTCCTCAGGGATAAGACCCGTATTCAAAGAAGTCGGACGCCTAGATGTCCCGATTGTAGTGACCTCAAAGGGAATCGAACAGGGAACGGGACTTCTCTTACCCGAAGTGATCAGTTCCATCATGGGCAGCGAAGAGAGCCCATTGGTTGGAGCTTTAAGCGGACCGAGCCACGCTGAAGATATCATCATGAATTTACCGACGTCGGTGGTTTGCTCCGCTTATGATCCAGCAGTGACCAAAATCATCCACGAGATTTTCACGACGCCGACTTTCCGCATTTATCCAAATTCCGATATTCGGGGCGTTTGCTTTGGCGGCGCGATGAAAAATATCATTGCGATCGCCTGCGGCATCTCCGATGGCCTCGGCTGCGGCGATAATACGAAAGCTGCTTTGATGACACGGGGTCTTCATGAAATTCGGAAGCTTTGCGTTGTAAAAGATTGCAATCCAGAAACCTTAAACGGCCTTTCCGGGATGGGGGATCTCTGCGTCACCTGCATGTCGCGCTATAGTCGTAACTATCGCTTTGGCAAATTGGTGGCAGAAGGGTTTTCTCCAGAAGGGGCCCGTCAAAAAATCGGCATGGCAGTAGAAGGGATTTACACTTGCGTATCAGCGCGTGAGCTGGGAGCTATTCATCATATCCAGACTCCGATTACAGAGGTGACCTACCAGATTATCTACGGGGGATTGGATCCGCGTGAAGCTGTGAGAACGCTTTTGCAAAGAGCAATCAAGGAAGAGCGTTTATGATAGATGGGATCAAGGTAGTCAACAGTGAAGAGCTTGCTCGTGTAGAGAAGGGGGGCGATGGAGAGGCCTTCATGCAGCAAGCGGGACGCGAAGTAGCTCGCGTCGCCATGGAATATCTCGAAGAACACAACTTGCCCAAAAAAGTGACCCTTCTTGTAGGAGAAGGAAACAATGGCGGCGATGCATATTGCGCCGGCATTTGTCTCTTAAATGCGGGAGTAGAGGTACAGGCGCTCCAAGTATCTGAAGGAAAAAGTCCTCTCAATAAAAAATTTGGAGAAATCTTTCGGAAAAAAAAGGGAAAGACGACCCAAAAAATGGACGGGTTGATCCTCGATGGAATATTTGGCACGGGATTCAGAGGAAAGGTAGAAGGAAAAATTGCCAAAGTTATCCAAGAGGCCAATTGTTCAGGCCTTCCCATCATCGCCATCGATATCCCTTCAGGTTTGAACGGAACGACAGGAGAAATTGGCTCCATTGCTATCCAAGCGACGGAAACTGTGGCTCTCGGGCTTCCCAAAATGGGTTTTTTCTTAAGAGAAGGCTGGAACCATGTGGGACGATTGCGCATTGTCGATTTTGGCCTATCTAAAGAAGCGATCGCCAAAGCTGACAGCGTGGCTTATTTGCCAAAACGCCTGGAGCTGCCGAAAATCGTTCGCAATCGCCACAAGTATCAGGCGGGCTACGTGATTGGATTTGCCGGTTCGGCTGCCATGCCTGGAGCTGCAAAACTGGCGGGATTTGCCGCACTGAAGGTGGGCGCTGGGATTGTCCGTGTATTCCACCCTGAAGAAATTGGCCTGGCTCCCTTGGAGTTGATCTGTACGAAATGGAGTGAAAAAGCTTGGCAAGAAGCCTTGTTGAAGGCGCGAGCTGTTTTTGTGGGTCCAGGTCTTGGAGAGAGAAAAGAGTGGTTCAAAAAGCATTTGAAAAAGATTCAGCTCCCTTGCGTGATCGACGCCGACGCCCTTTTGCCCGATCTCGATTTTCCGGAAGGAGCGATCTTAACTCCACATCGGGGAGAGGCTCTTCGTCTCTTAAAATTAAAGACGCAGCCTAGAGAAGAAGAGTTTTTCGCAAAAATCATCCGGTTTTGCGATCACAAACAAGTGATTTTTGTTCTCAAGGGCGCGCCGACCATCATCTTTGGGCCTAGAAAGAAGCCAGTGATTATCACGAGAGGTGATCCCGGCATGGCCACTGCGGGAACTGGCGACGTGTTGACGGGAATGATAGCTGGGTTAGCTGCACAGGGAATGGGCAATTATGAAAGCGCTATTTTGGGAGTGACTCTTCATGGAATTGCAGGGGAAGAGGCGGCGCGAGTGAACACTTCCTATTGCCTGACGGCGACTGATCTCATCGACTTTCTGCCAGCTGCGTTTCGAGCTGTGATGAGTGGTAGTGTTTAAACCAGCCAATAAAGCGATCAATTCCCTCTTCGATTGAAACGGAAGGGCAAAACTGCAAAAGCTTTTGACTCTTTTCAATATCTGCAAAAGTTTCTACTACCTCACCCGCTTGCATCGGCAACATTTGTTTGATCGCTTTTTTCCCAAGCGCTTTTTCTAGCAAATGAATCAGATGCAGCAGTTCCACTGGGCGGTTATTGCCGAGATTAAAAACCTCGCAAGGAGCCCCGAGATCAATGGCTGCCGCTGTCCCGCGGACGATATCATCGATGTAGGTGAAATCCCGTTTCATTTGCCCATGATTGAAGATGCGGATCGGAAGCCCATCGCAGATTTGGCGGGAAAATTGATAGTATGCCATATCCGGACGGCCCCAAGGGCCATAAACAGTAAAGTAACGTAGCGCAGTCACTGCAATGCCATAGAGGTGGTGATAGGCGTGAGCGATCAACTCATTCGCCTTTTTTGTAGCTCCGTAGAGATTGGCGGGCGCATCAGTTTTGTCATCCACGCTAAATGGGATCTTTGTGTTGAGCCCATAGACTGAAGAGGAAGAGGCATAAATGAGTTTCATCGAGGGGAATGCCTTGCAGGCTTCCAGGATAGAGACGAACCCATGGAGATTCGAATCCACATAGTCGTCCGGATGGGAAAGAGAATGGCGAACCCCAGCCTGTGCCGCCAAGTGGGCGATATGGGTGATTCCATGTTTCAGAATGAGGAGCCGGATCACTTCCCGTTGTTGAATATCGGCATGGATCACTTCGATTCCTTGCGCTGCGAGCTGATTTGCGCGCGCTTTTTTTAATTCAGGATCGTAATAATTATTGAAATTATCCAAGCCGAGACAGAAGTCTCCTCGACGTTTTAGATATAGGGCCAAATGAAAGCCGATGAATCCAGCGGCGCCAGTAATCAGAATCCGTTTTGTCAAAATATTGGTCTCATAAAATATCTTGTGCTATACAAGTAAACTTCTTCCATTTTAGAGGCATGAATTCTTTATGACAAGGATCATTCTTTACCTTTGTTTAACCATCTGCCTTGCCGGCTGCAGCGGCCCGTACATGGGCAAAGATCTCTTTGGCGCCGATGAATTTGTCCTCGACTCCTATAAAATCAGGGAGGGAAAACTCTCCATTCTCGAAATGGAAGGACATGAATCTGTAGAATTAGACAATCAGCTGCTTGAGGAATTTCAAGATACGATCCATGAAGACGATGTGCTTCAAATTGCTATTTACCATCCGAAAAGACGAGATATCGTCGAAGCTGTTCAATACATTGGGACAACAATCGGATATCGGGTCATGGGTGGACAAATCGCCCTTCCTGATTTACCGCCAGTTACGGTGGAAGGGCTCACATTAGAAGAGGCTAAAACCAAGATTCAAGAGCATTACAATCGGCATATTCAAGATACGGAGGTCTTTGTTTCCTACAAGGATCGAATTGTGAGAAAAGTGGAGCTTTTAGGACTCGTTGCCATCCCAAGCGTCCCTGTCGATGGGAAGATCCGCCTGTATGATGTTTTGTCTAAAGCAAAAGTCCCTCCTGACGCCAACCTTTTTAAAAGTTACGTTGTTCGAGATGGACACATGGTTGGGGTCGATTTGCGAAAATTGATCAAGGATGGCGATATGCAGCAAAATATTGTCATGCGGGGCGGCGATAAAATCTACATCGCTGAACCTGCTGCTGCCACCTTGATGGTCATGGGAGAAGTGGGCAGAGAAAGACTCATTTCATTGCCCAATGGTTTTACGTCGCTTCGGCACGCTTTAGCTGAAGCTGGCGGCATCCCTTACACTGGCGACAAATCATATATTCAAGTGATCCGCGGCAACATTTGCAAACCGAAAATTTATACTTTGAGCTGGGAGCATGTGATTCATTTGCCCAATGACAGCCTTCTCCTCATGCCCGGCGATATTGTCTACGTAGCTGCTAAGCCAATCACCGAATGGAATCGATTCATTTCACAACTTTTGCCCAGTTTTGGTGGGTTTGACGTGATGTTCAAAAGCTGTTCTAGCTGGGGAATTATTGTGCCTTGATGGATAAGCCCCTGATTGATCCTGAGACAACTCTCTTTACCTTAGGCGATGTAAAGCAGCTTTACATTTCGATGCGCCGCCGCCTGCTCAAATGGATCGTTATTGGAAGCGTGGGCGCTTTTTTTGGATTTGGAATCATTGCTCCCAAATATAAAATCGAAGCGTCTTTTAAAGAGAGTGCTGAACAGTCGATGGGTGGTACCGAAGGCGTATTGAAGGAGATTTTGGGAGGAATGAGCTCCTCTCCCCAGCCGCAAGCAGCCTCTTTTATGAAGTCATTTCAGGTTTTAAGACCGCTTGTCGAAAGAATAGGTCTTCAAGTTGGGCAGCGTAAACCAGGATGGGTCGTTGGCAAAGTATTCAAGCGGTATAGCGATAACCTAAAAGCAGAGAAAGGAATTCCTCTTGCAGAGACTGAGTCTTTCGAGTTTCGGGATGTGCTTTACGAGGGAGAGAAAGCAATTCCCTTTCTTCTTTGTTTTACGGACCTGAATCAATTCACCGTTTACTCTGCTGACAAGAGAACTCCTCTCTGCGAAGGAACTGTAGGCGCTGAGATTAAGTTTCTAGATGGGCTTGTCCGTCTGACTGTAAAGCAAGCGCCGAAAGATCTGAAGCTGGATGTTTTTTATTCTTTTACAGTCGCTCCATGGATCGATGCTGCAAAAAGTCTTCGCAGTGAACTTCGGATTATCAGCGATCAACGCAATAAATCGATTTATAATATTACATTGGTAGCTCGAGATCGCCACGCGGGAACGCAGATCATCAATGAGCTGATGAATCAATATCAGCTCTATTTGAAAAGAGAATTCGATCAGATGGCGAAACAACAGCTCTCCTATTTAGAAAATAAACAAGGCCAGATTTACGAGAAATTAGGCGGACTTCTCGATGAGCATGTCGACTATTATCGCCGCAACTTAAGTGAAAACGGATTTGTGAGCGCAGAGGAGCAGAGCAGGGAACTTTTGGGCTTCTATCAGGCAATGCATACAAAAATTCTAGCCATTGATACAAATCTTTCTCGCATAGATCAAATGGAAAATAAAGATGAACCGATGCTCGGTCTTGCTCGAGAAGAACCTTTTTCCGAACAGTTCACCCAGATAGCTCAAAATATTCGCGAATTGCAGCAGCAAAAAGATCTTCTAGAAGCTTCGCTTTCTCTTCCCAATCAAGATATAAAGAGCCCTTTTGTTGAAGATTCTCTTCAAGTTAGAAGAGAAGAATTGAGGGAGGTAAGGCATCAACGCTATGCTGTTGAAGCAGTTTTAGATGAGATCGATTCAGGCAAAGAAATCGCCTCTTTTGATTTGCGGGGAGGTCCCTGTCTTTGGGCCGGTTCCTTACGAAATGCAGAAGAGAAGGAGGATCTGAGAAACTACCTAGAAAATTATGTTCGCCTTCTTTCCGTAAGAGAAAAAATCATCCAAGAAGGCTCTTTGTATGAGAAAAACCGCTCATTGGAATTAGAGGGGATTGATCTTGAGACAGCACGCGCTCTTCTTATCCAATATAACAATCAGTTAGATAGAGCTGAAAGTTTAATGCGTCATTATGCGGAATACAAAGAACGAATCGCAGATCCCGAGTTTGAGCTAGCCTCTTTGGCCCCGAGTTTAGAAGACCCAATGAGTAGAAAACTGATCGATCAAGCCAGCTCTTTATGGCTACAACTCAAAGACGATAAACATCGCAGCCCGAAAGAGTCTGATCGTTGGCAAGAAGAGATCTCCTTACACAAAAAAGTTTTGGTCAGCCACCTAGATCAGCTTTATAAAGTGGAATCGCTCAACGCCTCTTTGTTTAGAGAAAAGATGCGCGATCTACAAAAAATCAGTCTCGATTGCATCAACCGCCAAATTTCCGTACTTCATGAACAGGCGGAAAGTTCGATCAAAGACTGCTATCGAAATCTAGTTCAAGAAAAGAAGTTGTTAGAGAAAAGGATGGAGGAAATTCGGGAATCTGCTGTGAATTTGCCAGATAAATGGCGTCTTGAGAAATGGCTTACAATTAAGACCGATCTAGTTGCCAAAGTCATGGAGACGATTACGGGAGTTGTGGAGTCCAAAAGTGTTGCCAATCATCTGCACCGCGTTGCCTCTAAACCGTTAGATCCTGCGATCGTTCCTTTGGTCGCTGAGAAGCCGCATCTCTATGCCAAGACTTTTCTGGGAGGCGTTCTCTCTGCCGTTTTCCTATTTGTGCTCACATTTTTCCGCCGTCTGTTGCAAGGCTTTCCCCTCTCTTTAGAAAAACTAAAAGCCCTTCGTCTACCGGTCCTTGGATCGATCAGCTCTTTGTGCGATGGGCCAGCAGTCGAGACGGTTTCGGGCCCTGATTTAGACCTACTCCGCAGACTCAGCTTTTTTGCTGAAGGAGGCAAAGTCATCGGTCTTCTAGCGGGAGACGGCCCTGACTATTCCTATGCCCTTGGAGAAAATTTGGCTCGCATGTCTGTCAAGTCAGTCATTTTACGTTGTGATTTCCTCTCAAAATTTCGTTCCGATAGCTGCCCAGGCCTTCTGCAAGTTTGGAAAGAAGAAGTAGGAGAGTTACCTCTTCGGAAGGGTAAAGGTTTTGATTACATAACAGCTGGCGGATTCAGCTCTTTTGGAGCAGAAATCATCCAATCTCCCCACTTTGGCGGGCTCGTGGAAGCCTTGAAGAAAAATTATGATCGGGTCTTCCTCCTCTTCAGAGGAACGCTCTCTTCTGCCGAGTCGGTTGTCGCCTTACATCTTTGCGATAAGGCAGTGGTCACCGTTTCCAAAGAGCAAACAGAAGAGTTGACACCGTTCATAAATTGGGCTTACCATAAAGATCATTGCCGGCTAACGTTTATTACGAAAGTATGAAAGATCTAAAAAGAAAAAGAGTTCTTGTCGCCGGAGGCGCTGGTTTTCTCGGCTCTCACCTTTGCGAGCGACTGCTTGCCCAGGGCTGTGATGTTCTTTGCGTGGACAATCTTGTCACCGGTTCGCGCGATAATGTGGCTCATTTGCTTCATTCAGGCCGTTTTGAATTTATGCGCCATGATATTTGTTTCCCTCTACACGTCGAGGTAGATGAAATTTATAATTTTGCTTGTCCGGCCTCTCCACTGCATTACCAAGCCGATCCCATTCAAACGACCAAAACCTCCGTACTAGGCGCTTTAAACTTGCTCGGTCTTGCCAAACGATTGAAGGTGCGCATTTTCCAAGCTTCCACATCGGAAGTATATGGGGATCCCCACGTTCATCCGCAAAAAGAGGAATATTGGGGCAATGTCAATCCAGTTGGCCATCGTTCTTGCTATGATGAGGGAAAGCGATGCGCAGAGACCCTTTTCTTCGACTATCATCGGCAAAATGGAGTTTCCATTGCGGTAGCGCGTATTTTCAATACGTATGGCCCCCGTATGCATCCAAATGATGGGCGCGTTGTCTCCAATTTTATCGTTCAAGCCTTAAGTAATCAGCCGATCACAATCTATGGCAATGGCTCTCAGACGCGCTCTTTCTGCTATGTCGATGATCTGATCGAAGTGGCGATGCGCTTAATGAATTCCTCTGAAATTGGGCCGATCAATATTGGCAATCCAACAGAATTTCTCATCACCGAATTGGCGCAAAAAGTGATTTCTTTAACAGGTTCTTCTTCGCCCATTGTCTATAAACCATTGCCCTCTGACGATCCCAAGCAGCGCCGCCCAGATATCTCCAAAGCAAAAGCTCTTCTTGGGTGGGAACCTCGCGTTGCGTTAGAAGAGGGATTGAAGGCGACGATTGCCTATTTTGAAAAGCAGCTCGGAAAGCGCCACGCAGCTGTTTTATAACTTCTTATGTTTTTCTTTGATTTCTCGCCATTTGTGGATCACTTGAGTGGCGAGCGGCGCAGCTTCTTTTCCTGCATCGCCAAAGCGCAAGAACACAACGACCACAATCTCTGGATCTTCTTGCTTCTTATCATAGAAAGAAGCTGAGCTAAACCAGATGTGTTTATACATTTGAGAAGCATTTGACGGATTCATGGAGAGATTGTAGAGGATTTCGGCAGAGCTTGTTTTGCCTACCATTCGATATTCTAGAGCTAAGTAATCACGCATCAGAAGGGGGTTTTTGACAAGGCCCTTAATGATGCTTGACCGGGCGCTCCCTTTAGTGCCCCAGACCACTCTACGCATTCCTTCGAGAAGAGATGAACGAATCCGGCGATCCATGGGGATAGTTCTTTTCACTTCTGTTGCTGTCGCTGCTGTATCTGCGAGCGGTGTGCAGGGCTGTAACGCAGTGAAAAGAGGAAATGGGACGCCAATCGCTGCCAATTCTTCTTTCGCAAAGTAAGATTGCGTGGCAAAAGCGCCCAGTGGCTCCCTATCAGGAGCTAGACCTCTGATTTCTTTAACAAGTTTTGGTTTGAGTACATTCCCTCCATTGGCGAAGGTTGACATCATGACAGCTGTCTGTAAGGGAGTAACGAGAAGTGTATGCTGACCTATGGCCGTTGAATAGAGTCCTGTTCGATTGGTTTTTAGATCAGTTGGAACATTGCCCCTCTTTTCTCTTGGGAGATCGATTCCTGTTTTTTCTCCAAAACCAAAGAGTTTAGCAGCTCTGGTGAGATCTTCAGGATCATCGAAATAATCGCCTGCGAGGATAGAAAAATAGGGATTGCTCGTCTGTTCCAGCGCTCCAAAGAGATCGACCTTTCCCATTGCAATAGCAGCACTCCGCGGCAATCTTCCCCCTTTGTAAAAGCGAGGATAGAGCGTTTTGTTGAGGGTGTATGCAACTCCTTGAGCGCTCCACTCATCGATCAGGGTCAATTGTTTGCCCTGCCTCAATCCCTCAAAGGCAGTGACGAGTTTGAAAATAGAACCTTGAGGAGAGCCCGCTTCGAAGGCAAAAGATCTGCTGAATCCAAAGCCGCCGATTGGATAGAAAGCGGCGGCTAGATCTTTTTCGGTCTGCCCTTTTCTGCGATTGCGCACCATCTTGTATTTACCAAGAAGTGGGCGGCCCAATTGGGAGAAAGAGCGAAATGTCCGAATCAGGTCCTCAGGCATTTCTTTAGTAGCTAAGAGCGAAAACTTCTTCTCCTCCCATGCCGCGTTAAACAACTCCCTCTCTTTTTGATCTAAGTAATCGATGTAGGGGCGAGCGTAGGTTTTCTTCGCTTTTTCCTCTTCCCGCTTTTCAGCGAGAAATTCTTTCTGGTGTAAAGCGCGCCACGCTTTAAATTCATTGGAGCGAAACTCTTCTTGCGCCTTTTGCCTCTCTTCCGCTTCCCTGCGCTGAAATGCTTGGCATAGAGCTCGATAGTTCGAAAGCTTCATCGAACCGATCCTATGAATCAGCTCGTCGGTAAAGGCAGGCGCATAGACGACTGTTCTGCAAAGATCGACGGCAAATAACTTATCTTGTTCAGAGAGGCTGATCGCATCTAATCTCCTTTGAATATCACTTGGCACTGGGAGGGCGGAGCGAGTGTAATAAAGCATTGCTTCATAATCTTCTTGAAACTGAATGGCCCCCTTCACATCGTCCATTCGATTGAAAAAGGCGCGTAAGGCCCCTTCTTTGGGCAGTAGAAGATCGAGGGTAAGCTCCCAGCTCAAGGGCGCTGATTCTTCTTGAAATTGACGAGAGCGCTCCCTTTTTAAATTTTCAATCCCATCCCAGACGGCTCCAATGAATCGTTCGTTTTCAAACCAACGGTTGATTTGTCTTGTCTTACCATCCTTAAAAATAGAACCTTCGGAGGGGACAAAATCATTGGGATCAAAGCGGGGATGACTCGCGAGCGCTAATACTTCTCCTGTTTTGGGATCAAAAGCGACAATCGCTCCTCCCTTAATCCAGGGTTGCTTTAGAGCTTTTCTTTTTTTATCAGATGGATCAAGTCCAAGACTTCTACCATCGCGAAATTTTTCATCTTGAGCTAATAATGATTCAGTAAATTGTTGCAGCTCGGAAGAAATAGAAAGAACGATTTGTTTGCCGGCAATCGCTTTTTTTTCTGAGATTTCTCGGACAAAACATCCCTTTTGATCAACCTCAAAAGTTTTCTTACCAAAGAATCCCCTTAAATCCTCTTCAAATTGCGCCTCAATTCCCGTCTTGCCGACGAGATCAGTCATCGCGTAGGCCTTTTCCTTGAGCTCTGCAAGGCGATGGGTCTCGATTGGCTCATCGAACTGAGCCGCCATTTGGAGCTCGCTAATCTCTTGCGCGATGGCCGTGTATTCTTTTTGACTGATCGCTCCTAGAGTCCCAAGGACATTGCAACCGGTTTTCCCAAGTGGGTAGAAACGAGTGGAGCCGATTTCGGCATGGATTCCCGGCCAATCCTTCTCCATCATGCGAAGCCGGTAATATTCCTCTTCCATAAGGCCCGATTTGATGATGAAGGGGACGTGGGGAAACAAGGCCGCCTTTGAATGGATGAGGTCTTCCAGCCGCTCTGCATCAAGGCAAAGAACCTTGGCTAAGTTTGCCGCCAATTCTCGAATATATTCTTTGCGCGCGTAGACTTTTACTTGCTTGCCATTCGCATCAACTTTCCAAGAGACAGAAGGCACTTGAGCGATATGGCTGTAATAAACGGCTGCATTGTAGCAAATCCGGTTGAGCGCCATCGGAATATTAAACCGGTCGCAGACGATCCCCCTATCCGCTCGAACGAGAATCGTGCGGGCCCTCGGCTTTTGGGCTTCCAAGAGCTTTTCCTCCCTCTGGATCACCCCTAAGTGCCATACCCGCAGGATGATAACGAGGAACGGGATGAGCAAGGCGCCGAGGATCCGGTTGATCTTCCCTGTAAGCATCATATATGGTATGCGCCCTGGGTTTTGGCCCCCCAAGGGCTTTTCTCCCAATTAAACGCACGCAAGTTGCTTGTAAACAGTGAGTTGTGTGCGAGTTCTGAGGGTTTTTCGGCAAAAATCAGATAAATTGTCTCCAGTCTGCTCATAAGGGAGAGAGTAACAAAAAATTAGGAATTCTGAGAAGGTTTAGTCCTTAAGCTTTCAGGATCGCCCTAATTATGAACATATTCCCCTTGAGAGAAATGGTCTCTTTAGGTAAAACTGTTATTCTATTTTCTACTTTTACCATGCGCCTGTAGTTCAATGGTAGAACAGTAGCCTTCCAAGCTACGAGTGTCAGTTCAATTCTGTCCAGGCGCTAAGAAACTTATAATTTGAGGAGCATTTTGGCTACAGCACAGAAAGAAAAAGAAGCGGGAGTAACGATTAAGGAGTTACTCGAATCTGGAGCTCATTTTGGGCACCAGACCCATCGTTGGAACCCAAAGATGAAGCGGTTCATTTTTGAGGCGCGCAACGGCATCTATATTATCGACCTCGCAAAGACTTTGCAGCAGATTCGGTCGTCTGTCCAGATCGTCCGCGACATGGTAGGCAAGAGAAAGCCCATTCTGTTTGTCGGGACAAAAAAACAAGCTAAAGCTGTGATTAAAGAATGCGCAGAAGAATGCGGCGAGTTCTATGTTTGCGAACGTTGGCTCGGCGGCGCCCTGACTAACCTTTCTACGATCCGCCAGTCGGTAAAAACACTCGAGCGCATTGAGAAGCGAATCGCTTCCGGCGGCGAAGGTTTTACCAAGAAAGAGATGTCTTTGATGTCTAAAGAGCGGATCAAATTAGATCGCAACCTCTCTGGCATTCGCTCAATGCGTAAGCCTCCAGGATTGCTCATTGTAGTAGATCCTAGCAAAGAACACATTGCTGTTGCTGAAGCAAATAAGCTTGGCATCCCGGTAATGGCTCTTGTCGACACAAATTGTGATCCAGATCCAATTGATTACGTCATTGCATGTAACGATGATGCTCTCAAGAGCATTAAAGTCGTTCTCGCAGCAATTACGCAGGCGATTATCGATAAGAAAAATGATATGAATGTCCCAGTTGCCAAAGGCGATGAAGACACAGAAGAAGCTGATGAAGACGAAGACAGCGAAGAAGAATCAGATGAGTAATGGAGCGTTGATGAAAGAAATTTCTGCCGATATGATCAAGGAACTGCGCGAGCGCACTGGCGTTGGCATGGGCAAATGCAAAGAAGCTCTTGTCCTTGCTGAAGGTGATATGGAAAAAGCGATCGATATCTTGCGCAAAGCTGGTATGGCTTCTGCTGTTAAAAAGGAAGGGCGTGAGACAAAAGAAGGCTTAATCCTTGTTGCAGAAGATAAGCATCACCTAGTCTTTGCTGAAGCGAATGCAGAAACTGATTTTGTCGTTCAGAACGATCGATTCAAACATTATCTTCATGACTGCGTCAAGCAAGCTCTTGAGACAAAGCCAAAATCGCTCGCTGATTTCATCAACCAGCCATACTACAAAGACAAGTCGATCACGATCGATCAGTACCGCAATCTAGTCATCCAGGCGCTCGGTGAAAATATTCAACTCCGCCGTCTTGAAATAATCACTAGGCATCCAGATAGCTCTTACGGCATCTATTCCCATATGGGCGGTAAGCTTGTCGTCGTCGTCGAAATCCACGGTGCTTCCGACCAGGATGCCGTTGCCAAGGAAATCGCGATGCACGTGGCTGCTGAAAACCCCGAGTATCTTAAGCCAGAACAGATCCCTGCAGAAGTTCTCGCTAGGGAAGAAGAGATCGCCCGTTCGCAGGTACAGGGCAAGCCTGAAAACGTCGTTGCCAAGATCATCGCTGGCAAACTCAAGGCTTACGCTGATCAATTCTGCTTGGTCAATCAAAAGTATGTCAAAGACAATAGCGTGACAGTTCAACAGTTCCTGGATGCTTGCGCTAAAAAAGTTGGAAAACCTCTTTCCATTAAGTGCTTCTGGCGCTGGAAAGTGGGTCAATAAAAGATTTTAGGCTACCTGGCCTCAGGTAGCCTTCCATTCAATTTACAACAAAGATCACTCTATGTACCCTGGATACTATTGAAGGGTCATTTTAGTTGTTGGAGAAGTAAATATGAGTCAAGTAGAAGCGCAAGTTAAGACGGCCATGCAAGCGGCCATCGATCACCTCAAAGCTGAGCTAAAAACGCTCCGGACTGGCAGGGCAAATGCCTCCATTCTCGACAAGATCCACGTCGAGATCTATGGCTCTCACATGCCTTTAAAAGCCCTCGCCAATATAAACGTGCCTGAAGCCCGGCAGATCGTCGTCACCCCATTTGATCATTCCAATACCAATGCCATTTCAAAAGCGATTGAGGCAGCCAATCTCGGCGTAAATCCAATCGTCGACGGCAAGGTGATTCGGATCAGCATTCCTCCAATGGATGAAAATATCCGTAGACAGATGGCTAAACAGTGTAAAGAACATGGCGAGAAGACTAAGATTTCCCTTCGCGATGTACGTCGTAAATTCAATGATCTCATCCGCAAGCAAAAAGCGGATGGACTCATCCCAGAAGATCAAATGAAGAAAGTTGAAAAACATATTCAAGAGATGACCGATAAGTTTTGCAAGGATGTTGATACGGCTTGCAGTGAGAAAGAAAAAGAAATTATGACTGTATGAACATGTTGCAGAAAATAAAGGCGATACGCTAAAATTGGCGACAATTTTTGACCTTGGCCCCATCGTCTAGCCCGGTCTAGGACATCAGATTTTCATTCTGCGAACAGGGGTTCGAATCCCCTTGGGGTCAATATCTAAACCCTCCCGAAGAGCATTTTTTGGGAGTTCACGAGACTTTAGCTCAGTGGTAGAGCATCTCACTTTTAATGAGAGGGTCGATGGTTCGAACCCATCAAGTCTCAATGAAAAAGGCCTTTGCAAAAGCAAAGGCCTTTTTTTTTGAGCCTTGAGGAAGCCAACTGCTTGGCTTCCGTATGTGGTTCGAAATGAAGCGGCGTTTGACCGCCGCGAATCGGCCGACGGGACGGGCGTTTCGCTCGCTCGCCAGGAGGGAACCCATCAAGTCTCAATGAAAAACCCTTGCCAGAAGGCAAGGTTTTTTTTTGAAGAAGTTTTAGAGTATCAGTTGATTTTCTTTGAGTGTCGCCAAGAGCTGTTCGGCGATCAATAAATCGATTTCGGTTGTGATTTTCATATTGCTCTCATCGCCAGCTACGAGATGGATCGTTTTTCCCAAATTCAAAACGAGTTTACAATCATCGCTTACATTCTCAAGGCCGTCTGAACGGGCTTTCTCGTGTGCTGCTAGGATCAGATTGTAGCTAAATGTCTGGGGTGTTTGTCCTCGCAGGTATTCTGCTCGTTTTGGAATGTCGGCAATCGTTTGGCCATTGGGCGCGTAAACCAGGGTGTCAGCCGATGGGATGCAAGTATCGACGGCGTCCCATGAGATGGCTTGGGTGATATTTGCTTTTAAGATGCCTGCAGTGACAAAGGGGCGAACCGCATCATGGATGAGGACAATATCGGGTTTTTGAAGAAAAGCCTTTAAGCCGAGGTAGGAAGATTCTTGCCTCGTTTTGCCACCACTTACGATCTTGGCTGTTTCTTCTATTTTTCCGATCCAATCGGGATGGCAGACGAGAATGATTTCATCGAAAATGCCAATGGATGTAAGAGCCTCGAGGGCGTAGGAAAAGACAGGTTTCCCCCCGAGAGGAAGGAATTGTTTGGGGGTCTGGTTTCCAAAACGGTGTCCCTCTCCCGCCATGAGTAAGATAGCGCCGATTCTTTTGCCTTCGAACATAGGCCCTACTATAGCAAATTCAGGAGATAAATAGCTGTTCCGTTGGCGATGGAGTTTTTTTATGACAAAGACTAAGCTGTTCGTATGTGCGGCTTTACAGGTTGGTTTGATCCCCATCCACAAACAAAAGAAGTTCTTGAACAGATGACTAGGGCGCTGGCCCATCGCGGACCAGATGACTCCGGTATCTATTATGATGGGCCGATTGGTTTGGGACATCGTCGATTGGCGATCATTGATCTCGCAGCTAGCCTTCAGCCGATGACCATGGGCCGCTACGTTTTGGCCTACAATGGAGAACTGTACAACTTTCGCGAACTTCGCCGAGAATTGGAATCTTTAGGTCATCGATTTCGCACCGAAGGCGATACCGAGGTATTGCTGCAAGCTCTGATTGAATGGGGAGAAGGGGTATTGCCCCGGCTCCAGGGAATGTTCGCCTTCGCTTTTTGGGATGGGGAAACTCTTTTACTCGCCCGCGATCATCTGGGTGTAAAGCCGCTTTACATTTGTCGGGACGGGGAACGGCTTTTGTTTGCTTCCGAGATCAAAGCCCTTCTGGAACATCCGGAAGTATCGCGCGAAATTGATCCCAATGCCATCGGCCTTTACCTCGAGTGCCAATACATTCCGGCGCCCCATTCAATTTTTCGCCAGATTCGAAAACTGCCGGCAGCGCATTATCTTCGCTTGACCAAGGGGCATCTGGAACAAAAGCGTTACTGGACGCCGAGTTATTTGCCAAAATTTGAATTGGATGAGGAAACAGCCCTTGAGCAATTAGAAGTAGAGCTCCGTCGTTCTGTGAAATCGATGTTAGTGGCGGATGTGCCCATTGGCGCATTTGTCAGCGGTGGCATCGATTCATCGCTCGTCGCTGCATTGATGCAGGCGGAAAGTAGTCAAAAAGTTAAACTTTTTTCTATCGCATTGGATCATATCGATGGAGAACAAAAATATGCAGCTCAGGTGGCCTCTCATCTGGGCGCGGAATTTCATCCCCTCATGGTTCATTCAAGCGATTTGATCGGCGCTCTCGACCAAAGTTTCGATGAGCCCTTTGGAGATCAAGCTGCATTGCCTACTTTGCTTCTTTCAAAATTGACTCGTGAATCTGTGAAAGTCGTATTAACGGGGGAAGGCGCTGATGAAGTGTTTGCCGGCTACAGCAATTATGCAAAGAGAGTGAAGGAAGCTCCTATTGCCGCGCGGTTCGGCCGTTTTCCTCTACCCCACATATATCCATTCATGCCAGCCAAATTGCGCAAGAGTCGTCTTTTCAAGGCAATGGGAAGGCCTGTTTCACGGCGCTATACGACCATCCCAAATCTCTTCGACAGAGAAATGCATGGGTCTTTACTCACTCGCGATTTTCGAGCTGCTCAAACTATCGGCCTCGAACACTTAGCCGAACCCCACTACTTTGCATGCGATTCCCACGAGTATCTCGACCGGATGCTCCACATCGATCAAAATCTTTGGCTAGCTGATGATCTCTTAACGAAAGTAGATCGCGCCACCATGGCCTATTCGTTGGAAGCCCGCGTTCCCTACCTCGATCATCGCTTGGTTGAATTTGCGGCCAGGCTCCCCGCTCATTTTAAATTGCGAGGAAATGAAGGAAAATATTTGTTGAAACAGCTCGCAGTCAAAAAATTCTTGCCGTCTGAAATCGTCTTTCGGGCCAAACGGGGATTTGTCATTCCCTTACACGAATGGATGGCAAAAGATCTCAAGCCACTACTTGATGACGCGCTAGCTAATGGCCTTTTCAAGCGCAATATCTTTCGCCCTCGATTGGTCGAGCGCAATGCGACGCGCCTTTTTTCTCTTCTCTCCTTAGAACTTTGGTTCCGCCGCTACGCTCCCAATTATCAATTTTGAAAAAGAATTTCTCATTGAGAGAAAACCATTGGTACCTTACGCTTTACACTCTTGCCTGAATAGCTCAGTTGGTAGAGCAGCGTATTCGTAATGCGAAGGTCGTCGGTTCGATTCCGGCTTCAGGCATTTTTTTCGGAGAAAAAAATCCTGAAGAGGAAGCCAACTGCTTGGCTTCCGTCCGTGAATCGAATCGAGGGCGATGTTTTTCGCTTCGAAAAACCGACCGAGATCGCCGCCCCGGTAGCAAGGGCGCTTCGCCCTGCGCGAGGGGTTCCGGCTTCAGGCAATTTGCTGACTTATTCTGAACATCGGAGCCAATCATGAAATTCAAAAAGATCTTCTTAGCACTCTTTGTTCTTCCTTTGGCTTTGAGCGGGGCGGAAATGCAAGGCTTTTTAACACCCGATGATATCGCTCTTTTCTACAAGCAGGGATATCTTGTGAAAAGGCAATGTCTCAGTGAGGGGGAGATGAGACAGCTGAATGAAGATGTTACAACGGCTGTCGATAGGGCGCTGGGGGAAATTCGCCATTCTAAAGATCTGACTTTTTCAGATGACGACCAGATGCTTTATATCAACGGATCTCGAGTTGTTTGTAAGCGGCGTCTCGATCAATCGATCTCCATTGCGCGGATCAATGGATGCGGCGGTATACAACCTGCGTTGTTAAAAACGATGCGTTCTGAAAAAATGGTTCGGACATTTTTCGAGTTATTAGGGACTGGGGATTTAGAGCATTTAATCGCCCAAATCCATCCAAAACTCCCCGGCGATGGGATTGCTTATCCAAGACATCGAGATATTCAATTCCGCAAATCTTTTGATCCCGATTGGCAAGATATTTTAGGAAATGGCAGTTATGCTATTTGCGTGATTCCCATCGATCGAATGACTCCCGACAATGGCGGTCTTTGGATCGATAGGAATAATTATCCAGAGTCGAAAGGATTGGAGGAAGATATTGTTTGGCTTTACGCAGAGCCAGGGGATCTGATCTTTATGCATCCTCATCTTTATCACGGAAGCGGCCCGAATCTCGCTCCGAATGCCAGCAGGAAAACATTGTTGACGGGCTTTTGCGCATTTGGCGCTAATCACAGGCCATATCCCGGAGCTCATGTGAATACGCGCTGTATGTTGACGGAAGAGGGGAAGATTTCGATGACGGCAAGTCCCTGGAGCCAAGGCCCTTTCCTTGGGTCAGGCGCAGGGCATTAGTGTCAAAAATGGGTGGCCTTTTATGGAAAAGGCAGATACCCTCAATGTTTTTTTGACTAGCTAAAGGAGGAATCAGAATGATTGGTTTTTTGTTATTATTAACCATGCCGTTTCCCATTCAGTTTTCTATCCCTGAATGCAAAGTCGTTCAAGAAATTCCGGTCAAGACGCGAGATTTTTCCATCGTCGTTCCTGGAGCGTATATTTATCATGTCGAATCAGATTATTATAACGATTATCAAAGCTCCTATTTTGCAATTACTACTAGAAAGGGTGGGTGGGATTGTCTGAGACACTATGAGATTTTAGCCAATGGATGTATACCTTATTTCATCGGTCTTGAGAACTGCCCTAAAAACACTATGCGTCTCCTCCCCAAAGAGCTCATTTTAGAAGCGATGCATTTGGAGGGTGTTTCCCATAAAAAAATTGATCACACAAAATTCAATCTCGCCAAATACTACGAAATTTTGAATAAATTGCTCGCGCACACTCGGAAATATCTGACGAGTGAACGGATGGCGGAATATTTGCTCCAAACCCTCAATTATTCAGGAAAGGGAAAAATTTTATTCTTATCCGGAAACGTGAGCCCAGATTATTTACGATGCCTAACTCTCATTGGGTTAAAGCAATATTTGGGAGGAGATCGGGTGATCGACTTTCCTAAAGTTCCTCATATTTATAAAAGTTGTCTGAACCCAGGCAGCTTGTATGGGAGAGGTTTCACTTATACAAGAATCTTAGATGATCCTCTTTTGAATCGAGAACGCATTGAAGAGAGAATTCGAAACAAAGAGTTCGATCTGATTATTTACGGTTCCGTTGCTAGAGGAACTCCACTTCATGATCTTGTGAAGCAAATCTACGAGCAGGAAAAGATCGTGTATCTGAATGGTGAAGATAGCGGCGGCGGTAGATTTGTCAGCTGGCCCAACTTGTTTTTGAGAGAATTTTAGCCGAGAGCTATCCTTTTTGCTTTAGCACAAGATCTTGTTTTTTGTTTTCTTGGAGTTTGGCTAGAGGGAAGGCGCGATTCGCTTCAGCTTGTGTGCGCCAGTTTTCTGGCAGGTCTTTGATTTTGAGCAATTGATCGCAGGCCTTCAATGCTTCTTCATAGTGGCCGACGTAATAAGAACAGATCGATAGTTGGAAAAGAAGGCCATAGGATTCAATCCAATCCATATTGAACAAGTGGTCTTTTTCCGCGGGTTGAGGAATAAAGGATCTCATTTTGAGATATTCATAAGCCTTTTCGTGCTCCCCTTGCGAATTGTACAATTCTGCGAGATAATAGATCGGCTCGGGACGATGGGGGCGGAAGCGGTGAGCTTGTAGGTAGGCTTCGCTGACAATGCTAGATGGCAGACCTAGATCGCGCAACATAAAGGCGCTCTGCAGCATCGACCAAAATGTCTCCTCATCCCAGCCGCCCATCTTGATCCGCTTTTGATAGCATTCAAGGGCTTTGCCTTTCTCTCCCGCATCGCGATAGCTCTCGGCTAGGTAGAAAGCATACCTGGTATTTTCGGGTTCTTGTTTTAATCCCTCTTCCAGCAACTTTACATTGGTCCAGAATTTCTTCTTTGGATCCTTAGCGCAGGCCCCACCGTCTAGAGTGATGTATTTGACCTTGTCGAGAGTTTCCGAGGTGAAAGAAAAGTCGGAACCTAGATATTCATGGGTCACGCCAACCCATTTCCAGGGTAGATCTCTTTTTGCCAACTGCGGCTTCATATAAGAAAAGTCCTTTGACCCTCTCCACATGTAGTAAAGATCGCAGTGCAGAGATTGGAAGTCAAAATCGGGATCGATCTCGAGGATGTCATCGGCATCCATAAAAAGAAGGTACTCGCCCTTGCCATGGTCCTGTGCAAGTCTTAAAGCCTCAGTACGGGTTGTTCCCCAATTTCCCCAAGGCCGCTCAAAAAGCTTTCCCGGAACGTCCTTCATGTGATTCTTGATGATCTCTTGCGTCCCATCCGTGGAGCCTGTATCGACAATCACCCAGTAATCAATGACGGATTTTACAGAATCGAGGCATCTCGTGATCACATCCTTCTCGTTCTTGACGATCATATTCAGACAGATTTTCTCTTTAGCATCCGTTTGGAAAGGAAGAAGAAGGAGGAATAAGGAAAAAAGAAACCGAAGCATAGTCGCAACCCTTTTTTAAGGATGAGGAACTATCTGCGAAAATCTCAAAAAAAGCAAGAGAAAACCCCTTGAATTTTTCTAGAAGAAAATCTATAAAGCCTCATCGTTTCACGATTGAACTCTGATGATCAGGCTTATTGTATTTTTGACGCTTCTCGCCAACACCCATGTGGTTGCAACAATTCGGATTCTTACATTTCATTGCAATCAAGCGGATTTTATAGAAATGCAATATTTGACACTCTCCGAGTTTTTGCTCGACGATTTTGAACTCATTGTCTTTAATGACGCCAAAACAGAGGCGAATGAAAAGTGGATCGAAGAGATTTGCGATAAATATCAGATCCAATGTGTTCGATTTCAGCAGCAGTGGCACCTCACAGATCCGCTGAATATCTATCTCCAAAAGAGATTACAGGAGCCGACGACGATCGGCCATTGGGGATGGGACAGCTCCACGACGATCGAGGATCTGAGCCAGCACCCAAGCGTCCGTCATTGCCATGTCATCCAGTATGCATTGGATCATTACGGCTATGATCACGACGATATTGTAGTGATCATGGACGGGGATAATTTTCTGATCGAACCATTGAGCATCAGAGAGTTGTTAGGTTCAAACGATATTGTCGGCTTCAATCAAAGACCAAATGAAATCTCAAAACAAAGAGGCAGAGGAGAGATCGCTGTTCCAGAGGGGATGGAGATGTTCTGGGTCGTTTTCATCGCTTTCAATCCGAGCAAACTTCCCGATGTGAGGCAAATGCAATTTCATGTCGACGTGATCAGCGGCTACCCCCATTTGCCGAACAATACGATCAGCGATACAGGAGCTGCGCTTTATAAGTACCTTTGGGCTCACCCCGAGCTCAAGCTGCAAGCCTATCCTTGGCAAAGCAGTTATCCGTATCGATCTGATTTCAGCTTTGAGGAGCTGAAGAAATTGGGGATGAGTGATCGTCTCATCCAATTTTGCAAAGACATTGCCCCGGACAATGTGCAATTTTTTTTGCTGGAACATTTTATGCATTTCTCGGCGGGTTCATGGGAGACAGTAAGTCAGCAAATCAAGGCCGATCATGTGCGGCAATTTATCCATGATATTCTCCAATAGCCGCCCCCCTTTTTTATCTTGACTTCGAACGCTCCCTTCCCTTACTTTTTCTGGCCAAAAGAAACCGTAGGAGCAGATAGCCATGTCTTTCAGAAAGAAACTGTTGAGTTTTTTTCTCCTGCCGATTTTTTTTCCATTGCAAGCTGTTGATCATCCACCCAGATTCGAGGGCATTTTTGGAGCGCCCACGGCTGAAATCTCAAATCTTACGTCAAATGTTTGGTTCTTCGTCCCTTATAATCCGATTATTGTAGAGGTGGGTGGCTATGAAGGAGAAAATGCAAAACAGGAGGCCATCCGCTATCCGGATGGACGGATTATTGTTTTTGAACCGAATCCCAATGCCTACACCCAGTTATTGGACAATTGCAAGGATTTGAGCAATGTGACAGCGGTAAACTCTGCCCTCAGCAATTATCAGGGAACTGCGAAGTTGCATATCAACCATGGAGTGTACTGCAACGATGCCCGTCTTGAGAAATGGAGTTCGCTTCTGGAGAGTATTTGCTTTGGGAGTGACTACTTCAGCTGTTTTAAGGGACCTGCCGTTGATGTTCCCTGCGTGGTTCTAGATGATTGGTGTAAGGAAAATCAGATCGATCATATCGACTATCTCCACCTGGATGCAGAAGGGGTTGAGCTCCAAATCTTAAAAAGCTCTCCAGAAATCCTCAAAACAGTCCAAGTCATCCACACAAAGACAAACCTTTTTCAATTCAGGAAAGGGACAACCCAGTACGGGGAACTGAAAGAGTTTCTCGAGCAAAATGGATTCACCATGTTTTCCCATTGGTATCTGGAAGGTCTTCAAGGGGAGGCTACGTTTGTTCAAACAAAGATCTACAATGCGATATTTAAATAGTATTCTTTTCCTCCTCATATTCTCTCTGCATGCGCACCAGATAGACCTGGCGCTTCAGGGAAAAGGGCAATCGCTCATCAAACATCTCAAAAAAGCCGAGGGAAAAAAAGAGGGCCATGGAATGCCGGGCATTGATTTCATCTACATGATCAATCTCGATCGGCGCCCTGAAAAATTTGCCATGGCCTCTGAGCAACTGCACCACTATGGCATTTTCCCTTACCGCTTCTCTGCGGTAAATGGTTGGGAGCTGACCGTAGAGGCGATCAATGACGTAGGACTTAAATACCAGCCTGGAATGAATCCGTTGATGGCGACAACTTACCCTCCAGGCGCTAAGGGAAAGCCGAGCCATGAATTCATGTCTCACTATGGGAAAGCTTATCTTTGCCATTGTATGGCTCGCGGAACGATCGGGTGTTGTTTGAGCCATATCTCCGTGATTAAGGATGCCTGGGAATCTGGCTATGAGACGATCTGGGTCATGGAGGATGATATTGAGGTATTGATGAATCCTCATCTGATCACAGGCCTTCTCGAGGAACTTGATCAATTGGTCGGCCGCGAGAATTGGGACGTTCTCTTTACAGATTTAAATTACCGGACAGCTCCAGGAAAATATTTAATCGCCAAAGGAGCTACCAAAAGGCCTGATCTCAACATGTCTTTTGAAGAAAGATATAGCGATAAATATACCGAAGATTACGACATCAGCCCTAATTTTCGAAAAGTGTCTGCGAGGTTTGGCACCCATTCGATGATCATTCGTAGATCGGGGATCCAAAAACTACTGAATTACTCACTCGAGCATATGATTTTTCTCCCCTATGATATGGATAATTATTTGGCGCCTAATCTCTCCCGATATTGTTTCGCTTTCGATATCGTCTCCAACATGAATAATGCCATATCGGATAATGGAGTTCCCCCACCCTCCGAGATAAAGGTAGCTGGAAAATGAATAAACTATTGTTTATCTTCTGTGGATTTTCCCTTCTCTTTGCCGATCTCGAAGATCACCTCAAACCAGTCGTCAATAAGTCTGAAATCTCTCAAATGAGAAATATCGATTTTATCTATTTGATCAATCTCGATGAACGACCAGAAAAATTGCGAACGGTTCTCGAAGTTTTGACCCCTTTCAATATCGCACCACACCGATTTCCTGCCGTCAATGGATGGAAGCTTTCCTTAGAGGCGGTCAATGACCTGGGCGTCCACTATGAATCGTGGATGACTACTGATCGGATGGCTACATTTTATCCTCTCGGCGGGGATAAAAAGCCTCAGCACGAACCGTTGACGATTCTTGGAAGGACCTATTTCGGCCATTGCCTGGCTTTGGGCTCGATCGGTTGCGTATTGAGCCACGTTTCTGTTCTTCAAGATGCATTAGATGCAGGCTACGAGACGATATGGGTGATCGAAGACGACATTGAAATCTTTCAAAATCCCCACCTGCTCTCCGATCTTGTTGAAGAGTTAGATGCGGCTGTGGGCAAAGATGGCTGGGATGTTCTTTTCACCGATCGGGATACAAAAAATACTGAAGGGCGATATGTCCCCTGTTCTTCCTACGCTTGGAGGCCCAACTATACCCCAAAAGGTATCCAGCGATTCGCCGAGAAAAAAGAAGTGAGCGCATCGATTTTGCAAATTGGCGCCAGGTATGGATCTTACTCTATGATTCTTCGGAGATCAGGGATGAAAAAAATCGTCGATTTTCTCAATTGCTATAGCGTTTTTCTTCCCTACGATATGGAATACACCCAACCTGCAAATATCCGCCTGTTTTGTACGAAAGAAGATATTGTCTCTACTCAGCCAAGAGCGCCCTCGGATAATGGAAACCCTAATTATATGATGCAGAATCATGAACATCTGTAGATGGCTTCTTGTCTTCGTCTCTTCTCTTGGGTTTGCGGCCAATACAGAAGTCCAAGAGGAGTGTAAAAGAGCCACAGTTCCTCTTGTCGCTCAAATCCCCGGTTGGTGTTCTCAGCAGAAAGCTGCAGCTATGATGGATCTGGTTTTCCAAGTGAATCCCAAAATTTGCGTCGAGATCGGGGTTTATGCAGGAGCTTCTTTTTTGCCTACTGCGGCGGCTCTGAAGTGCTTGGGTCATGGGATCATATATGCCATCGACCCATGGGATAATTATGAAGCGGTTCGCCTTTTTCCTCCCGAAAACGCTCACTATCAATATTGGAGCTCGATTAATTTTTACTATGTTTTCGGTGTGTTCCAAAATCTCATCGAGACTCATGGCTTGGAAAAGCATTGTTGCGTCATGAGAATGACTTCTGCAAAGGCGGCCCCTTTGCTCAGATCAATTGATATTCTTCATATCGATAGCAGCCATTGCGATGAATCAGCTCTTAATGATGTGCTGCTCTATATCCCGAAAGTGAAAGTGGGCGGATATATCTGGTTTGAAGCATGGGATGGCGCTCCTAACGCTTTTGAGGTCGCAAAAAAGAACTGCCACGTAAAAAAGGTGCTGGACTCGGGAAGGTGTGTTTTGTTGGAAAAAATAGAGGGATAATGAAGAATTCACTTCTCGTTGCAGGATTTCTTTTGATCTTCTGGAAGGG
>Ga0364893_10094_pt1 | contig 59015 bp, 57 predicted proteins | sample ExccelJu500001D3_FD_206943 | JGI IMG/M metagenome (GOLD analysis project Ga0364893, IMG submission 206943) | Enriched cells from Trout Bog Lake Hypolimnion, Wisconsin, USA - BchlTB.July16.5000.01.D3 | ecosystem: Environmental > Aquatic > Freshwater > Lake > Hypolimnion/Profundal zone | place: USA...
AACGAGTGTCATCGGCATTAGGACGCTGTAGCCCGCTAACCCAAATGCAGGAAGTAAATAGATAAGTATGTTCTCGGTTCCATATGCTGCAGATGAGATGCAATCTGAGGAGAGAATTCCCAAGGCAAAGATCTTGCTCAAACGTTGGTGAGAGAGAGTGTGCCTATTGAGCGGCTTTCCGAGGAGAGCCTTCTTTAATTTGTAGAGAAGAGGATCTTTGAGGTGGGCGTGGTCCTGCAAGACCATCGGCTGGGGCGCATCATCTGTCCAAGCTTTCGGCACGGTTACCTTCTTCTGTATTTACTGATTGAGAAAGTCATTTTAGGGTCACCACACAGCAAAGCCACGAAAATGGGATTCTCCCCAGGGGATGGAGAGTCAGATTTCCACTTTTTGGGAAGAGAGAGGTAATTAATTTGACATATTTCGAATATTTCGAATAATCTTCAGCTATGTCCAGAACCTTTACTCCAAATGCGACTGATTTAGACCTCAGTTCAAGATTTCTTACCTTAGCGAAGTCCACAAAAGTGCCGGAATCGCCTCGATTGGTGGTCGGTGGACAAGCCATTGAACTACCCCCACAGGTCGCAATGCTTTTTAACAGAATTTTTGAGGATTTTTCCAGCGGAAAGTCGGTCACGATAATTTCTCACGATGCAAAATTGACAACCCAACAAGCTGCTGATCATCTGGGAGTTTCTAGACCCACTCTCATTAAACTTTTAGAAAAATATGAAGTTCCGGTAGAAACCGTAGGTCGCCACAGAAGGATTGATTTTGGATCTGTGGAGAACTTAAGAAGCCAATTGAAGTCAACACAGAGAAGCATTCTAAGAAACTTGCGTAACGAAGAAATTGCACAAGGATTTTATGACTCAACAGATCACGCGCCGGTTATAGAAAACTAGCGAATGTTGGGATTTCGGGTAGTTATTGATACCGACTGTCTTTATTCTCTTTACTTGCGAGATATTTTGTTAGAAGCTTCGCTTGCAGATTTTTACCGCCCGTTGTGGAGTTTGAGAACTCTTGAAGAATTGGAAGATGTTCTTCAAAGAGATGGCAAAAGAACAGCGGAAATGGCCAGAAAAGTTCGTGCTGCCCTTGTCGAAGTATTTCCTGACTCAACTATAACCAATTATCAACATATAGAAGGAACGCTAGGTTGTACCGATGTTGATGATGAACATGTGTTGGCTGCAGCAATCATCGCGCAGGCAGGCGCAATAGTAACTAAAAATTTGAGGCACTTTCCTAAGGACAGTGATAAAAAATTTGGTGTCGAGGTATTACATCCAGACAATTTCTTAATGGATTTGGCGGATCTTGCCACTGAGGTGATGATCGTAACGATCGCAAAATTACTCCAGGGTTATGATCGCCCAGGTATTGACGCCAGGGCCTTCGCTGAATGTATGAATAAAGCAAGCTGTTCGGATTTCGCAACCTATGTAAATCAAAATGCTGACAGAATTGATTCAATATGTCATGAACTCCGAATCGCAGAACTAGGGCTCACTGGGAATAACTAAAAATATTTAAGGGAGCGTTTCTAAATCAATTTCAATAAATCATCAAAAATTGACTCTCGTTCATTCCCGCTACGTCACGGTCGAGCTAGGCAAACCACCTCAAATTTGGCGGTCACCTCTGTGATTTAGCTTCTCTTGTTCTAAATGGACTTGGTCTAATTGAGATTCTCCACAAGGTTTCTGTATCTCGTAATATAAGAAAATTCAATCCCATCAATTCTGAAATTATGGGAATTATGGCCGAGGTAGACCCAACTGATCAGTGAACCGCAAGCAATTTTGTCCTTCAACTTCAATTCGATCCCGAATCAACCACCCTAGATGGTGCAGGGCGACAGCAATTGACTACGAGCGCGGGATAAGGCTCACCAGCCAGCTGAACTCCTTATCGCCAAGCCCAACGGCATCCTTTGTGGCGGAGGATGAGGGATTTGAACCCTCGAAAGGTTGCCCTTTACACGCTTTCCAAGCGTGCGCACTCGGCCGCTATGCGAATCCTCCACGGTCCAGAACCCTGGGCCTAGGGAGAAGGGTATCGGTCTTAGAAACTATGATTACCCACAGATCCTCCGTGCGGCGTTACCGTGCTGAACTCCCCCAGGACCGGAAGGTAGCAAGGGTAGGTGCGCTCTGGCGGGTGTGCGGAGGATCCCTAATAAAGGAGAACGGTGTCACTCGCTCTATATAGAAAGTATCGCCCCTCGACCTTTGCTGAGGTTATCGGGCAGGAGCATGTCACCGTGCCACTATCCAACGCTCTTGGATCAGGCAATATCCATCATGCATATTTATTTAGCGGTCCGCGCGGGTGTGGCAAGACCTCAAGTGCTCGCATCATGGCTCGCTCCCTCAACTGCGAAAAGGGTCCCACGCCCACCCCTTGTGGCGTCTGCCAATCCTGTAAAGACTTGGTAGCGAATGGACCGGGCTCGATCGATGTTATGGAGCTCGATGCCGCAACCCATGGTTTGGTAGATGATGCCCGCGATCTGCGCGACAAAGCATTCTTCGCCCCAGTCACCTCTCGCTACAAGATTTACATTATTGATGAGGCGCACCAACTCGGACCCGGCGCCGCTAATGCCTTACTCAAAGTAGTAGAAGAACCACCACCACACGTCATCTTTATCTTTGCAACCACAGAGCCCGATAAATTAATTTCGACAATTCGCTCTCGTACCCATCACTATCCATTTCGATTGGTACCGCCTGGAGTTCTTGCGACTCACCTAGAACATATTTGCGAGAGCGAAGGAATCAAAGTTGCAAAGGGTGTCATTCCACTCGTTGTTCGTTCAAGTGGGGGCTCAGTTCGTGATGCTCTCTCGGTGCTTGGACAGTTATTAGCTGGTGCAGGTCCCGACGGAGTTACATACGAGATTGCCGTGCAACTTCTTGGCTTTACAGATGGCGCACTCCTTGATGAGGCAATTGATGCGCTCGCAGCACATGACAGCACAACTATCTTTAATACGATCGATCGCGTCATCGAATCTGGCTTAGATCCTCGTCGATTCACTCAAGATTTCTTAGAGAGATTGCGCGATCTGATTATCGTGGGCGCGGTTAAAGATAGCGCCTCTCATGTACTTCGTGATTTTCCAGAAGATCAATTGGAGCGCATGCGTACCCAGGCCAACTTAATTGGCGCTGCCACCTTACTCCGTGCAGCCGATATAACATCATTGGGGCTAACTGAAATGCGTGGAGCGACAGCGCCCCGCCTTATCTTGGAACTCATTTGCGGGCGTATCTTGCTACCTACAGCTGATGATGCCGCATTGATTGCACGCATAGAACGACTCGAGCGTGGAGTAAATCTTGTAACTCACTCCGCACCTTCACCGGAACAATCTGCAGGGACCGTCGCTGCTAAAGCAAAGCCAGTTGTAGTTGAATCAAAGACGGAGCCAGAAGTAAAGAAGCCGATTCGTGCAGCCGCTCCTGAACCTTCAGCGCAACAACCAGTAGGTCCAGTCGATATTTCAGCTCTGCGCCGGCTGTGGCCAGAAGTTATTGAGAATGTTAAGAAGCGACGTCGCCTCACCTGGTCATTGCTCTCTGCCAGCGCGCAAGTTTTAGCAGTCGATGACAAGGCAATCACTATCGGCATAGTGAATGCAGGTGCACGTGATTCATTCCTTCGCAGCGGCAGCGATGAGATTCTTGCTGCGGCTTTTCAAGATGTCACAGGATTGCTGCGGAAGATTGACGTGGTCGTTGACCCATCGATCAATGCACCGCAGTATGAACGCACCACTGAAGAACCCACTGACGATGATCAACTTTCCGGAACAGCTTTGCTTGCGCGTGAACTCGGTGCACAAGTCATAAGAGAATTCGAACGTTGATGTACGAGGGTGCGATTCAAGATTTAATCGATGAGTTAGGTCGCCTTCCGGGTATTGGACCCAAGTCTGCACAGCGAATCGCTTTTCACATTATTCAATCTGAGCGAGTTGATGTGACTCGTCTCGTTGAAGTGCTCCGTACCGTAAAAGAGCGGGTTAAGTTTTGCGTCGAATGTGGCAATATTTCAGAAGAAGAGCTCTGTCGGATCTGCAGTGATCCGCGTCGGGATGGCTCGCTCATCTGCGTGGTTGAAGAGAGTAAAGATGTCATGGCGATCGAAAAGACGCGGGAGTTTCGCGGCAAGTATCACGTGCTAGGCGGAGCGATCTCGCCCATTGATGGAATCGGACCTGAAAATCTGCGAATCCGAGAGTTGATGGTTCGACTCGGGGACACCACGATTCAAGAGTTAATTATTGCTACGGATCCCAATCTCGAGGGGGAGGCGACTGCCTCATATCTGATCCGCCAGATAAAGCCGCTAGGGATCAAAGTGAGCCGATTAGCTTCAGGGCTTCCTGTAGGTGGGGATCTGGAATATGCCGATGAGGTCACTCTCGGTCGCGCCTTTGAGGGTCGCCGGACCGTCGAATAGATGTAATCTCATTATTTGGGACTTATGAGCGTCTTGAATAGTAAGACGGTACCTAAAACTCCAATTTTTTATGTCAAAGTTCTCGCATGGGTTTAATTGTCCAAAAATATGGCGGCTCCTCCGTAGCTGATGCCGAAGGGCTAAAGCGCGTGGCCGGTCGCATTGTTGCGACGAAGAAGGCTGGTCATCAGGTCGTGGTTGTGGTCTCTGCAATGGGAGATACCACCGATGAATTGATCGACCTCGCCAATCAAGTTACTCCGATGCCAAATGGCCGTGAACTCGACATGCTGCTTACCGCTGGAGAGCGAATCTCGATGGCTCTCTTAGCGATGGCCATTGGTAACCTGGGCCACGAGGCGATGTCATTTACCGGTTCACAAGCCGGAGTAATTACAGATTCCACTCACGGTAAGGCGCGCATCATCGATGTTGCACCTGGTCGCATTCGCGAAGCGCTGGAGGGTGGCCACATTGCCATCGTCGCCGGCTTCCAAGGCGTATCGCAAGATACCAACGATGTAACAACATTAGGTCGCGGCGGTTCAGATACCACCGCGGTTGCGCTCGCTGCAGCGTTGGATGCAGATGTCTGTGAAATTTATACCGATGTCGATGGTGTGTACTCAGCCGACCCTCGTGTTGTTCCATCAGCTCGCAAATTAACGACAGTTACATATGAAGAGATGCTTGAGCTCGCCGCAAGTGGAGCAAAAGTCCTACACCTACGTTGCGTGGAATATGCACGTCGCTACAACTTACCAATCCACGTACGTTCTTCATTTTCAAACTTAGAAGGCACCTGGATCGTCAAAGATCATCCCGAAGGAGCAGAAGATATGGAACAGGCAATTATTAGTGGAATCGCCCACGATAAGAGCGAAGCAAAGATCACAATCGTTGGAGTTCCAGATCGCACAGGTGTTGCTGCGCGCATCTTCCAAGCAATTGCTGATTCCGCAATCAATATCGACATGATTGTGCAGAATGTCTCCGCAGCTGCAACCGGGTTGACCGATATCTCCTTCACCCTGCCAAAGAGCGATGGGGCAGAAGCAACTGCACTCCTTAAAGATATTCAAGGCGAGATTGGATTCGCATCGCTTCTTTACGATGATCAGGTTGGCAAGTTGTCACTCGTCGGTGCCGGAATGAGATCTCACCCTGGAGTAACTGCAACATTCTTCGCATGCTTGGCAGATGCAGGACTCAATATTGAGATGATTTCGACCTCAGAAATCCGTATCTCTGTAATTGTGCGCGACACCGACCTTGAAAAGGGTGTTAAGGCAGCACATACCGCCTTTGAACTAGATAGTGCCGACGAAGCCGTTGTATATGGAGGAACTGGACGATGAGTAAGAAGCCATCACTTGCAGTAGTTGGAGCAACTGGCGCAGTTGGAACTGTCATGCTCGATATTTTGAGCAAGCGTCCCAATGTTTATGGCGAGATTCGCCTGATCGCCTCGGCTCGCAGCGCAGGTAAGAAGTTAACCGTTCGCGGTGAAGAGGTAGAGGTTGTTGCAATCTCACCCGAGGCTTTCGATGGAATTGATATCGCAATGTTTGATACGCCAGATGAGATCGCGGGTGAGTGGGCACCGATTGCAGCTTCTCGCGGTGCAGTCGTAGTTGATAACTCAACCTTCTTCCGCATGGATGATCAGGTTCCGCTCGTTGTGGTTGAAATTAACCCAGAAGAAATCAAGAACCGTCCTAAGGGAATCATCTCGAATCCAAACTGCACAACTATGACGATGATCGTCGCCATGGGTGCGTTGCATAAGGAGTATGGCCTCAAGGAACTCTTTGTTTCCTCTTATCAAGCCGTCTCTGGCATGGGTGTCACAGGTCCAGAGACTTTGCGCGCGCAGATCTCTGCAGTTGCCGGAACTCATCTCGGAGAGCAACCTGGTGATCTTCGCACCGTTATCAAAGATTTCGGAGCCTTCCCTGCACCTCTAGCTCTTAACGTAATTCCATGGGCTGGATCACTCAAAGCTGATGGTTACTCTTCAGAGGAGACCAAGGTTCGCTTTGAATCTCGCAAGATTTTGGGTCTACCTAATTTGAAGGTTGCAGTCACCTGCGTGCGCGTTCCAGTGATCACAACTCACTCACTCGCAGTGCATGCGGTCTTCGAGAAGGAAGTCACTCGCGAGGGGGCGCAGAACCTACTCAAGAACTCTGCTGGTATCGAGTTATTAGATGATCCAGAAAATGGAATTTGGCCAACCCCTGCTGATGTCGTTAACACCGACCCAACATGGGTAGGTCGCGTTCGTCGTTCTTTCGATGATGATCATGCACTCGATCTCTTTATGTGTGGCGACAACCTTCGTAAAGGCGCTGCACTCAACACCGCGCAAATCGCTGAGTTGGTAGCGGCTGAATTCACTAATTAATGCTTCAGGCAACAGAAGATCTTCAACTCGCCAGGCAGTGGGCTGAAGATCTTCTGGTTGGGCACAATGCCGCCAAGTACTACATGTCGGAGCAGAATTTTGTCGCAGCCTACAAAGTTGATAGTTCGTTCTCATTCATAGTTAAAGGTGAACCTTTTTACGGCCATCTTTATGGTGATGCGGCATTTTTAGATCTGCGTTGTACAGATATCGCAGTGATAGGTAGTTTTCAATCTCCGGGCTTTGAGGTGCGCGGTGGTGGATTTCAGTTTTGGGAGATTGAGACCAAAGGCGCTAGCGGCCAGATAGAACTGTTATCTGACGCCGAAGAGATCAGCGCATTAATTCATGGAGACGCTCCAGATTCCTCGGTCCTACCTGGTGATCCTGAAGAAATTTTTTGGGGCGGAATTCGAAATGAGTTCAAAGAATTGGTTGCCTGTGCAGTAGTTGTTCAGTGGCAATCAGGGCACCATGTGATGGCATCAGTCGTCACACGTACCCAAGATCGTGGGCGAGGTCATGCAACTGCGCTCAGTGAAGGAATTGCATCACACGCGCACCAATTAGGAATTCCGCAATTGGGACTAGGAGTCCGAACCGGCAACCTGGCAGCGCAACGTGCGTATGAGAAAGCTGGATTTAGAAAGTTGGGAGCTTTTACAAACTACTCTCGAGCGTAATCAGTGAAACCTCGGGTGGTGATGCCACTCGGATTCGGGCAAATGGTGAGGTACCCATTCCGGCGGAGACATTGAGCCATGGCTCCCCTGCGATCCGAGAGACGCCCCGCGCTCGCCAATTAGGAAGATCGCAATTTGTGGTCAGAGCCTTAGAGCCCCCTGGCCAAGGAAGCCTTACTTGGCCGCCGTGTGTGTGACCGGCAAAGATCACGTCGAGTTGATCGCGTGACATCGCTTCGATAATACGTAGATACGGCGCATGTGTAACTCCGACCGCGAGATCACATTCCGCTGCCGGCCCAGCCACTTTTGAATAATCATCGCGCTCGAGGTGTGCATCGTCAGTTCCGCGGAACTCAATAACAGATTCTTTGATTTTAAGCGTCGCGCGGTGGTGATTAAGGTCTTTCCAGCCACGAGTTACGATCCCACTACGTAACTCTTCAACAGGCAACAATTCACCCAGAACTCTTCTTCCGTGATCCTTTAACAAATATGTAAAAGGGTTCTTTGGTTTAGGTGCGTAATAATCATTTGATCCAAAGACAAATACTCCTGGAATATTTAGAAGTTCTTTGAGCGAATCTAAAACAACCGGTACTGCCTCTTTGTGAGCAAGAAAGTCTCCGGTACTAATTATTAAATCGGGCTCGAGGGCGGCAAAGCTCTTGATATCAGAGATCTCAACAGTACGGTTCGGAGTTAAATGGAGATCTGAAAAGTGCAGCACCCGAATGGCCTCGTGCCCAGGTGGGAGAACTGGGAGAGTAGCTTCGCGTAGTCGATAACTCATAGGCATGAGAAGATACCGCTATGGGACTCAAAGAGGTACTGCAGAGCGATCTCACAGAGGCGATTCGCTCGCGCGATGAACTGAAGTCAGGAACTATTCGCATGGTTCTGACAGCAATCACCAATGAAGAAGTTTCAGGTAAGACGGCTCGCACGCTCACAGAACCCGAAATCATTACGGTTCTCTCACGTGAGGCAAAGAAGCGCCGTGAAGCTGCAGAAGCATTCGCCGAAGGCGGTCGCCCAGATCGTGCAGAGCGCGAAAAATTAGAGGGTGAATTCATCACTACATATTTGCCCGCTCAACTCTCTGAAGTTGAGATCAAAGAGATAATTGCAGCGGCAATTGCAGAAACCGGTGCCTCTGGGCCTGCTGGTATGGGTCAAGTTATGAAGATCGTCTCCCCAAAGATTGCAGGCAAGGCCGATGGTGGCACAGTATCTGCGTTGGTGAAGGCCGCGCTTACAGGAGGAAACTCATAACCAAGTTCGAATATGTCACAGTTCCACTTTTGACTCACGCAACTAAGCAGATCCTCGACAACTGGGGTTCTGAAGGTTGGGAGTTAGTCCAAGTAGTACCTGCGCCTGGAGGCGGAGACAACTTAGTTGCATATATGAAAAGGGTAGTCTCGTGAAAAAGGAGAATATTTAAATGGATGTCCGCGCCAAACTCGCAGAACTCAATCTCACACTTCCCATCGCCGCGCTAGCAGTTGCTGCGTATGTGCCAGCAGTTCGCACAGGTAATCTAGTTTTTACTGCGGGACAGTTACCACTAGTCGATGGAAAGATTCCTTACACTGGAAAAGTTGGTGGGCCTGTAACACCTGAGCAAGCAAAGGAGTTGGCACAAGTCTGCATTCTCAATGCACTTGCAGCGGTCGAACTTGTCGCACCAGTCGATTCCATCGTTAAAGTGGTTCGAGTCGTTGGATATGTGAACGGAGTTCCAGGATTTATCGCGGCGCCGGGCGTAGTAAACGGAGCTTCCGAAGTTCTTATCCATATCTTTGGAGATGCCAACGGTAAGCATGCTCGAAGCGCATTCGGCGTTGCAGAACTGCCACTTGATGCTCCAGTTGAAATCGAACTCACCGTTGAAGTAGAGGGCTAACTCCCCTTACTCTCCAGTTTGGATTGGCTTGCTCTGTAACTGGCTGAATTAAAAAATGATCGATGCAGAATTACCGAGCGCGCTTTAAGAGGCGCTCGGTATCTGTAACAAGCACGGCACGTGGTTCGAGTTTTACCCACCCACGTGCAGCAAAGTCAGCAAGAGCCTTATTAACGGTTTCGCGAGATGCACCGACGAGTTGGGCTAACTCCTCTTGAGTGAGATCGTGGTTCACGTGAAGTCCATCATCCTTTTGAATACCAAAGCGCTCACCAAGATCCATAATCGCTTTGGCGACACGACCCGGAACATCAGCGAATACTAGATCGGCCAGGATTTCATTAGATTTACGTAGACGCTGAGCCAACCGGCGCAAGAGCTCAAGAGATGTTTGTGGATTGGTTGTTACAAGACCAATAACGGCATCGTGAGCGAGTGAGACCAAACGAGCATCGGTAACTGCAGTAGCTGTTGAAGTGCGGGGCTCTGGATCGAAGAGCGATAGCTCGCCAAACATTTCGCCTGGTCCCAGGATAGAAAGCAGGTTCTCTCTTCCATCGATGCTGGTGGTTCCTAATTTAATTTTTCCGTGAACGACGACGTATAAGCGGTCGCCTTCTTGACCCTCTTTAAAGAGAACTTGGCCTTTGTTGAGTTTGAGGGCCACCATGGAACTGCGAAGTTCGTGCGAAGCTTCATCATCGAGCGCGCTAAAAAGAGGTGCTTGGCGAATGATTAGGTCATCTTCTTTTTGGGTCACGAGCAGACCTTACAACCTCAATCGTTAGCGCTCCAATCGTCTCTTGAGCGCAATCCCGTAGGCTTGCGGCATGCGCCAAACCCACGAGACGTTTGAAGCAAAGCGCAAGCGTGCACGCGCGATCTATCGTATTTTGACCAAGCACTACCCGAATGTGCGCTGTGAATTAGATTTTAAAACCCCATTCCAGTTGCTCGTCGCCACCGTCCTCTCAGCTCAATGCACGGATAAGCGGGTCAACCAGGTCACGCCTACCCTTTTCAAGAAAATTGGGAAGCCCACTTTGATGGCCGGAGCCAAAATTTCGGAGATTGAATCGATCATTAGGCCGCTGGGTTTTTATCGCTCGAAAGCCGCTCACTTGAAGTCGCTGAGTGAACGAATCACCACTGTGTATGGATCAGAAGTTCCGGGTGAGTTGGATGAACTCATAACCCTGGCGGGTGTGGGGCGAAAGACCGCCAATGTTGTTTTGGGCCATGCCTTTGGTATCCCAGGAATTACAGTTGATACACACTTCGGTCGATTAAGTCGCAGATTTGAGTGGACTGACTCTATGGATCCGGTCAAAGTTGAGCATGAGGTTGGTGCGCTCATTCCGCAAGCGGAGTGGACCAACCTCTCACAGCGCATGATCTGGCATGGCCGTCGAATATGTCACTCTCGCAAACCTGCTTGTGGTGCCTGTCCGTTAGCCAAACTCTGTCCTTCATTTGGAATTGGAGAGGTCGATAAGATCAAGGCCTTACAACTGGTGAAGAGAGATGAGGATTTTCGATGAAGCGGTTCGTGCTCGCATCCATTCTTGTTCTTGGAACACTCCTGGCTCCAGTGCCAGCACAGGCAAAAAGTGGGGTAGTAGTCGGTTGTTCATCAATTTCGGTCGATCGATCGGTAACTAAAGGTATATCCCTGCCTTGTCTTGATAACAAGTCCAAGGTGATTTACCAAGCGATTCGTGGGCCGGTGTTAGTGAATGTCTTTGGGTCGTGGTGTGAACCGTGCAATCAAGAGATTCCACATTTTCTTGATCTTCAGGCGCTCCACAAGGTTTCGATCGTGGGAATCGATGTTGAAGAGACCAACATGCAAGCAGGGCGGAATTTCGTTATTAAAAAGGGAATGAGTTGGCCCATCCTCTTCGATACCACGAGCGTGACTCGAGGAATTTTTGGATTAGGAGTTCCAGTTACCTGGTTTATCGACGCGCAGGGCAAGGTGGTTTATAAGCAGATCGGGCTGATCACATCTACCGCGGAACTTAAATCTGAGGTGAGTAAATATTTGAAGATTAAGTTATGAAAAATTGGGTTGATGTCGTCTTCATCCTTGCACTTCTGCTCTCCTTCGTTCAAGGCTATCGAGCAGGTTTTCTAACGACCATCTTCACCTTCGTGGGTTATATCGGCGGGGGTCTTCTAGGACTTACGATCGGACTTCATCACTTTCACTCCCACGGAGTGTCACGGTTCGTTTACTTGTTTCTTGCAGTGGTTATTGGTTCATCACTCGGCGAAGCTCTCTTTCGAAGTATCGGAAAGTTATTCCACAAGAAGATCCTCTTCGCTCCATTTTCATGGATCGACTCACTGTTAGGTGCTGCCTTCTCAATACTTCGTACCACGATCATGCTCTTGGTTCTAGGCCATCTTCTGTTAGTAACTCCGTGGAGTTGGGTACATCAGATTCCTAAGAGTGAGATTTACTCCAGGCTCAATGCGAAGGCGCCTTCGATTATCACCGACATTACAAAGCGGGCCAACTTCCAAATTCACTAAGAAATCTCAGGAAGTTCCCATTGCCTCTTCGGTTACCTTCTCTACCATCACTCAATGATGAAAAAGACTCTCGCCAGCGCCTTTGCACTTGTTGTTATCTCTGCAATCTCCGGGACGGGAGCGCAAGCTGCGACTAGCGCTGCGACCGCTGGCGGGATCTGTACCAAAGCCGGTGCGGTGGCAACTATTGCCGGCAAGTCGTACACCTGTACCAAAGTTCTTAGTGGCAAATTGGTATGGGCTCCAACCACTCTTGGTGGAGCAAAGCCTCAAATCACTGGAGCAACTGGTGGCGATGGTGGACCCGGTGATGGTGGACCCGGTGATGGTGGACCAGGCGATGGTGGATTTAGAAACGGTGGACCTGGTGATGACCATGGCAAGAACTTCGCGGCACTTCAAGCAACCATGAAAAAGTACAACGCATGTCTGGTCGCACATGGTGGAACTGCGGTGGCTGGTCCTGGTGGATTCCGCGGCCCACGACCATCTTCCGGAGCGCGACCTACTACTCCTCCAGTTCAACCAAGCTTGAGCGCAACTCAGAGTAAAGCGGTGGCAGCATGTGCCTCACTCGCTCCGAAGTTCGGCTTCCGCGGAGATCACTAATTAATCTTCAGACTTACCGCTCCGCAGACCTTCTCCAATAAGTTTCATGACATTTGGATCTGCCAGGGTAGTCGAATCTCCAACTGCACGATTTTCGGCAACATCACGAAGTAAGCGACGCATAATCTTTCCACTACGGGTTTTCGGAAGTTCGTTTACTACCAAGATCTGTTTTGGACGTGCAATTGCGCCAATCTCTTTGGTGACATGTGCCTTCAGATCCTTAATGAGCTCTTCGCCACCTACGCTTGGAATTCCGCCGCGCAAAATCACGAAGGCAACGATCGCTTGACCTGTCATCGAATCATTTGCGCCTACAACCGCGGCCTCTGCCACGTTGTGATGTGAGACCAAAGATGATTCAACTTCAGTCGTCGAAATTCGATGGCCCGATACATTCATCACATCATCAACTCGACCTAAGAGCCAGATCGCCCCATCTTCATCTAACTTTGCGCCGTCACCTGCAAAATATTTTCCTGGAAAACGAGACCAGTACGTTTCGCGATATCGCTCTGGTTCGCCCCAGACACCGCGCAACATGGATGGCCATGGTTCAGTAAGTACTAAATACCCGCCATTTCCATTCGAGACTTCGCGCCCCTCATCATCGACAACCTTTGCACTAATACCTGGAAGCGCCGCCATTGCCGATCCCGGCTTAGTCGCTGTTACTCCAGGTAGAGGTGAAATCATTAGCCCCCCGGTCTCTGTCTGCCACCAGGTATCCACTATCGGACAACGATTTCCCCCAATGACTTCGCGGTACCACATCCAAGCCTCGGGATTAATGGGTTCGCCAACAGACCCGAGCAGGCGCAATGAAGTCAGATCGCTGTCGGCGGGATACTCCTCACCCCACTTCATCCAGGTACGAATCAGTGTTGGAGCTGTGTACAAAATTGTTACTTTATATTTCTCAATCAACTGAAAGAGGCGATGCTTTGTCGGTGAATCTGGTGTTCCTTCATACATGACCTGTGTTGCACCATTGATCATCGGGCCGTAGACAACATAAGAGTGTCCAGTAATCCAACCGATATCTGCTGTACACCAATAGACATCAGTTGTTGGCTTAAGATCAAAGACGGCACGGTGAGTAAAAGAAGTTTGGGTTAGGTACCCACCTGTTGTGTGGAAGATCCCCTTTGGTTTTGCAGTAGTTCCAGATGTGTACAAGATGAAGAGAACTTGTTCTGAATCAAAACTTTGTGCGACGTGTTCTGCGCTCTGTCTTTCGACGATCTCGTGCCACCAGATATCGCGCCCTGCGCTCCACGCAATATCTTGCGCTGTGCGCTTAACGACCAATACATTTTTAACGTTGTGTTTGCCACCCGCCAGCGCCTCATCGACAACAGGCTTGAGTGGAAATGCCGATCCTTTGCGAAAGCCACCATCAGAGGTGATGACCAGAGTCGCATCGGCATCTTGAATTCGACTGATTAACGCGTCGGCGCTAAATCCGCCGAATACAACGGAGTGGGCCGCGCCAATCCGAGCGCAGGCCAACATTGCAACAGCCGCCTCCGGAATCATCGGCATGTATATCGCGACGCGATCGCCCGCAGTTACTCCGAGTTCGGTGAGCGCATTTGCCGCCTTCTTAACTTCATGCAGCATCTGGGCGTAGGTAATGGTTCGAGTGTCGCCAGGCTCACCCTCAAAGTAGAAGGCGACTCGCTCTCCTCGACCTTCAAGAACGTGTCGATCAAGGCAGTTATAGGAGGCGTTGAGCTTTCCCCCCACAAACCACTGTGCAAAAGGAGCTTGCCAATCTAGGACTCTCTCCCACTTCTGATCCCACTGGAGGTACTCGGCCTGCTTGGCCCAAAAAGCGAGGCGATCGGCCTCCGCCTCCTGGTAGACGGAGGCTTGAGCGTTCGCCTGAGCGGCAAACTCGGGGCTAGGTGGAAATGTGCGATCTTCGTACGAGAGATTTTCCAAGGAACTCATAGAGGTGAGGCTACCTGTGCCGCTTGCCGCGTACAAGGAATCCCAACCCTGAAAAATTCCAGAGAAACCAGTGTGACGCATCCCACATTTTTCGGGCCGAGCGAGGATACTAAATATGGGTCATCAGAGTTGATGGCTGCAGGTTATTCACTAGGGAGAACTAGATATGGCAAATGATCGCATGGTTGCTAACCCAGCACCGTTAGGTCTTGCGGCATTCGGGGTTACAACCTTCTTGTTAAGCAGTTCAAACGCTGGCCTCTGGCATGGCGTCGCGGGCTCAGCAGTGATGGGAACGGCCCTCTTTTATGGTGGACTAGTCGGCATCTTGGTTGGCATCATGGAATTTATGCGCGGAGATACCATCGGGGCTACCTTCTTTGGCTCATTCGGAGCCTTCTGGCTATCGCTCTGGTATTGGATGAGCCACCCAGCAATTCAGGCACCCGGCGCACTCGGAGTATTCATTATGTGCTTCGCAGTGAGCTCCCTCGTCTTCTGGATGGCGGTCATGAAGCGGAGCATGCATCACAATCTCTTCGGATTCCTCCTCACCCTCACCCTCATCTTCCTCTCCTATGGCAATTGGGCAGGTGGCCACTCCGGCGCACTCAAGACCGGTGGCTGGCTCGGCATGATTACAGCCATCATCGCCCTCTACATCGGGGCGAAGCAGATGATCAATGAAGAATATGGAAGAGACCTACTTATGTAGGTAGCTCTCTTCTTGCACAGATATCCACAGCGAGGTCGACTCCACACTTTCGGAGTCGACCTCGTCTCATTTGCCCCTATTGCTGGCATTTTTGCCGACCTAACACGTGGCTGCGCCACCTACTGGCGCAGAATCGATCAAAGGGGGCATTGTGTTTGCAATATTTAATGGAGCTTTCAAAGTAGTCGCTCACTTACATACTCTTGAGGTAGCGGGCCGATGGCTGCTCAAAGGAGGCCACGCTCTGGCACATTCTAATTGGGGGTTGCTCGGCATCGACCGCCTACTGAGCCATTTCGGCATTAACTAGTTAGATCTGGCCGGATCTGGCCAGAGAGAGCTCGGCAGTTTTCCAATCCACCCCAAAATGTGGTGGGATTAGCCGTAAGCAAGACAGCCTGACCCAGCGTTGAGCCAGTGGCGTCCTCTTACAGCCGACCATAACCTCACTTTGGGAGAACATCACTCATGCCAATCGCAACCCCGGAAATTTATGCACAAATGTTGGATCGCGCGAAGGCTGGCGCTTTCGCTTATCCCGCAATCAACGTCTCCTCATCTCAGACACTGATCGGTGCCATCCGCGGATTTGCCGAGGCAGAGTCAGATGGAATCATCCAAATCTCTTGGGGCGGAGCGGAATACCTCTCAGGTTCAACGGTGAAGAACATGGTTGATGGCGCGGTTGCGCTCGCTGAGTTCGCACATATCGTTGTAAAGAACTACAACGTCAATATTGGAATTCATACCGATCACTGCCCAGCTGAGAAGCTCGATGGCTTCATGCGTCCACTTCTCGCCTTTGGCGCAGATCGCGTTAACTCAGGCAAGGCTCCACTCTTTAATTCACATATGTGGGATGGCTCCGCAGTTTCGATGCCAGAGAACATGAGCATTGCCAAGGAGCTGCTTGAGAAGTCAAAGGCCGCTCGTACCATTCTTGAAATTGAGATCGGTGTAGTTGGTGGAGAAGAAGATGGCATCGAAGCAAAGCATGATGCGAAGTTGTATTCGACTCCAGAGGATGCTCTTCTCACCATCGAAACTCTAGGTACTGATCCATCTGCACGCTACATGGTTGCCGCTACCTTCGGAAACGTTCATGGTGTTTACAAGCCAGGCAATGTGGTCTTGCAGCCAAAGATTTTGCAGACTCTTCAGGATGCAGTTGCTGCCAAGTTGGGTCTTCCTGCCGGTTCCAAGCCAATGGATCTCGTCTTCCATGGTGGCTCAGGTTCTCTACTATCTGAAATTCGCGAGTCACTTGATTACGGTGTAGTTAAGATGAATATCGATACCGATACTCAATATGCATTCACTCGCCCAATCGTTGATCACGTCTTCAAGAATTATGACGGCGTACTCAAGGTTGATGGCGAAGTTGGAAATAAGAAGGCTTACGATCCACGTGCATGGGGTAAGGCTGGCGAAGCCGGTCTTGCAAAGCGCGTAGTTGAGGCTTGCGAAGATCTACGTTCTACCGGAACTTCGATCAACAAATAATTTTTATTTCACGCACCAACTCTCACAAAGGTTAGGAAAAAATGCCTGCTCTAGTACTGCTCGGCGCTCAATGGGGCGATGAAGGTAAGGGTAAGGCGACCGATATCTTGGGAGATCGCGTCGATTATGTTGTCCGCTATCAAGGTGGCAACAACGCAGGTCACACAGTCGTTATTGGTGATCAAAAATATGCACTGCACCTGCTTCCATCAGGAATATTGAGTCCCAACGTCGTTCCCGTTATCGGTAACGGCGTTGTGATTGATCCATCTGTTCTCCTGCAAGAAATTAAAGGTCTCAATGAGCGCGGGATTGATACATCAAAGCTCAAGATCAGTACCAATGCTCACTTGATTACGCCTTATCACCGCACCATCGACAAGGTGTCGGAGCGATTCCTTGGTAACTCCAAGATCGGCACAACTGGTCGCGGTATTGGACCTGCATATGCCGACAAGATCAATCGCATTGGTATTCGCGTTCAAGATCTCTTTGATCCATCAATTCTCCGTCAGAAAATTGAAGGAGCACTACGCGATAAGAATCAGATACTTATCAAAGTATTCAACCGAAAAGGTATTGAGGTTGAGGATGTTGTTAACGAGTATTTAGGTTATGCCGAAATCTTGCGGCCATACGTCACAGACACAGTTCTCTTGCTCGATCAAGCGCTCAAAGCCGGAAAGAATGTCCTGCTAGAGGGTTCACAAGGAACTTTGCTCGATGTAGATCATGGAACATATCCTTTTGTTACCTCATCAAATCCAACTGCAGGTGGCGCATCAACGGGCTCCGGAATTGGCCCAACCAAGATAACTCGTGTCATTGGAATTGTTAAGGCATACACAACTCGCGTAGGTTCCGGTCCATTTCCAACCGAACTCTTCGATGAAGATGGCGAAAAGCTACGCACCATTGGTGGCGAGGTTGGAGTAACAACCGGTCGTGCTCGTCGTTGCGGGTGGTACGACGCTCCTATCGCTCGTTATGCAGTTCGCGTAAATGGCCTAACTGATTTCTTCCTCACCAAGCTTGATGTATTGACTGGTTGGGAACAAATTCCGGTCTGCGTGGCATACGAGATCGATGGCAAACGTGTTGAGGAACTTCCATCATCACAATCAGATTTCCACCATGCAAAACCTATTTACGAATATTTACCAGGGTGGAGCGAGGATATTTCTAAAGCTCGCAAGATTGAAGACTTGCCTGCAAATGCAAGGGCATATGTAAAGTTTCTGGAAGATATTTCCGGGGCTCCTATGAGCGCAATCGGAGTTGGCCCAGGTCGCGATGAGACCATCGTCGTGAGGGATCTCATTTGAAGGTTCTTCTGATTGGTTCCGGCGGGCGCGAACATGCTTTGGCGCAGGCGCTGGTGCGCGACCCACAATTAGAAGAACTTCATGTAGCTCCAGGAAATCCTGGGATCGCCAGCATTGCGACACTTCACCCTCTCGATATCGATAACAATCTTGAAGTTGTAGCGCTCGCCCAACGTTTAGCGGTCGATCTAGTCGTGATCGGACCCGAGAAGCCGTTGGTCAATGGCGTAGCCGATGCTTTGCGCGCGGCGGGTATCGCAACCTTTGGTCCCAGCGCTATCGCCGCCACTCTTGAAGGATCTAAAGATTTTGCTAAACAGGTAATGCGCGATGCGGGAGTACCCACCGCTCGAAGTTTTACCTGCACCACCAAGGCAGAGATGGAGGCAGCACTCGACGCCTTCGGTGCTCCGTATGTTGTTAAACATGATGGATTGGCTGCCGGCAAAGGAGTCGTTGTAACTAACGATCGCCAGATCGCTCTGGATCACGCCTACCTCTCACCTCGAGTCGTCATTGAAGAGTTTCTCGACGGTCCTGAGGTCTCTCTCTTCGGAATTTCAGATGGCACCACAATTTTGGCCATGCAACCTGCTCAAGATTTCAAGCGTGCATATGATGCAGATCTTGGTCCTAATACGGGAGGTATGGGTGCCTACTCACCTCTCCCCTGGGCACCAGCCGATATCGTGGAATCGACCCTCACTCAGGTTCTCAAGCCCACCATTGCAGAAATGAAGGCACGCGATACTCCTTTTGTTGGACTTCTCTACGCTGGCCTGGCCCTCACTTCGAAAGGGCTTCGCGTAATCGAATTTAATGCACGATTTGGTGATCCAGAAACCCAAGTACTACTGCCAAGGCTCAAAACTCCTCTCGCTACCCTGCTTTACAAGGCGGCAACAGGTGGGTTGGCGGGCCATCCACCTTTGGAATGGTCTACCGATGCAGCAGTGACCGTGGTTCTCGCCTCTGAGGGTTATCCCGCCAGCCCGCGGCTAGGCGATCCAATCACTGGAATCGACTCAGTCGATGGAGCCGATGTCTATCACGCCGGAACAGCACTCAAAGATCAGGTGCTTCATTCATCAGGAGGTCGGGTTCTCTCCGTTACAGGAGTTTCAGAGGATCTCACCGCAGCTCGACTCAAGGCTTACGAAGGGATCGCCAAGATCTCCTTGCGCGGCAGCCACTACCGTCGCGATATCGCCCTGTCGGCATCCGCCTCCACCAAAGTAGGGGAGAATTAAGTCATGAGCGTTTTAGCTGATCGTTATGCATCGGCGGCAATGCGCTCCATCTGGTCACCCGAATCCAAGATCATTCAAGAACGCAATCTATGGATCGCGGTCATGCGCGCTCAATCCAAACTGGGACACCACATTCCTGGTGAGGTAATTGCTGATTACGAAAAATTGTTGCCGCAGGTAAACCTCGACTCTATCGACGCTCGTGAAAAATTAACGCGCCATGATGTCAAGGCTCGCATCGAAGAATTCAACGCGCTCGCTGGACATGAGGCGATTCACGCCGGAATGACATCGCGTGATTTAACTGAGAACGTTGAAGCGATGCAGATCCGCGACGGACTTCTTCTTATTCAAGATCGTGTAATTGCCTCCCTTGCAATGTTGGCAGAACGCGCCGCTCAATATATTGATCAACCTATCGCTGGTCGATCTCACAACGTTGCAGCCCAAGTTACAACTTTGGGTAAGAGATTTGCCTCTGCCGCTGAAGAGTTACTTTTTGCTTATGAGCGCCTTGAGAATTTAATAGATCGTTATCCAATCCGGGGCATAAAAGGTCCGGTGGGCACGGCGCAAGATTCAGTAGATCTTCTCGGAAGTTCTAGCGCTCACGAACAACTGGAGCGCGAAGTCGCAGCGCATCTTGGATTTAAGCGCGTACTTGATTCAACCGGTCAGATCTATCCGCGCTCCTTTGATTTCGATGTGGTTACAACATTGGTGCAACTGGCTGCCGCTCCCTCATCGCTCGCTACATCAATTCGATTGATGGCTGGCGCAGAGTTGGTGACGGAAGGATTCAAAGCAGGACAAGTTGGCTCAAGTGCCATGCCGCACAAGATGAACACCCGCTCATGCGAACGCGTTAATGGACTCTCCGTTATTTTGCGCGGTTATGCCTCCATGGTCGGTGAACTAAGCGGTGATCAATGGAACGAAGGAGATGTCTCTTGTAGCGTTGTTCGTCGAGTCGCACTCCCAGATGCCTTTTACGCAATCGATGGCCTGCTTGAGACATTTATGACGGTGCTCGGCGAGTTTGGTGCCTTTCCAGAGGTAATCAATGCGGAATTAACGCGCTATCTACCTTTCTTGGCAACCACAAAGATATTGGTTGCAGCAGTTAAAGCAGGAGTGGGCCGTGAGGTGGCGCATGAGGCGATCAAGGAGCATGCGGTCGCAGCGGCACTAGGAATTCGTGCCGGCAAACCGAACACCATGATTGATGCACTTGCCGCAGATCCTCGTATTCCGTTGGATAAAAACGAACTTGAAGCTTTGCTCTCATCCCCATTGGAGTTCACGGGCGATGCGAAGGCACAGACCACCCGCGTTATCAATCGCATTGAGGCGATTACATCTAAGCACGCCGCTGCGGCGCAATACCGCCCATCTAGCATTAGGTGAGCACCGTGATTGAGGGCTGGAATCATCTGCGTAGCGGAAAGGTTCGTGATCTTTATACAAATATCAATGGCGAACTCTTAATCGTCGCGAGCGACCGCATCTCGGCATTTGATTACATCTTGCCAACTCCCATTCCTGGCAAAGGAAAATTATTAACTCAGCTCTCTCTCTTTTGGTTTGAAATGTTCACAGATTTAGTTCCTAATCATCTGATCTCAACCGATGTCCCAATCAGCGTAAAAGATCGTGCGGTAATTGTTAAGCCACTCGATATGTTTCCGATTGAATGTGTGGCACGTGGTTATCTGACCGGTTCGGGTTGGGTTGAATATCAAAAATCGCAATCGGTCACCGGCATAGATCTCCCTGCAGGTTTACTCGATGGATCTAAACTTCCTGAAAATATTTTTACTCCCGCGACAAAAGCCGAGATGGGAGACCACGATGAAAATATCTCCTTTGCCCGAGCTGCAACAATCGTTGGGGAAGTAGATGCAGAGACTTTACGTAGGTTAACTCTGCTTCTTTACTCAACTGCACATGACTATGCAGCAACTCGCGGAATCATCTTGGCAGATACCAAATTTGAGTTCGGCCGCGATCACGAAGGTAAGATCTGCCTTGGCGACGAGGCCCTCACCCCTGACTCTTCAAGGTTTTGGTCTGCAGAGACCTGGAAGCCTGGTGGCGTTCAACCATCTTTTGATAAGCAATATGTCCGCGATTGGCTCCTTGCCTCTGGGTGGGACCGCAAGAGTCCACCTCCAGAGTTGCCCGATGAAGTTGTTGAAAAAACTCGTGAGCGATACGAAGCCGCTTTCACGTTACTGACCGGAAGGAATATCTAATGGCCACAATCGTCGTGGAAGTTATGTTGAAACCCGAGATCCTAGATCCGCAAGGACAGGCAGTTGCAGCAGCCCTCCCTCGCTTAGGTTTCACCTTCGCCCAAGCTGTTCGTCAAGGCAAGCGCTTTGAGATTGAAGTTGAAGGTACTCCCACAGCAGCGCAATTGGCTGATATCGAGAAGGCCGCCGAAACACTCCTCTCCAACCCAGTGATTGAAACTTACGTAGTAAAGGTTGAGGCCTAATGCGTATTGGGGTCGTAACTTTTCCGGGATCTTTGGATGATTCATCGGCTCTTCGCGCTATTCGCTTGGCCGGCGGTACTCCAGTTCCACTCTTTCATGCCAGCGATGATCTCAAAGAAGTAGAGGCAGTTGTCCTCCCTGGTGGATTTTCTTATGGCGACTATCTGCGATGCGGTGCGATTTCGCGTTTTGCTCCCATTATGTCTTCAATCATTATTGCAGCAGAACACGGTTTTCCCGTTCTTGGAATTTGCAATGGATTTCAAATTCTCTGCGAATCGCATCTGTTGCCTGGTGCATTGACTCGCAATCAAGGTCTGCATTTTGTCTGTACCGACCAACCACTCATAGTTGAAAATAACTCCACACCGTGGACCTCTGGTTATAGCAAAGGTGATCGCCTGGTTATTCCCATTAAGAATGGTGAAGGGTCTTTCCAAGCTAGCGCGCAGACCCTTGCGGAATTGGAATCTGAGGGCCGCGTTGTGCTTCGTTATGCCGATAAGAATCCAAATGGTTCTAAGAACGATATCGCTGGAATCACCAATGCACGCGGCAATGTCGTTGGTGTAATGCCGCACCCAGAGCAAGCCATCGAATCATTAACTGGACCTAGCGAAGATGGATTGACCTTCTTCACCTCAGTTCTTCAAAGTATGGTGGGTCGCTAATGGCGCTCGATACCGTTGCAAACGCCACCGCGCATCCAGAGGTAATTCAGCCTTGGCGCGAACTCGGACTTAAAGAAGATGAGTATGCCCGCATCAAAGAGATTCTTGGCCGTCGCCCGACCGCTTCGGAACTCGCGATGTATTCGGTGATGTGGTCTGAACATTGCTCTTACAAATCTTCTAAGGTGCATCTCAAGCAATTTGGCGAGAAGGCACCACACTCAGATGCCTTGCTCGTTGGCATCGGCGAAAATGCTGGAGTCGTTGATATCGGTCAGGGTTATGCAGTCACATTCAAAATTGAGTCGCATAACCACCCATCATTTGTTGAGCCTTATCAAGGCGCTGCAACCGGCGTCGGTGGGATCGTTCGCGATATTTTGACGATGGGTGCTCGTCCCATCGCTGTGATGGATCCACTTCGCTTCGGTCCAGCAGATGCACCAGATACGCGTCGCGCACTGCCAGGAATTGTCGCTGGAGTCGGTGGCTATGGAAATTGCCTGGGCCTGCCCAATATCGGTGGAGAAGTGGTATTTGACGCTACTTATGCGGGCAATCCCCTGGTCAATGCCCTATGTGTTGGCGTGATGCGCCACGAAGATATCAAGTTGGCAACTGCTCGTGGAACCGGCAATTTGGTGGTGCTCTTTGGAGCAAAGACTGGTGGAGATGGAATTGGCGGGGTATCAGTTCTTGCCTCAGAGACTTTTGCATCTGGTAAAGCAGCGAAGCGCCCCTCAGTACAAGTAGGCGATCCTTTCGCTGAAAAAGTTCTGATCGAATGCTCGCTAGAGATCTTCGCCGAAGATTTAGTTGTAGGAATTCAAGATTTAGGTGGAGCTGGACTCTCCTGTGCCACCAGCGAACTTGCATCTGCTGGCTCTGGCGGAATGTCGATTCAACTCGAGAAAGTTCCGCTGCGCGATCCTTCATTGTCTCCCGAAGAGATTTTGATGTCTGAATCACAAGAGCGTATGTGTGCAATCATCGAACCATCAAAGTTGTCACGCTTCATGAAGATTTGTAAGAAGTGGGATGTTACCGCGACTGTAATTGGAGAAGTCACCGAAGGAACTCGTTTAGAGATTACCTTCAATGGCGAACTTATCGTTGATGTTCCGCCACGCACGGTTGCACATGATGGTCCGGTCTATAACCGCCCCATCGCAAAACCTGCATATTTAGATTCACTTACTCCAACATCATTACCTGCTGTTGATTCAGCAGATGCGATCAAGTCGGAGCTTTTAAAGTTGATCTCATCTCCAAATATCGCTGACAAATCTTGGGTCACCGATCAATACGATCGATACGTTCAAGGTAACTCTGTGTTAGCTCAACCAGAAGATTCAGGCATGGTGCGTATTGATGAGAATACAAATCTTGGTGTTGCAATCTCAACCGACGCCAATGCGCGTTGGTCATATCTAGATCCTTACAATGGCGCAAAGTTGGCGCTGCTCGAGTCGTGTCGCAATATTGCGACAACTGGTGCAAAGCCACTTGCCGTCACAAACTGTTTGAACTTTGGATCACCTGAAGATCCAGGTGTTATGTGGCAATTTGCCGAGACCGTTCGCGGCCTCGCCGATATCTGTTTAGAGATGGGGCTTCCAGTTACTGGAGGTAACGTCTCGTTCTATAACCAGACAGGTAGCGTTGCCATTTTGCCGACACCCGTCATCGGAGTACTCGGTGTTATCCAGGATGTCACCACTCGCACCAAGATGGGTATCCCATCCGCGGGCCTACAGATCTTCCAACTCGGAAATACCGCAGATAATTTCAGCGGATCTGAGTGGGCTCACCTCCATGGACAGATGGGCGATCACGCCCCAACTCCAGATATCGCCGCCGAAGTTCGCCTGATCAACCTCCTACTTGAGGCCCAGCCACTCTTTGAGTCTGCACACGACCTCAGCGACGGTGGTTTGGCAACCGCGCTAACAGAAGCCACCCTTCGAAATGGGGTGGGAGCCACTATTTCACTCCCAGGGGAGTTCATCCCGGGTGGAGTAGCCGCCGCGCTATTCGCCGAAACCCCGGGTCGAGTCCTGGTCACGGTCGATCCCGCCAATCGGGCAGCCCTCGAGGCGCTAGCCGCAAAATACGAGGTCTCATTGCACGAGCTGGGAGCTTCAGGAGGGGATAGCTTGGTCATCAACGAGGCGGTAATTCCTCTCACCGAACTTCGCACCGCTCACACCGAAACCCTTCCTCGGCTATTTGGATAAGAGGTAGTCATGGCCCGTGATCCTTTAGTTCTGGCGCAGGTCAAGGCGCTCTTGGATCAGATCAGCCAGATCGCACCAGGTCACGCGGTAGAACTTCGCATCCCTCCCTATGCTGCAATTCAATGTTGCGAAGGACCAAAGCACACTCGAGGTACTCCGCCTAACGTAGTTGAGATGGGTGCCGAGCAATTGATTGGTCTCTTAGATGGATCCCTCGATTGGGCGGATGGAATTCGAGATGGTCGCATTACTGCGAGTGGGGAACGCTCCGATCTCTCTCAGTTGTTTCAGCAGGCCGCCGCGACAATTAGGATTGCAGAGTGACAAAGCGCCCAGATGGAAAACTCACCTTCGAGACTTTCCCTGGTGAAAAAGGCCCGCAAGATGAGTGTGGCGTATTTGGTGTCTGGGCTCCTGATGAAGAAGTCGCAAAACTAACTTTTTATGGACTTTATGCGTTGCAGCATCGTGGTCAAGAGTCGGCGGGTATTGCAACATCTGATGGCAAGCGAATTGTTGTCTACAAAGATATGGGTTTGGTCTCGCAGGTTTTTACTGAAAATGATTTAGCAACTCTCACTGGAAATTTAGCGATCGGACATTGTCGTTATTCGACAACGGGTTCATCTACCTGGGCCAATGCGCAACCAACACTTCGCTCAACAGATCACGGAACTCTTGCGCTCGCTCACAATGGAAATTTAACTAACACGGGAGATCTCGCAGAGACACTTGCAAAGATCGCACCGAAGAATGACAACAGCATGAACGCTACGACTGATACCGAAATTATGACGGCGCTCATCGCGGCTCAAAAGGGAAAGAACTTTGAAAGTTCTGCGCTAGAAGTTTTGCCATTGCTCAAGGGAGCTTTCTCACTGGTGTTTATGGATGAACACACCTTGTACGCAGCGCGCGATCGCAATGGTGTAAGGCCACTCGTCATCGGCAAACTCGATCATGGTTGGGTTGTTGCATCTGAATCAGCGGCGCTGGATATTGTGGGTGCAGCATTTGTCCGCGAAGTTGAGTGTGGAGAATTCATCGCGATCGACGAGAACGGTCTACGCTCCACGCACTGGGCTACTCCAGAGCCTAAGGGCTGCATCTTTGAATACGTCTATTTAGCGCGTCCTGATACCTCGATCGCGGGTCGCAACGTTCACACCACTCGCGTTGCTCTAGGTGCTCAACTCGCTAAAGAACATCCGGTCGCTGCTGATCTAGTTATCCCGGTTCCAGAGTCAGGCACTCCAGCTGCGGTTGGTTATGCCCGTGAATCAGGTATTCCTTATGGGGCTGGGCTCGTAAAGAACTCTTACGTTGGTCGCACCTTTATTCAACCGAGCCAGACAATTCGCCAACTGGGCATACGTTTGAAGCTCAATCCCCTGCGGGATGTGATTGAGGGAAAGCGCATCGTTGTCGTTGACGACTCTATTGTCCGTGGCAATACTCAACGCGCTTTGATTCGTATGTTGCGCGAAGCTGGAGCTCTCGAGATCCACGTGCGAATCTCATCTCCACCAGTTAAATGGCCTTGCTATTACGGAATCGATTTTGCCTCACGCGCTGAACTTATTGCCGCGGGACTTGAGGTAGAAGAGATTCGCCGATCCATTGGAGCAGATTCTTTGGGCTACGTCTCGATGGAAGGATTGGTCGAAGCAACAACAATTGCTGAATCAAAACTCTGCACCGCGTGTTTCACCGGCGAATACCCCATTGATATTCCAACTGATCTATCGGCCGGCAAAAATCTTCTTGAGATTGTGAATCGATACGAATGAGTTCGTATGAAGAGGCTGGGGTAGATATTGAAGCGGGAGATGCAGCAGTTCAATTAATGAAGGCGCATCTTGCCAAGGCAAGACGCAAGGAAGTTGTTGGTGATATCGGTGGCTTCGCCGGCCTCTTTGATATCTCCGCACTTAAGAAATTCAATCGCCCACTTCTTGCAACCTCCACTGATGGAGTTGGTACAAAGACTGAGATCGCTCGCCTGCTCGGAAAGTACGACACCATCGGCGAAGATCTCGTCGCGATGGTCGTGGATGATTTGGTTGTGTGTGGTGCTGAACCACTCTTTATGACCGACTACATCGCTGTCGGAAAAGTTTTCCCAGAGCGCATCGCAGAGATCGTTAAAGGCATCGCGATCGGATGCCAAAAGGCGGGTACCGCACTTGTTGGTGGCGAGACCGCGGAGCATCCTGGACTTTTGGGTGAAGATGAATTTGATATTGCGGGTGCTGCAACCGGTGCAGTCGATCACGAAAATCTGTTAGGCGAACATTTGATCAAAGAGGGCGATGCAATTATTGCGATGCCCGCCTCGGGATTGCATGCCAATGGTTACTCCTTGGTGCGCCACATCGTTAAGAATCAGAACCTCGATCTTGATCGCCACCATGACGAATTTGGTAAGACCCTTGGAGAGGTGCTCTTGACCCCAACTGAGATCTATGCCTTGGACTGCCTGGCCCTGCATCGCGGCTTAAAGGAGCAGCTCCATGGATATGCCCACATCACTGGGGGCGGATTGGCGGCCAATACCGCCCGAGTTATCCCTGACCACCTCAGCGCTACCTTTGATCGAAGCACCTGGGCTCTTCCCGCCGAGATGGCCTATTTGGCCCACATCGGGGGCGTCGCCCAACCTGATCTAGAGAAGACCTGGAACTGTGGGATTGGGATGGTCGCCATCGTGGACTCGCTCGCCGCCGATCTGGCCCTGCGGAGCCTGGCAGCCCGCGGCATGAAGGCCTGGGTCTGTGGGAAAATTGAGCGTAGAACCGCCGAAAGTGGCGCCGCATTGGTAGGTAACTACCAAGCGCGATAACCTTCGCACCTGACGAAATTACACACATAAGAATAGATATATAGAAGAAGGAGGTCTCGCTATGGGGCGTGGCCGACAAAAAGCTAAAGCAACCAGAGTTGCACGCGATCTTAAATATTCCGGTCCAGATATGGATCTAGAGCGTCTTGCAAAGGAACTTCACGGTGAGGTGCCAGTAAGCACAACGGTTACCGATGACAGTGATGAAGATCCTTATGCAGATGACAATTACGCCAAGCGCGCGTAATTAATTCATTCGCGCAATAATTCATTACATGCGTCCAACACCCTATGTTGCATCCCTGCGGGTGTACGAACCAATCAGCGCCTTTGAGCCAGCAGATCAGTTGCGCTGGGAGGCGATCCCTATTACCTCCTCGACGGGTTATGACGAGCAGATTCGCGCACTTCGGAGATTAATCTCTGCAGAGCCACCTGCCCTCACCGCTGATGGTGCACACATTTTGGAGTTTGAGGGTAAGCGATATGTAGCTCCTTGGAGCACTGCCGCTAGATCATGGGCAGCCCTCGCGACTTTTAAAGAGTCGATGCCGGTAAATGTCGCGCGCTACTTCGTGCCATCAAATGTTGAAGAAGCGATCTTGGTTAATTCAGAGAGCGTTGAAGATAAAGTCCCACACATATTGACCGAGACCTGGGTGATTCCACCTCGGTGGTTCTCGCTCTTTGAACCAGAAGAGAGATTACGCGGCCACAATGATGATGGGGCATTCACTGTCTTGCGCACCTCTATCTCTAATGCCAAGAAGCGTTGCATGTTCACTCATCAGAGCGTTGTGGGTGCATTTGGAAATGGACCCATCGAACAAGAGATTGCAGATCTTTTGGAGTGGCTCAATATGTTTCATCCCGAGTCACTTGTGGAGCTCGATTACGGTGGGCTAGCAAATTACTTGGAGCAGACTCTTAAAGAGGATGGCTTTGAAGGACTCGAAGCAGATTCTTCCGTGGAAGATATCCAGCTCTCACTCGGCGGACTTTCGACAGGCGATGGTGCTAAGGCCGGCCTCGGTTATGAGCGCTTAATCTCAAGATGGCGCAAGGTCTCGGCTCTAGAGCAGGCCACTTAAGCCAAGAAAAAACTTTGCTTTACCCCTTGTCATAACGGTCTGATAACAGGAATACTGCACCCATATCGGTGCGAAATGGACATTTCGCCAAATCACCAATGGGGGCGACGATGAGCGAACAAGAGACCTTGCTAACGCCATCGGAAGTTGCCGCTTTATTTAGAGTCGATCCCAAGACAGTCACACGTTGGGCAAAAGCAGGAAAATTAACCAGCATTCGCACATTAGGTGGCCATCGCCGTTACAAAGAGTCTGAGGTCACCGCCCTCTTGAAATCAATTCCGGGCAGTATTTCTACAAATTAATTAAGCGTGGCTCGGGACAGGATCGAACTGTCGACCTCACGATTTTCAGTCGCGCGCTCGTACCAACTGAGCTACCGAGCCAATATTTCTCACGCTTTTTATGCGTGCGATAAAGGTATTTAGCGACCCAGACGGGACTTGAACCCGCGACCTCCGCCGTGACAGGGCGGCGCGCTAACCAACTGCGCTACTGGGCCAAACTTACTTGCGTAAGTTAGCTGTACTACTTCGCTTACTGCGCTCCCCAACCGTTCCCAGTTGGCGAGAGTGCCCCCAACGGGGTTCGAACCCGTGTTACCGCCGTGAAAGGGCGATGTCCTAGGCCTCTAGACGATGGGGACTAGAAGCGAAGGCTAAGGGTATCGGAGAGTTGACCTCAATCAAAACCAATAAAAAGCCTCGAAAACCGTAGGTTTCCGAGGCTTTATGAAGTGTGCGAGATTTACTTGATCGACCACTGAGTTGTCACGGTGACCGTGACGGCTTGAGTTCCGAGGTCGATTTGGGCTGGAGTACTGGTCGTATCGGCCTTAGCCATTGCCATGACGACTGGGACTGGATTTGAGTTTTGGACGGTCTCATCAATCGTCAAGATCTTTCCGATCTTTGCTCCAGCTAGTGATGCATAGCTTGCAGCCTTCGACTTTGCGATAGCGATCGCCTGAACGCGAGCAGTTGCTTCTGCTGCGGTCTCGTCAAATACATACGATGAGGTGCCATTAATTTGTAGTGGGTTACCTACTGCATTTTGTGCAGCGGAGACGATTGCTCCAGCGTTAGCGGCGTTACGGATGGTGACTGTAAATGCTTGCGTAGCTTGGTAACCAGAAATCTTTGAGGTTCCGTTAGGTGAGTACACATAGTTAGGCGTTACGTTCAGAGTCTGAGTCTGGATGTATTTAGCCAGTACACCAGATGAGATCAAAGTCTGACGAAAAGTTTGGGCTGACTTGCTCGCGCTTGAGAGAGCTGCAGCGCTGCTGCTCTCCTTGCTGGTAACGCTGGCATCCAGGCGAACTGCATCAGGAACTACAGTTGTGGTTCCGGTGCCTACTACAGTGACATAACGTTGTGTTGTTGAGGGATTTTGGTGAATTGCAATAGCTAGTACCGAGAAGGTAAGGATTGCAAAGAAGATTCCGCGAAATATTTTCATGATTAATCTTCCCACGCCTTTCTGAGTTTTGTATCCATAAATAGTGAGAGAATGCTGTCATGACGCTCTTATCGATCTGTACTACTGAGACGATACAGAGCGCTGCTGCAGCGTTAAAAAATGGACAGTTAGTCGCATTTCCTACTGAGACTGTTTACGGTTTAGGAGCGGATGCAAATAATCAATCAGCCATTTCCCGTTTATATGAAACAAAGGGCCGCCCCGCAGATCACCCCCTTATAGTTCACATTGCAACGCTCGATGGGATGGGGCAATGGGCGCGCGATATTCCGGATTACGCAATTACTTTGGCGCGCGATTTCTGGCCCGGTCCAATGACGCTTGTTTTAAAGCGTTCTGAGCTAGCCCAAGACTTTATTACTGGCGGTCAAGATACGGTCGGCTTACGAGTACCTGCCCATCCAATTGCACTCGCTCTGATCAATGAGTTTTATAACCAAGGCGGTTTAGGTATTGCAGCCCCCAGCGCTAATCGTTTTGGCGCGGTCTCCCCCACAACCGCACAAGCAGTTGAAGAAGAACTTTCGCAACACTTATTGTCCGATGATTTGATTTTAGATGGGGGTCCGTGCCTCGTTGGAGTTGAATCCACAATCATTGATTGCACGGGTCCCGCCCCAATGATTTTGCGCCTAGGCGCAATTACTCCATTAATGATCGAAGAGAGCACGGGACTTGTGGCGCTAGAGTCAAACCCCGCCGCTATCCGCGTATCTGGATCTCTTGATTCCCACTACTCACCCAAGGCCAAAGTAATTCTCGATGTTGTTGCTGAAGCCGGAGATGGGCTCATAGCACCTGATCAAATCCCAACTCCTAACGGAGTAGTTCGTTTAGCTGCACCCAGCACAATTGAAGAGTATGCCCGCGATTTATATCGAGCCCTGCGTAGCGCAGATCAAAAAGGGCTGGAAGTTGTCGTTGTACTTCAACCTGGCGGAGATGGATTGGCAGCAGCAATTCGCGATCGCTTAAGACGGTCAGCAACACGTTAGAAAGTACTTCTGAAATTTAATCTTCCATTAACGATTACTAACTAGTTCCTCATAAGTTTCTTACACTTATTTCAACGGGTCGCTTCATCGTCAATACAAGCGCAATTCGAGCATTAGAAGAAATCCAATAGTTAGATTCAAAAATTATTTACGGTTTCTAAGGTCTATGGTGTTTATTGCGCTCAACTCAATAGTTTGAGTGCCGATAAAGACTTGAGGCAACTGCAGTGAAAATATCCAAACGCGTTTTAGCGACCTTAGTCGCACTCACAACTTTCATGGCCTCAACAATTTTGATCTTAATAGCATCCCCACAATCTTTCGCTGCAACACCTGCTCTAACCATGGGTACGAGCTCAACTTATGGAGTTCTTGCCAGTACTGGAGTTACAAGTTCGAACCCCAGCAATATTTCTGGTAGCTCTGGAGGAGATGTAGGAGTTGGAGGCGCAACGGCTCCAGCAGGAACAATCACCTTGAGCGGTTCGCAAATACTCGGTGGTGCCTCATTAACCGCTCTCAACGATGCAAATACCGCATTCGCAGATACGCGAGTTTCGGTGGCTCTTCCAGTTGAACTCGGTTCAACCACACTTACTAGCGGTGCATATTCTGGGGGAACTTTTGGCATGAATGGGACACTCACCCTTGATGGCCTAGGCGACCCAACATCTGTATTCATCTTTAATACAACTACAACCCTGATTACCGCTTCTTCAAGTCAGGTCGTGCTCATTAACGGCGCTCAGGCCTGCAATGTCTTCTGGCAGATCGGAAGTTCTGCGACCCTTGGCGCTTCTTCAATAATGGTCGGCCACATTATTGCGGCGGTTTCAATCGACACGGGCACTACGACCACAATTGATGGTCAACTCATCGCCCTTACCGGCGCCGTCACTCTGGGTGGATCTTCAGTGGTCAATGATGGTTGCGCAATCCCGTCCCACACAGTGACCTTCGACGGAAATACCTCTAACGGAGGATCTACAGCTGCTCAGACCACAAATATTGCTACTGCGCTAACCAGTAATGGATTCACCAAATCTGGCTACACCTTTAGCGGATGGAATACCGTGGCCGGTGGCGGCGGCGTCAGCTACGCAAATGGGGGCACACACAGCTTCACCTCCGATCTCACCCTCTTCGCACAGTGGACATTAATCCCTCCTGTCTCTCACACAGTCACTTTCGTTGGAAATGGTTTTGACGCCGGAACCACAGCACCTCAGACCTCAAATGCTTCGACCGCGCTGACGCTGAACGGATTTACTCATACCGGTTACACCTTTGCTGGATGGAACACGGTTCCTACTGGCGTAGCGGGCACTGCGTTCGGTGATGGTGCTAGCTACAACTTTGCCGTGGATCTGACCTTGTACGCCCAGTGGATTGTAATTCCGCCCGCTTTGCACACGGTTACTTTTCAAGGAAATGGTTTTGACGCAGGTGCAACTGCACTAGAAACAAACTCTGTGGCGGCCTTACTAACGTCAAATGGTTTCAGCCGAATCGCTTACACCTTTGCTGGATGGAACACCGCCTCCAATGGAAGTGGAACAACCTACGTAAACGGCGCACCATATAGTTTTGCCGCAGATCTAACTTTGTTTGCTCAGTGGACAGTGATTCCACCGATTGTTCACACCGTTACCTTCGCCGGCAATGGTTTCGATGGTGGTGCAACACCCCCTGAGTCGAACACCGCCCCCGCTCCATTAACTTCAAATGGATTCGCTCGCACCAGTTACTCCTTCACGAATTGGAATACTGCGGTTGATGGCAGTGGATTGACTTACATCAATGGCGCCAGCTATTCCTTTTCATCGGATCTCACCCTGTTTGCCCAATGGGACGCCATCGTAGTTCCGCCCATAACGCCGATACCGCCTCCTGCACCGCAACCTGCACCGATAGCCACCAAGCCGACTGTAATAGTTCCTGTGGTGGCTCCAATCAATGGGACTTTGCACGTTATTAAACTTGTTGAGAACAGATTTGGTGGGACCATGATTCCAATCAATTTCCAAATAAAAATTCGAAAATCAAATTCGGAAAATTCTTTTATTTCGATTCAAGGAAGAGGAGGACAGGGAGTTTCAATGAGTTTGCCCCCTGGAATTTATGATCTTTCAGAAGTTCAGGCTCCTGGGTACAGAGGTGTTTGGGTGGGGGATATCACCGCTAGTGGGAGAGTCTTGATTAGAGCTGAAGAAAATGCCTACGTAACTAGAACTAATTTGGACATAGCAGGCTACTTTCCCCAAATAGTCCTACCTATACCAGTGCCTACCATGTCTAATTCAAATCCTCCCCCAACCACGATTTCACCTCCCCAACTAATTCCAAATAAGACCATAAATGGTGGAATACTGCCGGTTACGGGGAGTATCTGGCCAGGTATATTGGCTATGGGTTTGATCTTCATATTTTTGTCAATAATCGTACTCTTCTTGAACAAACATGAATTCGAAACTGAAAACTAATTCTTAGATGACGATTTAATCCTTGATGGTGGCCCCTGCCTAGTAGGAGTCGAATCCACCATCATCGATTGCACCGGACCCACCCCGATGATTTTGCGCCCAGGCGCCATAACTCCACTCATGGTGGAAGAGAGCACTGGACTCGTAGCTTTGGAATCAAACCCCTCTGCTATCCGAGTGTCAGGTTCACTCGACTCGCACTACTCCCCAAAAGCGAAGGTAATACTTGATGTCATTGCCGAAGCAGGGATGGCCTAATAGCACCCGATTAAATCCCCACCCCCAATGGAGTTATTCGCTTAGCTGCCCCCAGCTCCATCGAAGAGTATGCCCGTGACCTCTCTCGAGCGCTCCGAAGTGCAGATCAACAGGGGTTAGAGGTTGTTGTGGTATTACAACCTGGCGGAGATGGATTGGCGGCGTCGATTCGAGATAGGTTGAGAAGGTCTGCAAACACATAATTACAAAAATTCAATTTTGCCTCCGAGACCAGTCAACTTCGTTTCTTCCATGAAAGTTTGAAACTTCCACTAATATCGATTCTCGTCCCCAAAGGGTCGAAATCCTCTCACGCCAAGCAATTTTTTAGCAATAGTGATATCTACTGTATAGAACTTATTCTGGCCTTATAACCAAGTTGATATTTAACAGCCGCGAATGGCGCAGTTAGGAATACTTGATTGGAGGAAATATCACTAATTCCTATTGAAACTATTGGCGTACCAAAATTGGTGAAAACGGTCAGGCCGGATTTAGAACATCCCCAATCAGCCACCCAAAATGTCGGTACCGTGGGCGAGTTACTAAAAGAACCGGTGCAGTAGGAGTTTGAACCAAATGGATCACTAAATTTTCTCAGAATTCTGAAACCGTGTGCGTTCCAATTCAAACTGACCAGCAAACCTCTTGCAGGGTAACTATTCAACGTTTGATCATCGAAAATAGATATTTCATTTTCATTTACCCATTTTGCATCATGTTGACCACTTGTAATGTCATTTGATTGATTAATTGATTCATTGTGAAGGGAAATTCCCTTCCAGTCGTTTCCACCGACCTTGCTAATTACTGATCCAGAATGCTGATCCACGATATAGACGCTATCCGTGTGTCGCATTGAAATCAGAATTTTACCATCGGAGATGTCAACACTATTACAATGAAATGGATCCGCTATTTTTCCTACATAAAATCCATCATTTAACCATTTTGATGTTTTGATTTCCGAAATGGGCAAGTGATCTGAAGCATTCCACGTACCCAGGATTTTTCCTTCTGACGTGAAATTAACGACTTGGCAATCTATATATTGTGTTGTTGTTGGATCTGGCCCACAAACGAGAAATGTGCTATCGCATTTTTTCTCGCTGGCAATCAATCCCCAATAATTACCATTATCGTCCACAGCCAATCCATGTTGATCTAATGGAAGAGTCGAAGGCAACGAAACCTTTGAAATCACGCCGTCCTTAAATATAACTAGTGATCCACAAGCCGAATAATTCACAAATGAAGGAGTGCAGTCACCAATCGTTTGGTAGTCATTTCCATTATTATTAACGGTAGAACCAAATATCGGGGCATTTGCCATATCTACAAAATTTTCTAAAGTAGAATTAAATTGGAAGACGCCGTTGTGCCCTGCGCTGAGAACTGTAGGAGCAATAGAGATAGTGAATCTCGCTCGGGAGAGTTCGGCCAGTCGGTTGGGCGAGTGGACCGTCCTTGTATAGGTCACTCCTCTCACTGTAAAAGTTTTCGTACTTGCTTTTGCCGGATCAACTGAAACCAGCATTGCGATCAACAAAACGAAAGCTGCTACCCAAGCGGTGGCATTTACTCGGCCTGGAGAAGGAGCCAAATGACGTTTAAAATTTAATGCCATTAACGATGTTAACACTGCTCCACTTGTCTGCGATATTAAAACCTGAAGTGTCGTATAGACATGACTAACTACATTTATTTACAAAAGTGACCTGATTTATTAATTAACTACAAGGTCAATAGTAGAATTCCTAACGAATATTGCTTATGCAATTGACTTCGAGGATGGATTTAAGTAAATCGAAACTTGCGATGTTCAATCGATGGTGGATATTAATTTCGCGGGATTTCCACTCACAATTGTAAAAAGAGCGACATTTTTTGTGACTATGGAACCCGCCGCTATTACCGCAGATTCCCCAACCTCCACGCCATATCTAATTGTGACATTACCGCCGATGTAGGCATTTTTTCGTATGTATACAGATTCGGCAAGATGAGAGTCCTGTGGATCGCGAATTGGATGGCCAGCTCCGAAAATGACAAGATTTGGCGCAGTCATCACATTCTCTTCAATCACGACAATTGCATCCTTAAATTGGTAAGAGGGGAATATCTGACATCCCATGCCGATACTGGCACCGTCCCCAATCCGAATTTTCCAAGGATATTTGAAATAGCACTTTTCTCCTATAAATACATTTCTTCCGAATTTGGCAAAACTTAGTTTGTAATAAATCCGACGAATAGGTGGTGGCAATAGAGCTATCAGCGAGTTTAGCAAGCCTTCCAAGTATCCATATTCTTCTACTAGCCAGCGATCAGATCTTTTCAAATTCTGCTCTCACTTCCCACTCGAAAAACTCTGTTCTTGAAGTAAATGTATGAACCTAGAGCTAGCAAAAAAGCTACAGGTAATTGTAATATTTTCGGGGAGAATTTTAAATAAGTTACGAGAAGAAACAGCAAACCTGCATTTAGCAAATATTGAACTGTGCAGACGAGAAAGAAATGAATAAATTCCTTAGAAGTTGAATTCTTTTTTCGCCAGACGAACAATTTTTGCATAAAATAACTTTGAAAAGTAGAAGCAATAAAAGTAATAAGCAATACTATTTGGTACCAAGAATCTCCCAGAGTCATAATTAAAATATAAAAAAATGCCAAACTGAAAAAAGCGTTCCATCCTCCAATAAAAATGAACCTGAATAATCTCCACTTTGGATGGTAAAGGAGAGATTCAATCCCTTTTGATTTGGACCACATATCTCAATTCTAAGCAATCAGGATCGAGCATTCAATCGAAATGGGGTCGCGTATAGCCCTGATTTAACGGCGCACCCTCCGTTTTGGGACATTACCGGATTTATGTCCTACATGATTTCAACAAAGGGACTGTAACCTTTGCGGATGAAGCCTTCACTTGCTAGAGCCTTCGGCGGCTATTCGGTAACTTCAAAGAGAGCATTTTTGCTTCTCTCCATCTACGTTTTGGTTGTCATTTACATCGCTTGGCCAAGCACGAGTTCGACTCTGCTCACGAGCTGTAATGAAACAACTTGCTCATCTTCCGGTTTGGGACTAAGCGCCGATAACAATGAGGTTGAGACAGCCCAATTCAACTTCAAAATTAGTGGATCCGTGCCTTCGTATTCAGGACAAAATCTAGCTGCAGGTAAATTTAATTTATTTAATTCAAGTGGAAATTCAACTATCTACATTCCAATGCGGGATGGAAGTTCGCCAGCATTCCCCGTCACGATCCCATCTTTACATAGCGGAGATATTATTCGCGTCAAGATAATATCTTCACAAACATTTTTTGTATACAAAAATGATCTAATTGTTTACACCCACCGATATCAGATTCCAGTTTTCTTTACTGATGTAAAGAATCCTGTTTCCTCATTCATGTTACCGGAGATTCAAAGATCAACTTATACAATTTACATACGGAAAGTTTCAACTTTTAGATCCATTTGTGTCCTAGTTTTACTAATGTTTCTCGCAATCATCCTTGGAAGTAGCTATTCATTAAGCAGGAAAAAGGGGAGAAAAATTGATTTCCCGAGCATCGGGAGATTCCCTACCTCAATATTTGGTTTGATGTGGCTTGTCTCAATTATTAGATGGGTCTCAAAGCAGCACGATTCAACTGGAACGTTAAAAACTGGTCCGTTTGGACCCATCGGTCCTTTTTTTTCAGATATGTACCAAGTACTCCAATCTGGAGCTAATACAAAACCTTATACATATGGATCAACGGACTACCCACCATTGTCGGTTGCAATAGGTCAACTGACAAGATTTTTGCCTATTACCATCGTGGTCCTGAGTCTTCTCGCCATCACCGTGCTTGTTTCTACTATTCCATTGAAAGAATTTAAATTCGGGAAATTCAACTGGTTGAAATTAAAATCTTTAGTAGTGTTAACGTTTTCTTATCCGATCATTTTTGGTTTGCTACGCGGAAACTACGATTTACTTGCGATCGCGCTTACTTTGGCAGCGATCTATGAGTACAAAAAACAAATGTATCTTCCCTCTATTATTTATTTGAGTTTTGCCGTTTCGCTGAAATATTGGCCCGTTCTTTTCGTCTTAATTTATTTAAAAGACCGTCGGTTCAATTTAGTGTTGAAAACCTTATTTAGTTCCATGATTTTGACCGTCACGTCGTGTGTCGTGCTAAATTACTACAGTTTAAGAGATATTTTCCATGTATCCACCAAATCTCTCTTAGACTATGGAACTAACTCGACGAGTTTGTCCTCCTATGCCTTTTCATACTCCATAAATTCAATTCTCTTGGTGCTTTTCATTCTGATTGTAGCTAAAAGGCCATCTAGTCCAACTACTTCAGAGCTACATCAGGCACTAGATTTTTCACAAGGTTTAGTCAAGTATTTTCTAGTTTTATTAATTTTGGGAACATCGATTTATCTTTTTAATCGTTTCAGAAAACTTTCTTCGCTATGTTTATTAGTTTCCTCACTTACATTAATTTTGACTTCAACCAGTGCTACGTATCGTGGGGGCATTTTAATCGCTTGCTTATTAGTGCGCGCATTAGAAGGCGACAGAACTTTCTTGAGATTTCAAGGTCCAATTAGGCAGTCTCTCTATTCAAAAAATCAAATTAGACTTTTGAGATATTTAGAGGCAGTAGCTTGGTTATGTATTCTTGCACCAGCAGATTTTTTTTATCAAAGTGGGACTTTTTTCTCCACCACTTCCATATTACAACCCTTATCAACCATCGCGATTGTTCTAGTTGAATATTTTTACGCGCGAATAGACACATCGAGCAAGCTGAAGGGAAATGGTTGAACTGCAAGTGGAAGAATCAGATCGGCCGGTTTACCTCATTTATGCACATCCTTGGGTAACTTGGTCTGCAGGCGTACGAGTCCTTCATTTTTTGTGTGATTTTTTGAACTCATCAGGAGTTGAAGCATATTTAGTGCTTCACGGTCCTTATCAGAGCCAAGAAACCTCCGATCTTTTACGTACGCCAATGATGAACCAGGACTTGTTAGATCAATTTCTCTTCATGAACCGGAAATTAGTGGCTATCTACCCTGAAAGTATCCCCGGCAATCCTCTCCATGCGCCTTTTGTGATCCGATGGATTCTGAATTTTCCGGCCCTTCTGGCGGGAGATACGACTTTTGAAGGTGAAACTGTCTTAGCATATTCTCGTGTTATCTTGGAGCACTTGCCAAAGAATCAACGAGATGGAATTTTATTCATTCCTGCGGTCAAATATAAGGAAATGAAGGAGCTCGCAGAAATTGGATTCGGTGAATTAACTAAGAAATTCGAATTGGTTTATGCGCAAAAATATCGTGCATTAGGTGGAAAACCGAAAGTCGACTCGGCTAATCTTATGGAAATTACTAGATTTGGTAAACGTTCACCGAGTCGCTCTGAAACTTTACGTCTAGTTGCAAATGCTTCGGTGGTACACGCTTTTGAAAACACCACGCTAATTACGGAGGCACTTATACTGGGAACCCCAGTCATCTGTCATAAAAATCGATTCTTTAATCAACTAATTGCTCAGTATGAACTTGATATGTCAGGGATTTCGTGGAATCCGAAGGTAATCATTCAACCCGATGCCAAGAAAAATCTTAAGCTGCTCCAGGAAGTAGAATCAGAAGCACAAGAGAAGATCAATCTGATCTTTTCTAGTTTGGTGTTAAAAAGTCAAGCTCCAATTGGTCAATTAAAAATTGTATTACCAAGGCGTCGGCGAGTGACCCGGCACAGTCTAATTAGAGCTAGGGCAGTTCTTTTTAAGAAAGGTCCGATTGTACTTCTCAGATTCACTTGGAACTATTTATTTCGATGAAGTTTACAATTTTGATAAAGGGGAGAGGTATTTACTTTGATCGTTTATGATTCACTTGAAAAGTCAATTCCAGTGTTTGGACTTCTTAAAAGGGTTTTCGCTAACCGTTCTTTGCTCCGAGTACTAATCGCGAAGGAAATCTCAGTTCGATACAAAAAATCGATTATTGGAGTTTGGTGGAGTTTACTCAATCCTTTATTAACAACGGCTGTACTCTTTTTCGTGTTTAACACGGCTTTCAAAAATAAAGTAACTGAGTCAAATCACTTTATCCCATACATTTTGTGCGGGGTGCTAGTAATCACATTCTTTAATCAAAGTCTTACAATGGTATCCGACAGCATTAATGGAAACTCAGATATTTTTACGAAAATGTATGTACGACCTGAAATGTTTGCAATTGCTGCCGCTATCGCAGCGGCAATTAACTTTATCTTTGGACTTGTTCCACTTGTTATCGTTTCACTTTGGACAGGCTTACAGATCAGATTTGATGCTGTAGCCACGATCTACTCACTATTATGTCTTATGTTAGTTGCAGTAGGAATTGGATTGCTTTGCGCCATCTCTTATATCTTCTTTGAGGATTTTCGCTCAATTATTCAACTTCTCGTAATGGTCATTGGTTACATGACCCCAGTATTTTATCCACTCGCCGTATTGGGCCCTCATACTCGACCCATAATTGAGGCTAATCCTTTAACTTCCATTTTGGCGATCTTCCGCTCAAATTTTGGTCATCTCGAAAGGTCGACATGGGGTAATTGGCTATATTCTGGGCTGTTTTCAATCGGAATTTTCTTAGTGGGCATAATGATATTCGAGAGCCTTTGGCCTAAAGCGGTCGTTAAACTTTAAGTGAGTCAATCTGCCATCGCTCGCTGCCCGTATAGGCGACAAACTAGATTCAATGTGATTATTCGCTAGTATTTCCACATGAAAGTTGTGCTTTTAGCTGGTGGTCTCGGTACCCGACTGCGTGAAGAAACAGAAGTGAAGCCAAAGCCAATGATCGAAGTAGGTGGTCATCCTATTCTTTGGCATATTATGAAAAGCTATGCACACTTTGGACATACGGATTTCGTCATTTGTGCTGGTTATAAAGGCGAAATTATTAAAAACTGGTTTGCTAACTTCAGAATTCTGAACTCTGATTTCACCGTTTCGTTCAGTAATGCAGTCAACGTCACTTTTCACTCAGAGCTTGAAGAAAATGGTTGGACTGCAACAATAGCAGACACGGGTCAAGAGACAATGACAGGCGGTCGAATCAAAAAAATACAGAAATACATCGGGGACGAGACATTCATGTGCACATACGGGGATGGACTTGCCGATATCAACCTAGATGAGTTGCTTGCTTTCCACCGATCGCATGGAAAAAAAGCGACCTTGACCACTGTAAAGCCAATCTCCAGATTTGGAGTTCTAGATATTGATGACTTCAATCAAGTTACTTCGTTCCACGAGAAACCTCAAGCGGAGGGAGCAATCAATGGTGGATTCTTTATTTTTGAACCGTCCATTTTTGAATACCTAGATGACGACTCAGTTCTTGAAAAAGAACCATTGAGACGCCTAGCTGAAGAAGGCCAGCTTATGGCGTACCACCATGCAGGATTTTGGCAACCAATGGATACCTTTAGAGAATTAACAATTTTAAATGAACTCTGGAAATCTGGCGATGCCCCCTGGAAAGCCTGGTAATCATGTCACGTTGGAAAAATATTAATGTACTAGTAACTGGTGGCACCGGTATGGTCGGTTCCTGGTTAGTTAAAAGATTATTGCACGAAGGTGCAAGAGTGACCGTGTTGGTTCTAGATCACGATCCCCAATCAGAATTGATTCGAAGTGGAGACATTAACCGTTGCCAGGTAGTTACAGGAGATCTGCGAAATATAGGAGATGTAAATAGGGCAGTATTTTCCAGCGAATGTGACTTTATATTCCACTTGGGAGCTCAGACGATAGTAAGTACGGCTATTTATAATCCCATGTATACCTTTGAAACCAATATTATGGGAACGTGGAATTTGTATGAAGCGGTTAGGGCATCCAGGAAGTCATTAAAGGGAATTCTTGTTGCTTCAAGTGACAAAGCTTATGGAACTGCAAAAGTTCTTCCGTATGATGAGTCGACTCCATTACACGGCGAAGGCCCTTATGATGTTTCAAAGTCTTGCACCGATCTTATTGCTCGTTCCTATTTTCTTACGTATGGCATTCCCACAGTCATTGCCCGCTGTGGGAATATTTACGGTGGTGGGGATTTGAATTGGAGTCGCATTGTGCCCGGCACAATGCGCGACTTAATCTTAGGTGAAACCCCCAAACTTCGAAGCAATGGGCATTTTTTACGCGATTACATATATGTTGAAGACGCTGTGGATGCCTATCTGACAATGGCCCTAAATGTGAATCTAAAGCAAGTTAACGGTGAAGCATTTAATTTTTCACGCGAAGAACCGATTTCCGTATTGCAAATCTATGAAGCGATCTGTCGGGTCGTGGTCGGCCATTATGTGGAACCCATTGTGCTGAATATTGCGCAACACGAAATTGTGGATCAGCACCTGTCCAGCTATAAATCGCGCGAAGTACTTGGTTGGCAAAGTGGCTTTAGTCTGGAAATCGGATTAATTCAGAGTTATAATTGGTACAAGGAATATATTGCATCATGAATAAAAAGTTGATTAGCATCATTATTCCTGCATATAACGAAGAAGATTGTGTCGATGAACTTTGTGGACGTCTTCAAAAGGTAATGGAATCAGAGAAACAATATGAATTCGAAATATTTATAGTTGAAAACGGTTCTTTGGATGGCACTTGGGAGAAACTTAGGCGAATTGCCTCAGCTGACAATCGCATCAAAATTATCAAATTATCTAGAAATTTTCGCATGGATGGTGGCCTGACTGCTGGACTAAACTATGTGAAGGGCGACGCTTGTGTATTGATGACTGCCGACTTACAAGATCCGCCTGAACTTATTCCTGACTTTCTTAGATTGTGGGAGCAGGGGTATGAAAACATATATGGAGTTGTAACAAAGCGTGATGGGACCGGACTTCTAAGAAAACTCAATTCCAATCTATTTTATTACGTTGCAGGAAAGCTCACCGATGGTCGAATACCGCGCAATGCTTCTGATTTTCGATTGGTTGACAAAAAAGTTTATGAAGCAGTCAAAAAAATGGATGAGAGAAATAGATTTGTCAGGGGGTTATTTGCATGGGTCGGCTTTAGTTCCATCGGAGTCCCAATGGTTAGACCGCCACGATTTGCAGGAGTTTCGAATGCGCATAGCTGGAAAGTTATAGACTTGGCATTCAAAGGCATTTTTGCAAACTCATACAAACCATTAAAACTCATCACAATCTTTGGTCTCGCAATGTCAGGTATTTCATTCATTTCAATTATCCCACTTTCGATTATATGGTTGGTAAACGGTGTTCCTTTTGCTGGATTTGGAACATTGGTGGCGGTTGCCTTGCTGGTATTTGGTTTGCTCTCCCTAATGCTTGGAATTATGAGTGAATATGTGGGACTCATCTACGAGGAAGTCAAGGGTCGACCGAACTTCATAGTAAGTGACACAAGGGGCTTGGAGTGAACACAGCGTTTATCTTTGGAGCCACTGGGGAAATAGGTAGTTCCATAGTTGCTAAATTCAAATCTGAAAACTACCGGGTATGTGAATTCTCTAGAAATCCCTTACACGGACATCTCTTTTCAATAGATGACTTGCAAGACGTTGCCTCAAGATTCAAAGAAGCTGATTGTGTGGTTTGGGCTAGCGGAGCAAATTTGAATGATTCAATTGATGAATACGACCTTCACCGTTTTCAATCAGTTCTTGATGCAAATCTAATCTATATTGTAGAAGGCCTCTCCAAGCTACTTCAGGCGAAACTTTTAGCAAACAATTGCAATCTCGTGATTGTTAGCTCTGTGTGGCAAGGGTTTTCGAAACAAAATAAGTTCAGTTATACGGTCAGCAAAAGTGCAGTGGGGGGGTTAATTCATTCTTTAGCGGCCGACCTTGCTCCAAGAGGGATGCGAGTAAACGGAGTTTTACCGGGGGTGGTGGACACTCAAATGACGCGAGCAGCTCTTACGCCTGATCAGGTCAAAAAGATAGAAAGGCAGACGCCAACCCAAGCTCTAGTTACACTGGAAGCGGTTGCAAATCTTGTTTACTTCTTATCATCGACGCAATCCGATGGAATAAACGGGCAAAGCGTAGTAATTGATGGAGGATGGTCTGTGGTTCGATATGTCTAGCATCGAGATTTTATCTACTTATAAAAACTATCAGGTGAACTTTTCAACTAAATTAAAAAGTCTTGACTCCCAAAAATGTATTTATATTGTGGATTCTGCAGTAGCTACTAATCCATTAATCTTGCAACTCGATTTATCTCGCGTAATTTTTGTTGATGGATCAGAAAAGACAAAAACAATTGAATATTGTTCGAAGCTAATCGAAGAATTAGCAATGAGAGGTGTGAATAGGGGGAGCTCACTTGTGGCGATAGGGGGTGGCTCTGTTCAAGATGCTGCTACCTTGACCGCTTCACTGTATATGCGTGGCATAACCTGGTACTACGTGCCTACGACACTTATGGCAATGACCGACAGCTGTGTAGGAGGAAAAAGCGCAATTAATGTTGGGAATTTCAAGAATTTAGCTGGAAATTTTTATCCTCCAAACGAAATTCGAATTGAAGAGGACTTCCTTAGCTCATTGCCGAAAAGTGCAATTAGTTCTGGTCTGAGCGAAGCCGTTAAGATACAAATAGCCAAAGGACCTCTGGAATTTTTAAAATTTAGAACTGCCTATGATAAGTACAATTTAAGTTCTGAACCAAGCACCCTTATTGAGATTGTGCGAATGTCCTTAGCTTCTAAGAAGTGGTTTATAGAAATTGACGAATTTGACAAAAAAGAACGTCAACTACTGAATTATGGCCATTCGTTTGGGCATGCCCTTGAAAGTGCGTCTGATATGACTTTACCTCATGGACTCGCAGTTGGAGTCGGAATACTTGTGGCCAATTCTCTTGTTCCTCAAAATGATTATGTGAACGACATTAATGAAGTTGTTTGGAAAATTTTAATTAAATCTGAATATAAATTTGAGTCGCTCAAAGTAAATTTGAAGAAATTTAAAGAAGCGTTAAAGAAAGATAAGAAGAATTCTCAGTCTCAGCAAGTTCTAGTGCTGCTTAATTCACATAACTTGCTCCAGACAGCGGTCTTTGACTTATCCGAAAATAGACTTGAAGAACAGAGTAATCTGCTCGCTAAAGTTCTAGATGAATTGGGGACGATCTCTTGAAGTATTCAGATCTGTTAATTGATTGGTTGGTCGAGCAAGGCTACTCACATTGCTTTTTCGTAGGTGGTGGAAATGTGATGCATTTGTTGGAATCTGCACGGACGCGCATGACTTGTATCCCTGTGATTCATGAGGTTGCTGCCTCGATTGCCACGGAGTACTTCAACGAAATTTCCGATGGCGATTCAAAGGCGTTCACCCTGGTTACGGCTGGACCAGGGGTGACGAATTTGGTAACGGGGGTAGCTGGGGCTTGGCTTGAAAGTAGAGAGTTGTTGGTGATTGCTGGGCAAGCGCGTACTGATGCATTATCTCGTGGATTGGTTAGGCAAATCGGTCACCAAGAAATAAATGGTACTGGAATTATGACTCCGATTACCAAGTTAGCTGAGACTATCGAGCAGCCCCTCACGAGGACCGAGTTCTATTCAAGAATCTCACTTGGTGCATCTGGGAGAAAAGGTCCCATTTTTCTTGAATTTTGCTTGGACGTTACAGGACAGATGGTAGACCCATCGCACCTCTTGGATTTCAAACCTACACGTTCAATAAGGAACCCAGTTGCCTCCACTCATCAAGTAGATAATTTACTTGAGATGGTTCGAGAAGCAAAGCGGCCAATATTTCTTTTTGGAGCAGGTATCGAACGAGATTATGTCAACGATCATCTGACAAGCATCGAAGCACTGGGGATTCCAATTGCGACAACCTGGAACGGCGCAGACAGGTTCCCAAATGAACACACACTTTATGCCGGCAGATCCAATACATATGGGATGCGTTGGTCAAATGTGCTAGTTCAACAGGCGGATTTGATTATCGCTCTTGGTACTCGGCTTGGACTTCAGCAAACGGGATTCAATTGGGAGAAATTTGCCCCTGTTGGCAAGCTAGTTCAGGTGGATATCGATAAGGGAGAATTAGATAAAGTGACTCCCAAAAAAGACTTAAAAATAAATGCAGATGCAAATTTTGTTTTAGATGAATTACTCTCGAGTTTATCTAGACCACAGATTGATGAGTGGCGATCATTCGTGAGAGAAATTAGAGAACTTTTGCCGGCAGTGGAAGAGTCAAATGTTAAGAGCGATAGTTACATTGAGGCATTTACATTCGTTTCTGCGTTAAATAAGATCACGTCGGAAGGTGACTCCATAATTCCTTGTAGCTCAGGTGGAGCATTCACAACCATGATGCAAGCTTATTTTCTAAAGAGCGGGCAAAGAATGGTCACGGATAAGGGTCTAGCAAGCATGGGATACGGACTATCCGGTGCCATTGGAGCAGCTTTCGCGAATCCCAAGGTTAAAACTATTTTAGTAGAGGGCGATGGCGGCTTTGCACAAAATTTGCAAGAGGTTGGTACAGTTGAAATAAATCGCCTAAACTTGAAAATGTTCATATTTTCGAATCAAGGGTACGCATCAATAAGAACTACCCAAAAATCATATTTCGATGGAAATTATTTGGGGTGTGACCGAGAAACGGGTTTAGGTTTTCCGGATTGGGAACTTATTTTTAAAGCTTTTAATGTGCCTGTAATCACTATGGGAAGCGAATTATTCCAATCTGAAGATGTATTGAATCTATTTAACAACGATGGACCGGCTGCTTTTATAGTTCCGCTTGATCCTGAACAGATTTATTACCCAAAGGTGACAAGTAAAGTATTGCCGAATGGAAAAATGGAATCCAATCCAATACACCTCATGACTCCGGCATTGCCCGCTGAAGTGAGCGCCAAAGCCTACAGATATTTGCCCGACATCTTTAGAGTGTGATCCTTGTATATTATTACTGGGGCCTCAGGATGGATGGGGAGAACAACTCTAGAATACTTAAAGAATGTGATCTGTATTGATCTGAAATCTGATGTGCGATGCTTTTCATCTACTAACAAAAGTATCCAACTTTCAGATGGAGAGGTTGTGCAGTCACGATCGCTTGATCAGCTCCAAGGTGTCACTCAACATGTCGAGGGTATCTTCCATTTCGCATTTCTCACAAGGGATTATGTACAAAAATTAGGCTTGACTGATTACTTGAGAATAAATCGCTCAATACTTGAGCTACTTTCCAGAGCTCTACCGCATATGAATTACAATTGGATCGTAGGTATTTCTTCAGGAGCTGTATTCGACCCTAGTACCGAGAATTATGCTCTAGATCCAAACCAGAATCCGTATGGATTTTTAAAATTACAGGAAGAGACACTATTACGGAACCATTCGGAAACTTCGGGTTCGAATTGCATGATTGGTAGGTTATGGGCTAGCTCGGGCAACCTTATGCCGATTGATCGCAAATATGCTTTGAGTGACTTTATTTATCAAGGATTGACCTCTGATAGAATCATTGTTAATTCCTCTCATGAAGTTTGGCGAAGATATATGGATGCTCAAGACTTTATCCAGGCACTTCATATAGCGGCGAAACAAGGAAAAAATTTGATTCTCGATTCCAATGGGGAACTTATAGAAATTGGCACATTAGCTTCTAAAATAGCTTCAATTACTTCAAGTGAAATGGTTAGACTATCCAGTGGAGCTAATTCATCTCCCGATAAGTATTACCCGGAAGGCGCACAAATGTCATTGTTGATTGAAGAGTTTGGCCTCAAACTTAAGAGCATTGATGAACAAATAGTTTCCACCATTAGTGGCCATCGGTACCAACTGATTTCTGGAGAAAGGTTTAATTAATGAATTCCACCGAGCGCTTGATGGTAGATATTTTAAATCGAGGACGGCAAGAATTTGGTGTTGTAAGTGTTAAGGCGGAGTTTGAAGCAGAGGGTACCCGAATAGAAGAGCTTTTGAGGCTTGTTGATATTGCCCGATCGGCCAATTTGCCTTTGACAGTTAAAATTGGTGGCTGTGAAGCAATGAGAGACTTACTCGAATCAAAACAAATTGGTGTCCGATATGTAGTGGCTCCCATGGTGGAAACTGCATATGCAGCCTCCAAATATGTTTTGGCCAAAAATATTGTTTATACCGAAGACGAACAGTTAGATACGGATTTTTTATTTAATCTTGAAACCATCACGGGATACGAAAACAGAGCAAGTATGATCAAGGAAATCAGCTCTCCAATCGGGGCAGATGGAGTTGTATTTGGTAGAGTTGACTTTGTTGGTTCGTTAGGCTGGGAAAGAAATGTTATAAATCTGCAACAGACCACGGATTACGTACTAGAAGTTGCTCGTCTTTGTAAATCATCGGATAAACAACTTGTAATGGGCGGCGGAGTCTCAATTGAAACTTTAGATGCTTTGAAACAAGTGCACGCAATTCGTCTAGATAGATTTGAAACTCGCAAGGTTGTATTTGATGCAACACAAGCGCTCAATTCGGATATTGAAGCGGGATTACTTAATGCGGTGCATTTTGAACTTCTTTGGCTGCAAAATAAGCGGGATTACTACACGGGTATCTCCTCCGAAGATGCAAAGAGAATTGTCATGTTAGAGGCACGATGGGAAGAACTTAAAAGGTGGCACGCCGGAATAAAATAGTCACCCCAGAGTTTCATAAACTTTTTGGTGGTCTGCTAACATTTTCTGAATCGAAAAGTCCTGGAATGCTCTGGTTTGAGCGGTCTTGCCCATTTTTAGCCGAAGTTTCTGGTCATGTGCAAGAATCGCAAGGTAATTTGCCAGGTCCCGCGCTTGAATCTGGGAGATAAATCCAGTTTCCCCATTTGTGATGAACTCTGAATTGGAGCCAACATCCGTAGCAATAATTGGGAGACCTGCAAGCTGCGCTTCAATAAGTGCAATAGGCATGCCCTCACTTAAGGAGGTCGAAATTGCACAATCAACTGCTGACCAGAAAATCGCCGCATCGGTCCAGCCAAGTATTCTTACATTGTCGCCTTTTTCTTTCTCAATAATTTTTAACAAATCCCCACCTCCTGCGACAACAAAATCTAGGTCAGGTAGCATTCGAGCCACTTCGAGTAAGAGTTGTGGGTTTTTCACATTTGTAACGCGGGCCATCCATCCCACTAAAAAACCATCGACAGGCAACCCCAATTGCTCGCGAGCAAATTTTTTTTCATATTGTGGCAACTGATTTACACCTGGAGCAATAGAAATCCACTTTTTGTCTTGACCAATACCTGCTTGGCGAAGTTCCTCTCCAACCTTCTTGCCAACTGAAATTAATAAGTCAGTTTTTCTTGCCAGATAACGCTCTATGACTTTAATCGCTATTTGCGCTAGTCCGGAAAATGAAGTGTCATTAAATAGATGGCCATGGTACGTATGAACACTTTTATGTTGACCGGGAGTGAGTCGACCCACAAGTCCAGCCTTAAATGTGTGCGTGTGAACGATATCGGGTTGGAATTGACTCACGACTCTCTTTAGTTCCAACCAGGATTTGTAATCATTCAAAGGAGATATCTTCCTACCTAGGTGTGGAATTCGAATAACTTCTATGTGATTGACGGTTTCGTCTTCTCGTTCAGCGCCTTGAACGTTACCAGTTGCTAGCACGCTATTCGGAATGCCGGCTACTAATTCTCCTATGTAGTGGGAGGTTCCTCCAATATTCATTCTCGCGATAACGTGGAGGATTTTAAGGCTGGACATCTTCGCGATACTTTGCTATTACACTTCTCGGTGAACCGATCGAAATTTGATTGCCATTTTTGAGGTAAATTGCACGAGTTGAGAGTTCTGCTACCGCCGCCAAATCGTGAGATACCAGTAAAACGGCACTTCCACCATTCATTATTTCCATTGTTCTTTTGGCTGATTTTTCCCGAAAATCTTCGTCACCTACCGAAAGTATTTCGTCGATGAGAAGAAGATCTGGAGTTTTATCGGTCGCAACAGCAAAGGCGAGTCTAGCTGTCATCCCTGATGAATACGCTCTCAAAGGGACATCGAGATGATCTGTGAGTGAAGCCCAATCCGCAATCGCTTCAATTCTATTTTGCATTTCTTTGGGTTTGCGTCCAAGGAGAGCACCATAAAGAACAATGTTTTCCGCCCCGGTTAGTTCTGGGTTAAATCCTGCGCCAAGTTCTATCATTGGGGCAACATTTCCTCGTACGACAACTCTTCCGCTTGTCGGCGGAAGAACTCGAGCAATCACTTTGAGTAAGGTGGATTTTCCAGCACCATTTCGTCCAATCACTGAGATGGTTTCGCCACGTAAGATATCAAAAGACACATCCTGTAATGCGAAGAAATTCTCGTAAGAAATCCGACGATTTATAGTGTCAATGGCGGTCTGTTTCAAGGTAGATACTTTGTGTCTGGTTCTGCGGTATGCCAACGAAACCTGCGAAACCTCAACAATCTTTTCTGTGTTCATGCTCGCATCACGCTCAAATCATTAACTCGCCTTCAAGATTTAGGGAACAAGACATAGTGCTCATCGTAGTTGATGAGCCACATCAGTAATGATCTCCTCGAGTGATAGGACAGGAGTCCAGCCCAAAACTTCACTGATCTTCGTGATATCAGGGATACGTCGTTGCATATCCTCAAAGCCAGAGTTATAGGCAACCTCGTATGGGACTTTGGTTATGGTGCTCTTTGAATGGGTTACCTCAATAACGCGCTCAGCTAGTCCCTCGATTGTGATCTCATGGTTGTTGCCGACATTAAAGGCATCCCCGATGGTCGCCTCAGAGTCGATAATGGCGATGATGCCCCGAATTGCATCGTAGACATGGCAGAAGCAGCGAGATTGGGTTCCCGGGCCGTAGACGGTGAGGGGTTCATTCTTGAGCGCCGCAGAGACAAATCGAGGGACGACCATTCCGTAGTGACCAACTTGGCGTGGGCCGACGGTATTGAAGAGGCGGACGATCCGTGTTCGCAAGCCTTTTTCGAGGTGATAAAACTGAGTTAACGATTCATCGATAGCTTTTGCCTCAGAGTAAGACCATCTTCCCTTGAGGGGAGATCCAACAATACGGTCGGATTCTTCATTGAGCGGACCCGATGAGTTCTTGCCATAAATTTCGGATGAAGATGCAATGAGTACTTCTTTATTGTGGGCGTGGGCGGCTTCTAAGATGTTTTCAGTACCGCGAATGTTGGTAGTGAGCGATTCGAGAGGTTTATCAACGATATTAAAGACACCTACAGCAGCCGCGAAGTGAAGAACATGGTCAACGGACTCCACTAGAGAATTTACCTTGGCAGTATCGAGGATAGAGCCTTCAAATAATTCAAAATTTGGTTTAGCGAGTAGTTGCTCGATATTGGATCGGTTACCCGTAGTTAAGTTATCAAGGACGATTACATGGTCACCTCGTGCAACGAGTGCATCGGAGAGATGTGATCCTATAAATCCAGCGCCGCCAGTTATTAAGTAGCGCATTTAGAATCCCCCGCGAGTATTCAGAGTGGGAGTGGCACCCAAGAGTGAAAGGGCGGTGTGGGTGTGAGGGTTGACCACGATCGCTAAATCGTAAGCGTCGGTCAATGCGGAAGAGCTCTCGCCGTTCCACTCTTGAACAAGATCATCATGCCAGAAGACTTCTGCTCCGGCCTTGCGCAAAGTATTGATTAATCCCGCTGCTGGGGTCTCTCTCGTATCGGAGACATTGGGTTTGTAGGCAACTCCAACGATAAGAACCTTCTTATTTTTTAGGTTTCCAATCATTCCAGTGGCGACACCTAAGAAATATGAGGGTAGTGAGATGTTCACATCGTGTGCCAGATCAATAAATCGTGATGGCACCCCAATTTCGGCTGCTTTGCTTGATAAATATTTAGGGTCAACGGGAATGCAATGCCCGCCGACGCCTGCACTTGGGTAGAAGGGCATGAAACCGTATGGTTTGGTAGCGGCGGCATCAACAACTTCTCGGACATCAATATTGAGTGCAGCGCAGAATTGCGCTATTTCATTTATAAAGGAGATATTGATTAGGCGAAAGCTGTTTTCCAGTAACTTGGCGGTCTCAATAACTTCCAATGATGTGCCAGTGGTTACTGAGTCAACAAAGCTGCTGTAAAACTCCTTGGTTCTTTGGGTCGCCTCATCCGTTAAACCTGCAACTAGCTTGGGGGTATTTGTGACCTTCCAAACCTTGTTGGCGGGATCGATCCTCTCTGGAGAGTAGGCCAAATGAAATGGCACCTGAGCAGTTCCGAGAATTGAAGCAATTGTTGATCGAGTTGTACCTGGAGCGACGGTCGATTCATTAATAACCAAGGTATTCGGTGCCAAAAATTTTGCAACGGATGTCAGTGCAGATTTAAGGCTGGAGAGGTCGGGGTTGTAGTCGGAATCAAGTGGAGTGGGAACACATATAACAACGACTTGAGCATCCTTGATAGATTCAAAACTCGACGTCGCCTGATAATTTCCGGATGCCAGGGCAGCGGATATCTCTTGATCGGAGAGATCTCCGATTGGGGACAATCCCTCGTTTAATTTATTAATGAGTACCGTATCGATATCAACTCCGTGAACGGTGTGTCCAGCATTAGCAGCAGCGATGGCAAGCGGAAGCCCTACATAGCCTTGACCAACGATCGCAATCTTCATCGTTACTTACCGAATTCAGATTGTGCCTGCTTGGCATCGGCACCATTAGGTGCAATCGAATTTATGAGAGGGATAACCAATTTTGCTCCAGCGAGATCACCTGAAAGTTTGAGGTCTGTACCCAACTTTAAGAGAGTGGTGGTATTGAATGGATCGGCTGTAACTGCCTTTCTATCAACAGCGACCGCTGCGGACCAGTTTTTATCATTTTCGTAACTATCGGCCAGTGCATTGAGAGCATCGGTGTTATAAGGATCATTTGCAACGATAACTTTGAGGAGGGATATTGCCTTGGCGTTATCCCCCACCTTCTGATAATCAAGTGCTGACACAAGTTGGTAATGAGGATCTTTGAAGACAAAGGTGAGCGGTTTATTTACAAAGAACTCATATTGGCTCAATAGCTTTGGGTCTTTGGGCGGAATAACTGAATCTAGGAAGTGCACTGCACTTTCTGCCTTAAAGAATAGGATTGAAACAACCAACATGATAATTGAAAGTGAAGTTGAGATCAGTGGCTGAATCGAGGATGGCTTCGGGGCTCTGACGTCAACGTCAGATGGCAAAATGGAAATTCCAATTACTGCGCCGCCCAGGATGTACCCCCAAATTGCAATGCCGAGGTTGTCGATCGAGATAAAAGACTGTGCTTGGTAGGTGATCCAGGCCCCAAAGATAACCGCTGCCATGATTTGGGCCGCACCCTCTGTCTTTCGAAGGGCGACGACACCTCTCCAGATGGTGAAGCCAGTGAGGGCTAGGAATGCAAGGGTGACAAATATTCCTCCGGTTGCTGCAATCTGGAGGGGAACGCTGTGAGCAGCGTCAGCGACGATGCTAGGTCCACGACGTAATACTTGGGTTGTATCGCGGTACTGGCGGAAGTAGGCGCCATAACGATCCAGTCCAACGCCAAACAAAGGGTGATGAATAAACATTCGAGCTGCTGCGCGCCAGTAGTCACCGCGGTAAGTAACAGATTCTTTGTAAAAGAGTCGAGTAAGAGGTCCAATCTTGAGCATGCCTGCGATAACCGCTAGGCCACCGATAATTGAAAATCCCGAAAGTGCAAATGAGATCCTCTTATTTTTTTGATAAATCCAGACTAGAACAATCAGACCGATTCCGATGCCTGCGGCTAGAAGTCCCTGCCTTGCCTGCGAGAGGACGATAATGATGGTTAGCAGCAGGGTATTGAACCCAGCTACCGCTCTAAACCATTTCTCCTTCTCTGAATTTATTGCAACGCCAAAATTAAGAACCAACAAGATTGCCAAGATAGCACCGGCAAAATCTGGGTTGCCTAACGTGACAAAGATTGGGTTGTACAAGTAGTGCCACTTTACAAAGTCAATCTTGTAATTTTGGAAGGCTCCATATATTCCGAGCAGCGATCCTAAAAAGACGATAGTCCTATCTAATGTGGCCAATCTATGTAACCGCATGAGAAAGGCGGCGGTTAAGAAGAATGTGATGAGGCAGAGGTATTCAAGGAGACCCGTTCTGCGAGCGTATTGCCCGAAGAAGCCTACAAATTTGTTATCAGTTGCGATCCAAGCGACAACTAGAGTTAGGGCGAATGCCCCAGCGATAATTGTGGTGATCTTGAGCGTCGGATTCTTCACGTAGTACTTAGCCTGCACAGCCAACCAGCCAAGTAGCCAGAGTCCAGTTACAGAAAGTACCCACATCTTTGGAGAATTAAATGGATCGCTAAGAGCGAACCAGAGTCCAAGAGTGACAAGCGCGCCACCCCAGATCAACCAGCGCAACGAGCGTTGTTCCTGGAATCCACTCTCAGTCTTACTCTGCACCTTGGGTGATTGGGCTGGTGCCTTTTTGACTGGAGTTGGCTTTGGGCCGGGATTCGGGCGTCCACCTTTTTTATTTAAATTGCGCTTGGCCATGTCGGGAGTTTATCGCCTTTGATTTTCCTGAATAGAGTGCCATTACCGTGCTTTATCGGTGATACTTCTCAGATGTGCAAGAGGCGTCCAATATTTAGAGAGGGACGATAAGAACGTGCTCAAGGTGTACATCTGGCAGTTCTGGTTGCTGGGAATAGCAACATTCGCGGTGGTCGGGGCGCTAACCCCCTGTGCCCGTCGATTTGCCATACGTCATGAGATTTACGATCACCCCAACTCCGAGCACAAATCGCATGCTGAACCGACGCCTTATTTGGGCGGGGTTGCCATCGTTATTGGAGTTTTCGTTATCTCATACGGGGCGCTTTTCGCCAAAGAGTTATCGGCGAAGAACCTTGAGCTTCAATCTTCCGTGCTCCTGCCGGCGCTCCTCTTAGGACTGGTTGGTCTCTGGGATGACATCAAGAATCTAAGACCCCTTCCTAGGTTGATAGTCCAAACAACATTGGGTGTCTTCACCGCAATCTTGCTTATAGAAACTCATACAGTGGGAGTTCCGACCGGTCATCCCTGGATTGATGGACTTATTACCCTGGTATGGATTGTTGGCATCTGTAACTCGATCAATTTCTTTGACAATGTAGATGGAGGGGCGGCAGGAACTGTCGCAATCTCAAGTCTGGCTCTCACCTATTTGGGATATCAGGGCGGTCAATATTTTGTGGCCGCACTTTCAGCTGTGGTCGCGGGGGCGACGATTGGATTCTTGCTTTGGAATAAGAGCCCGGCTCGAATATATATGGGGGATGCAGGAGCGCTCTTTCTTGGAGTTTTAATTGCAACGCTTACTATCCGTTTTCACCCTCATGCCCTAACAAAATGGACCTCTTTCTCTACCAAGATCTTGCTATTAGCAGTACCTATTTTGGACACCTCGGTTTCTGTCACCTCTCGGGTACTGCGCAGAATCTCACCATTCCAAGGTGGGCAGGATCATCTCTCACACCGCTTGGTGAGGGCAGGTTTATCTCGGAAGATTGCAGTATTTGTTCTCTGGTCGCTGACTGGTGCCTTCGCTCTCTGTGCCATGGTGATTCCTTCGCTTTCAAAGGTGGCCGAGGAGCGAGTAGTGATCGATGCGGCGGCGATTTGGGTACTGCTCTACTTTATTTTCTTGAGTGCTTCGGATGAGTAGGCAGCAGGGTCGGTTGCCATAATTATCAATTTTGCCAGCGAAATTCATTGGTCTTATCTACTCGCTTTATCCTCTATCTATTAACTCATTCCATAAGTACTCTCACGCTATTGATATCTCGCTGAGATCCACGGGGAGTTAAATGGATAACGAGTCAGTAATTCATACCGATGCAGTTGCACTCCAACCAGAATTAGTTGAACTACGGCATCGACTGCATCAACGCCCCGAGATAGGGCTACATTTACCAGAGACCCAAGCAATGGTTCTTGAGGCGTTGGATGGACTCGACCTAGAGATCACGTTAGGTAAGACATCTTCATCTGTGACTGCGGTTCTGCGCGGAGCAAAGCGTGGAAAGGCCGTGCTTCTTCGAGGCGATATGGACGCGCTTCCAGTTAAAGAGGAGACGGGTCTGGATTACGCGAGCACAATCGATGGTGCGATGCATGCCTGCGGACATGATTTACATACGACGATGCTCGTCGGTGCGGCAAAATTGCTTTCAGCACACCGGGATCAATTGCAAGGTGATGTTGTTTTTATGTTTCAGCCAGGCGAAGAGGGTGACGATGGCGCTGCTCACATGATCGCCGAAGGTGTTTTGGATGCCGCAGGAGTTAGAGTTTCGGCAGCATATGGAATGCACGTAACTACTGGAAGTGTGCCGCGAAATGTCTTTGCAACGAGGCCAGGAACACTGATGGCTTCCGCCGATGCGCTCTATGTAACGGTGCGAGGTGCAGGTGGTCATGGTTCGGGACCACATGCTGCAAAGGATCCAATTGCAGTGGCCGCTCAGATGGTGGGGGATTTACAGATACTTGTAACGAGAAAGTTCGATATTTTCGATCCTGTTGTAGTTACCGTTGGATACTTTCACGCGGGTACTGCAGAAAACATCATTCCGAGCGAGGCAAAATTCGGAGTAACTATTAGGGCATTCTCACTTGAAGCTCGAGAGAAGATTCTTCGGGAAGCAAAGTTGCTCTGCGAAAAAATTGGCGAAGGGTTTGGCCTCGAAGTAGATGCAGTTATCTCAGGGCAGTACCCGGTGACGATTAATAACCCCGAGCACGCACAGTTTGTGAGAGAGACTGTTGTAGATTTATTTGGCCAAGATTGTTATGTACCAGCGGAGCACCCAACGCCAGGAGCGGAGGACTTCTCCAGAGTTCTGCTTGAAGTTCCAGGTGCTTACATGTTCTTGGGGGCTTGCACGAGTGATGAATTCCTCACGGCTCCTACTAACCACAGTGCACTGGCTACCTTCGACGATCGCGTGTTGTGTGTCGGTGTAGAAATACATGCGGAACTTGCAATAAGGGCGCTAAAGGAGTCACCTACAAGCGTTTGAATTGGGGTTTAGTTTCGACCGGATTCCAAGATTTCGCTCTTTGCCTCTTCCAGCGTGGCTTTTGGGCGTGAAAATGCTCGCTACAATTCACTACCGTTCCAATCCGGTTCGACCTTTGTCTTGAGTTTTGTCACGACTTTTGTCAGACCTTTTTTGATTGGTCCCGGGCCCCTAGCTCAGTCGGTAGAGCAACGGACTTTTAATCCGTGGGTCGTCGGTTCGAGCCCGACGGGGCCCACCCATACTTGAGGCGATACCCTTTTTCACTACTCAATTTCTGGATAAGCGAGAACCAGGGGGCTAGAGCATGTCTAACCAGTTGATTCGATTTCTAGATGCTAATAATGAGGTTAAGGTCGGAATTCGAAGCGCGGATTCGAACATAGCCTCTCTCGTTCCTACCGAATCCATGGCAAGCCTTCTCGCGCTTTCGTTGAGCGAGTTACGTTCTGCAGTGGAATCCGCATTAGCTGGCGGAGTTACTAGCGAAATCCATTATCTGCTTCCACCGGTTGATCAACTGACAGAGGTGTGGGCGGCAGGCGTTACATATAAGAGGTCTCGCGCAGCACGTGAAGAGGAGAGCGATCACTCCGATGTTTACTCGCGTGTTTATGATGCGGCACGTCCCGAGTTGTTCTTTAAGAGCGTTGCCTGGCGGGTAGTTGGTCACGGTGAGCCCATAGGAGTGCGAGCAGATTCCACGATCAATGCTCCAGAGCCTGAACTTGCCTTGGTGACGAATGCGGCGGGTGAAATAGTAGGTGTCACCATTTGTGATGATGTCTCGTCACGAAATATCGAGGGGGAAAATCCACTTTATCTTCCGCAAGCAAAGGTCTATTTAGGTTCAGCCGCAGTTGGTCCTGGCATTGTTCCGATCTGGGAGATCGAAGATATATATGCGCTTGATATTTCGGTCAAGGTAGAGCGCGCTGGAGAAATCATTTGGGGTGGAACCACGAGCACACACGAAATGCATAGAAAATTTGAGGAACTAGTTGGCTATCTCTTTATGAATATGAGTTTTCCGCAGGGCGCTATTTTGAGTACTGGGACAGGACTAGTCCCCAGTATGGATTTCAATCTATCTCCAGGCGATGTGGTGGTCGTTGAGATCGCATCCATTGGCTCCCTAGAAAATAGGGTTATTTCTGCCTCGAAAGAGAATTTTGGATGGTTGACAAACAATCTAACCCGACGCGCGCACTAATAATTTAATTACATTCGTTGAAATTGCAGGGGTTCTAGCCCTTCCTTAAGATTGCCCCGTCAATCGAACTAAAGGGGTCTCCTGTGTCTGTTGCGACCAGCGTAAAGAAGAACCATCGTCGACTTATCTGGGTGGCTGCCGGTGTGACAGTCGTATGGCTGCTTATTAGCAGCGCCGCGGGTCCTCTCTTTGGAAACCTCTCAAGCGTTCAAAAGAATGACAATTCCAAATTCTTGCCTGCAAACTCCGAGGCATCAAAGGCATCTGATGCCATCGCAACATTTGCTGATAACACGACTAACAATCAATTCCCGACTCTCGTTCTATTCGAGGGCAAGGTAGACACCTCTAAAGTCATTGCAGCGAATGCCTTTGTTCAACAACTTGTTCAAAAAGACCTGGTCGATTCCAAGGGTCAATTAGTTAAAGATGCCAAGGGAAATCCGATTTCGATTCCAATCTCCAAATACCTCTCGCCTGGCGCACAGATCGGAGCATTTCCTTCTGCTAAGAACGATGCGATCCTGGCCAACATACCTTTGGATTCGAATCTCTCCCAAACTAATTTGCCAGATAAGAAGCCTGCGCTTTTGGCAGTCGTTACAACTATTAGGTACTACGCAACGCAGTACGCACAAGCAAATGGTTTTGTAACTCACACGACTGGACTCGGTGGATTGTTCGCCGACCTCTTCAACTCCTTCAGTGGCCTAGAT